>Ga0209125_1002123_pt1 | contig 16093 bp, 14 predicted proteins | sample BarGraIncub1131A_FD_184503 | JGI IMG/M metagenome (GOLD analysis project Ga0209125, IMG submission 184503) | Arctic peat soil microbial communities from Barrow, Alaska - Barrow Graham LP Incubations 11-31A (SPAdes) (version 2) | ecosystem: Environmental > Terrestrial > Soil > Wetlands > Peat...
TGCGCGTATAAATGTTGCCGAATTCCTTCAGACCGAACAGGTTGGCGCCGTGCTCGGCATTGTTGAAGGTGTAGGAGGTGGTCTGGTAGATCGGTACGGCACGGGCATTGGTGCCCGGCGCCGGTTGCTGGCCGGCATGTACTTGCAGCGTTTCATAGCGGTAATTGGCTTTTGCGTCACTCACGGTGGAACTCCCTTGCGCTGTTATGGTTTTCTGGTTGGCGCTCCTGGTGCAGCGCTTCCTGACGGCATCGACAAGTTGGGAAAAATTGGCTTTGCGGCTTCAAGTGGCTCACAACGAATCCCGATGGTGGTCCGGAAGGTGGGGGCTGGGCACGTCATCGTCATCCCGCCAGAGCGGATTGAGCAGGACGGCGAGGAGTATTACGGGGCAGAGCACCACGATAAGCGTCGAAAGAACATACATGACCGGCCCTCCAATCAAGACGTGTCGTTACCGTCCTTCGAACGCAAGATAGCAAGCGGCTGGCGCGGCCAGAACGAAGAAAAACGTATTTGTATATAAGGCGCACGGGGATTTGCTTAGATGCGATGCGTTTCTGGTGCGCCAGAAAGGGGCCGCGTGGGAGCGGGCGTGCCCGGCCCGGAAGGGCGGTAGATTCCTAGATCGTTCGCCAGCGGTCATCTGGACGACAAGAACCCGATGACCGACTTCGGCGGCCGGAAGCGCCAGCTTCGCGTGATGCCGACCGCCGCCAAGAAAATTGACGGCGCGGCAAGGTGTGCAAGAAAAGCGGGGGGGGGGGCGCTCGGTTCTTGCTCGGCTATAACGCGTTTTCGAGCTCTGGCTGCCGGTCCTGCGATGCAAATGCAGACGTCGAAGGCGTGACCGTCATTTGAACCCGTTCCCGCAATTCCTTTCCCGCCTTGAAGTGCGGGATGTTCTTGGCGGGCACCGCGACCTTTTCGCCGGTTTTTGGGTTCCGTCCGATTCGCGCGGGTCGGGCGTTCAGCGCAAAACTGCCGAAACCACGCACCTCGATCCGCTCGCCCTGGATCAGGGCGGAGGATACAGCGTTGAGGATTGCTGCGACGGCGGCCTCGGTGTCCTTCGCGACGAGCAAAGGAAAGCGGGCGGCGAGACTGGTGATCAGGTCGGATCGGGTCATGGAAGTGATGTTTCCTGCTGATTAAGAGACAAAAAAGGTGTTGCTTTGCAAAGAACGGGAAAAGCTTCGGCGAAACGACATTCTTAGACCAATGCTCGCTTCAGATCTTCAATCAGATCGTCGGCATCCTCCAGACCGACCGACAAGCGGAATATACCTTCACCGGCGAAGGCCTTCCAAGAAACCAACTGGGCCTCGCTGTCAAGTTTGAAGGAACTTTCCAGCAGATCCTTGGTTTTGAGGAAGAAGATCAGCGAGCGGTGGTGCCCTAGCGATACGGCATAGTGAATAATCTGCAGTTGCTCGGCGAATACGCGGGCTTGTCGCGGACCGTCCTTCACTTGAAACGTCAACATCCCCGAGAAGTTCTTCATTTGCCGTCGGGCCAGTTCGTACTGGGGGTGCGACGGCAGACCGGGATAGATCACGCGGCTGACTTTCGGGTGCCGTTCCAGGAACTGCGCGACTTTCAGCGCATTTTCGGCATGCGCGCGCATGCGCAACGGGAAGGTGGCGACACCGCGGATGATCAGCCAGGCATTGAACGGACTGAGCACGCCGCCGAGGCGGATGGCCGTCTTCTTGCGCAGCGGCACCAAATCGGCCTGGGTGCCGAGGATGGCGCCGCCCAGGGCATCACCGTGGCCACCCAGGTATTTGGTGAGGGAATGGATAACAAAATCGGCGCCAAGCTGCAGTGGCCTGGTGGCCAGCGGCGTGGCGAAGGTCGAATCGACGGCCAACTTGGCCCCCGCCGCATGGGCGATTCTTGCAACGGCTGCGATGTCAGTCAGGCGCAGCAGCGGGTTGCAGGGCGTCTCGATATATATCAGCTTGGTGTGGGGCTTGACCGCTTGCCGGATGGCTTCCAGGTCGGAGGTGTCCACCTTGGTGACGCCGATGTCCAACTGCGGAATCATCTCGTTGGTCATTTCCGCTAAGGCCGCGTAGGCCACGTCGCTGACCACGGCGTGATCGCCTGCTCGCAGTGTATGGAGGAGCAGGGCGGCAATGGCTCCCATACCGCTGGCAAAAGCGACAGCGCTTTCCGCCCCTTCCAGCGCCGCCAGTTTTACCTCCAACTGATGGACGGTGGGGTTGCCCCAGCGCGTATAGATCCAGTTTTCGTTCTCCTCCATCCCCTCGACCGAAAACCCGGCATCGGCATCAGTGACAAAGGTCGTTGACATCACGATATTCGGCGCCGAAGCCCCTGTCGTCGGGTCGGGCGTTTCGCCTGCGTGAATGGCGGTAGTTTGCGTGCCCAGGGGAAAGGCAACAGGCGTTGACATGAAATATGGCCTACGTGATGACAGGGAAAGAATGTAGTCGCCTCTGGCGCTTGCGGTCAATCGCCAATAGACAGCAAAACCCCGGGCAAGGCGCTGGTGTTGCGGATAGGGCAGATCGTGTCCCGTTTCCGGGTTAGGTTGGCGTTCATCGGCCGTGATTTGCCTCCCCGTCAGCGACGGCTCTCTGGCTGGGGTTTCAACACACCCCGCGGTCCGGGTGGGAAGCGTTTCTTAAATCGCTGGTTGTCAATAGCCTCCAACGATTCCGTGTGACCGCATGGCATCCCGCGTTGAACCGCGAGCCCGCTGCGACGGCGACGGCTCGATCTTGGCGACGCTCTTCATTTTTCGTACCCGTCGAGCAGCGCGCTGAAGATGCGATTCGTTTCGGCTCACTTGCGGAATCCTGCCGCTTTTGCGCCGTATCGGCGCCGGGTGTTGCCGCGATGGCGGGGGCTCCTATTGCTCGATGCCGCGATCCAGTCGCCATTGCTTGACCAGCGCGTAGAGCGCCGGAATCACCGCCAGCGTCAGGACGGTCGACGAAATCATGCCACCGACCATCGGCGCGGCAATGCGGCTCATCACTTCGGAGCCGGTGCCGGTGCCCCACATGATCGGCAGCAGGCCGGCCATGATGGCGACGACGGTCATCATTTTCGGGCGCACGCGCTCGACGGCGCCTTCCATCACCGCCGCATAGAGGTCAACGACGCCAGGCTCGCGTCCGGCGGCGCGGCATTGCGCCTTGACGGCCTCCCAAGCATGGTCAAGGTAAATCAGCATCACGACGCCGGTTTCGGCGGCGACGCCGGCCAGGGCAATGAAGCCGACGGCGACCGCGACCGACAGGTTGTAGCCGAGTAGCCACATCAGCCAGATGCCGCCGACCAGCGCGAAGGGCACCGAGAGCATGACGATTAGGGTCTCGGTCAAACGCCGGAAGTTAAGATAGAGCAGCAGGAAGATGATCAGCAGCGTTACCGGTACGACGATCTTCATTTTCTCGATGGCGCGCTCCATGGACTCGAACTGGCCGCTCCAGGTGGCGTAATAGCCGGGCGGGAACTTGACCCGCTCGTTGACCGCCCGGCGCGCCTCGGCCACGTAGCCGCCGATGTCGCGGTCGCGAATGTCGACGAAGATATAGGCGGAAAGCAGCGCGTTTTCCGTGCGGATACCCGGCGCGCCCTTGGCGACCTCGACCGTGGCTACCTGGCCGAGCGGAATCATCGCGCCGTCCATGGTTGGCACCAGCACCTCGCGAGCGATCTGCTGCGGGTCGGAACGCAGCTCACGCGGGTAGCGTACGCTGACGCCAAAGCGCTCGCGGCCCTCGACGGTAGTCGTCACCATCTCGCCGCCGAGCGCCGTGCCGATCACGTCCTGAAGGTCGCCGATGGCTAGCCCGTAACGGGCCAGTTGCTGGCGATCCGGCTCGATGTTCAGGTAAAAGCCGCCGGTGATGCGCTCGGCGAAGGCAGAGGTGGTGCCCGGCACGCTCTTGACCACGGTTTCGATCTCGCGAGCCAGACGTTCCATCTCAGCCAGATCCTTGCCAAAGACCTTGATGCCGATTGGCGTACGGATCCCGGTGGACAACATGTCGATGCGCGCCTTGATCGGCATCGTCCAGGCGTTGGCGACACCGGGAAACTGCAAGGCTTTGTCCATCTCGGCGATCAGTTTGTCGGTAGTTAGGCCCGGCCGCCATTCGGACTCGGCCTTCAGGTTGATCACCGTCTCGAACATCTCGGTCGGCGCCGGGTCGGTTGCCGTGCTGGCGCGCCCGGCCTTGCCGTAGACCGAAGCGACTTCGGGGAAACTCTTGATGATCTTGTCCTGCGTCTGCAGCAACTCAGCCGCCTTGGTGATCGACATACCGGGCAGCGAGGCCGGCATGTAGAGCAGGGTGCCTTCGTTGAGCGTCGGCATGAACTCGGAACCGAGCTGCGAAGCCGGATAAAGGGAGACCAGCAGGGCGAGGATGGCCGCCAGAATGGTCGTCTTCTTCCAGCGCATCACGCCGGCGATGATCGGTCGATAGAGCCAGATGAGGAAGCGGTTCACCGGGTTCTTCGCTTCCGGCATGATCTTGCCGCGGATGAACAGGAGCATCAGCACCGGGACCAGCGTCACCGAGAGCAGCGTCGCGCCGGCCATGGAAAAAGTCTTGGTATAGGCGAGCGGCGAAAACAGCCGGCCTTCCTGCGATTCGAGCGTGAACACCGGCAGGAAGGAGACGGTGATGATGAGCAGCGAGAAGAACAGCGCCGGGCCGACTTCCTTACAGGCGGCGATCATTGCTTCGACGCGAGAGTCGCCTTCCGGCAGGCGCTCGATGTGCTTGTGGGCATTCTCGATCATCACGATGGCCGCATCCACCATGGCGCCGATGGCAATGGCGATGCCGCCCAGGCTCATTAGGTTGGAGTTCATGCCGAGCAGGCGCATGGCGATGAAGGCGATCAGCACGCCGACCGGCAGCATCACGATGGCGACCAGCGCCGAGCGCACGTGCAGCAGGAAGATAATACAGACCAGGGCGACGATGAGGCTTTCCTCGAACAGCGTGTGTTTCAGCGTCTCGATGGCGCGGAGGATCAGCTCGGAGCGATCGTAGACGGCGACGATGCTGGTCCCTTCCGGCAGGCCGGCGGAGACTTCGGCGATCTTCTCCTTGATGTTCTGGATGACCTCCAGCGCGTTCTGACCGTAGCGCGCCATGGCGATGCCGGAGACGACTTCGCCTTCACCGTTCAGTTCGGTCAGGCCGCGCCGCTCGTCCGGTGCCAGTTCGACGCGGGCGATGTCGCGGATCAGCACCGGCGTGCCCCGGTCGGCTTTGACCACTAGGTTCTCAATGTCGGTGGCGCCGCGCAGGTAGCCCTTGCCGCGCACCATATATTCGCTTTCCGCCATCTCGATGACGCGTCCCCCGACGTCGCGGTTCGAATCGCGCACGGTCTGCGCCACTTTGGAGAGCGCAATGCCATAGGCGCGCAGCTTCACCGGATCGACGGTGATCTGGTAGGTCTGGACGAAGCCGCCGATCGAGGCCACCTCGGCGACGCCGTGCGCCTTGGTCAACTGGTAGCGCAGATACCAGTCCTGCAGGGTGCGCAGTTCGGCGAGAGTCTTGTCCTTGGCGAGCAGCGCGTACTGATAGACCCAACCGACGCCGGTGGCGTCCGGCCCGATCTGCGGCGTGACGCCTTTGGGCATGCGCCCGGAGGCGAAGTTGAGGTATTCGAGGACGCGGGAACGCGCCCAGTAGATGTCCGTGCCGTCCTCGAAAATAATGTAGACGAAGGAGGCACCGAAGAAGGAGAAGCCGCGCACGACCTTTGATTTTGGCACCGAGAGCATGGCCGTGGTCAGCGGGTAAGTCACCTGATCCTCGACCACCTGCGGCGCCTGGCCAGGGTATTCGGTGTAGACGATCACCTGTACGTCGGAGAGGTCGGGTAGCGCGTCGAGCGGGGTTTTAACAACGGCGACCACGCCGCCGATGACGACGAACAGGGTGGCGAGCAGGACGATGAAGCGATTCCGGCTCGACCAGTCGATGATTTTGGCCAGCATGTCGTGTCTTTCTTGTGTCTTCAGTGGCCGGTTTTTTGGTTGGCCGGCGCGGCGGTCGGCGCCGCTGGCTTGGCCGAGGTGATGACCCATTCGCCCGGGGCGCGCTCGACGAACTCGAAGGCGACCGTGGCCCCAGGTTTCAGCACCTTGAGCAGGGCGTCGTTGGCGGTCTTGAATTCCATGGTCATGGCCGGCCATCTGAGGCTGGCTACCGCGCCGTGGCTGATGCTCGCCGTGCCGCCCTTGACGTCGACTTCCTCGACGCGGCCTGAAGCCTGGTGCCCCGCGCCGGCGGCCGCAGGTTTGGCTGGGCCAGCGGTCGCTGGCGCGCCGGGCGCGGCCTGGCCGAAACCACTGACCGCCGCCTTTAGGTTGCTTTCGGCATCGATCAGGAAGTTGGCCGTGACGACGACGGCCTCGCCATCCTTCACGCCGTCCACGACCTCGACGTAGTTGTCGCTGCGCGCGCCGAGCTTCACCGCCCGCGGCTCATAACGCCCTTCGCTTGCCTGTACGAGGACGATCTGGCGCGTGCCGCTGTCGATGATGGCCGAGACCGGCACGGTGAGCACCGGGCGCTTGACGCCGACCGGCAGTTCCACCTGGGCGAACATGCCGGGTTTGAGCAGGGTGCCCGGATTGGCCAGTTCAACCCGGACCGGCACGGTGCGCGTGGCGGCCGTCAGGGTCGGATAGACGTAGGTGATGGTCCCTTCGAAGGTTTTCTCGGGATAGGCGCTGATCTTGACCTTGGCCCTGGCGCCGGATTTCACCAACCCGATGTCTTGTTCGAAGATGTCGGCGACGACCCAGACGGCGGACAGGTCGGCGATCTGGTAGAGCGCTTCGCCGGGCATGAAGCGCATGCCCTGGACGGCTTTCTTCTCGGTCACGATGCCGCTTACCGGTGAGCGGAAGGTCAGTGTGCGTCTGGTCTCGCCGGACTTGGCCAGCGCTTTGACCTGTTCTTCCGAGATGTCCCAGTTCTTGAGCCGGGCGAGGCTCGAATCGGCCAGTTGCTGCATCCCGGACTGCGCCTCTCCGCCGGCCTCTCGGAGAGCGTGCACGCCATCGGCGGCGATGGCGTATTCGCGTTGCGCGGAAACGAGTTCTGGACTGTAGACCTCGAACAGCGGCTGCCCCATGCTCACCGGCTGGCCGGTGGCGTTGACGTGCAGCCGCTCAACGTAGCCCTCGAACTTCGGCGCGATGGTGTAGGTGCGGCGCTCGTCGGGTTCGATGCGGCCGGCGGCGCGAACGATCCGGCCCAGCGCGCGCATGCTCGCCGCCTCGGTCCGGACGCCGAGTTTCTGCACTTTTTCGGGACCGATCCTGATCTGGCTAGCCGGGCCGGGAGCTTTGTTCGCTTCGTCCTCGCCGTCCGCATAGACCGGGATGTAATCCATGCCCATCGGGTCCTTCTTCGGGACTGGAGACGTGTCTGGCAAGCCCATTGGGTTGCGGTAGAAGAGCAGTTTACGCGGCGGTTGCGCCGGCGTGCCCGCCGCGTCGGTCTGGATGCTCGCGCGGTGACCGATCCAGTAGCCGCCGCCGGCCGCCAGCAACACGACAAGCGCCGCCGCCAGTACGCACAGCTTCATCCCTGGGGGATTTCTTGCCGTCATAGGTCTTCTCCGAGGAGGCGTTCGATTTCAGCTAAGCGCGCCTGGCCTTCGGCTTGCGCCTTGATCTGGTTTTGTCGGGCCAGGCGTATCTGCCGCTGGGCGTCGAGCAGGGTGGCGAAATCGACCTTGCCGTTTTCGTAGCCGGCCAACGCCGACTTGAAGCTCAGTTCGGACTGGGGTAGCAGGCTGTCCGTCGCGAGCGCTTCGGTTCGGCGTGCGGCATCGAGCGCGGCGACATTTTCGGAAAGATCGGCCAGCACTTGGTTGGCGGTCGCCTCGCGGCGCGTGTGGGCCGCCGCGAGGCGGACTTCCGATTCGCGTTCCTGGGCGCGGCGGGTGCCTTGCTGCAAGGGGATATTCATCTCGACCATCAGATCCCACTGCTTGACCGAGTTCTGGAACTGATTAGGGACGACACCGAAGGTGAAGTCCGGGTAGCGGTTCTTGTAGGCCAACTCGCGATTCTTCTCGGCGCCCTTGAGACGCGATTCTTCCGCGGCGAGGAGAGGATTGTGGGCACGCGCCCTTTCTTCCAGTGCCGCGAAGTTCAGTTTCGCCGGCGGGGGCAGCGGCCGTAGCCGTTCGGGCTCCCCCAGGGAGGCATGGGCCGGTCGGCCGAGCAGTACGTTCATGCGGCTGTGCATGTGGTGGCGTTCGGTCCCTAGCGCGATTAGTTCGTTGCGCATCGCGGTCTGCTCGACCTGGGCGCGGATCACGTCCTGCTGGGCGGTCAGACCGCCGGCGTAGCGCGCTTGGGCGATTTTTTCCAGACGCGCCATCAGGTCGAGGATTTCGCGGCTCAGGCGCTCGTTTTGCGTGAGGTAATACTGCTCGGCGTAAGTCGTCTTGATTCTGGCGGCGACGTCGGCCCAAGTACTCAGCGTCTGCCCACGGGCACTGTCGGCCGCCAGTTCGGCAATTTCGCGTTTGAGGTCGCGTTTGCCGAACCACGGTACCTCTTGCATCAGGGTATAGCGGGTGCTGCCGACCCGGCTGGGCGAGAGGGCCGGGTTCTGTTCGCCGCCCTTGGTGATGTCCATCAGCTCCGTACGCAGTTTCGGGTCGGGCAGCGCGCCAGCTGGCTCGATGCGCTCGGCAGCGGCTTCCGCTTCCAGTCGCATGCCGACGTATTCCCGGTTGCTCTCCCGCGCGATGGTCAGCAGGCCATCCACGTCGGCGCCAGGCAAGGCGCTCTGGGCCGACGCGGCAAGGCACCACGCTCCCGCCAGCGCGGCGAACAGGCATCTTCTGTGGCTTACGGTGGGCTTCATGGCGGTTCCTGGATAGATGCCGGATCGCTCCGGAATGGGGTTGAATGCGCTTATTGCACCGTTTCGAGCCGGGAAATGGTCATCGTATCGTCGATGGCAAAACGAATTTTCTGGCCGTCCTTGATCTTGCCCAGCCAGGCCAGATCCTTGACGCGGAAGGCCATGGTCATCCCCGGCATGCCGTTGGGCAGCGGGCCGTGGGCGACCGTGAGCGTACCACCGGCCTTGTCCACTTTTTTGACCAGTCCGTCCGTCAGCACGGCATCGGCGGGGGCGGCAGACATGGAGTCGTGCGCCATGCGCGCCATTTTGTCGGCAGCCATGACCGGTGCGGTCAGGCCGGCGGCGAGAGCGGCGATGGCGAAGAAGGCAAGCGGGGTTTTCATGATGGAATCTCCAGGAGTGGTTGGTGCTTGGCGAAAACAGGAGTAGTGCCTCGAATGCGGCCAGTTTGCTTGTCGCTTCCCTACAAGAAGCTGACCCGGACATTACATTTCAGTAATCTTCGCGATCCATTCTTCGCACCGGCGCAGAATGGCGGCGATAGTGGACGCGTGATGCGGGGAGCGGTTATGAAAATTCTGGTCGTCGAAGACGAACCAAAATCCGGGGACTACCTGAGGCAGGGCTTGATGGAAGCCGGCTTTGTCGTCGATCTGGCGCGCGACGGACTGGACGGCCTGCACCTCGCGCTGACCGAAGCCTACGATCTGGCGATCCTCGACGTGATGCTACCCGGCATCGACGGCTGGCAAGTGCTGCAAGGCATCCGCAAGGCCGGCAAGGAAATGCCGGTGCTCTTCCTGACGGCGCGCGACGCCGTCGAAGACCGCGTCAAGGGGCTGGAACTCGGCGCGGACGATTATCTGTTGAAACCTTTCGCCTTTGCCGAACTGCTCGCCCGTGTCCGGACGTTGCTCCGGCGCGGCGGTAAGGCGAAGGAGTCTGATCGTCTGAACGCCGCCGACCTTGAACTCGACCTGATGCGTCGCCGCGTCACCCGGGCCGGGCGGAAGATCGACCTGACGGCCAAGGAATTTTCCCTGCTCGAACTGCTTTTGCGGCGCCAGGGCGAGGTGCTGCCGCGTTCGCTGATTGCTTCCCAAGTGTGGGATATGAACTTCGACAGCGACACCAACGTCATTGAGGTCGCCATCCGGCGCCTGCGGGCCAAGGTGGACGATGGGTACGAGCCGAAATTGATCCGCACCGTGCGCGGTATGGGCTACGTGCTGGAGGCGGCCGAGTGAGCTTGCTTTTCCACAAATCGCTCGTTTCCCGGTTGACGCTCCTCTTCGCCGCGCTGTCGACCACGGTGCTGCTGTTGTTGGGGCTGCTGATCGCCTCGCTCGTCGAGCGCCACTTCGAAGAACTAGACATGGAACTGCTCGACGGCAAACTCGAACTGCTCAGCCACGCGCTGGAGAAGGTTCGTTCGGTTCCTGAACTGGAGGCTTTGCCTCGCCAACTCGACGATTCGCTGGTCGGCCACCACGGCTTGGCGGTGCTCGTCCTGAAACCGGGCGGGCAGCCGCTGTATGCGACCGAAGGGGCAAGCTTTCCGCACGAACTCCTGGCCGGCGCCGGCGCGGCGCCGCCACATCCAACGCTGTGGACCGACGCGGAGAAACATCCCTATCGCGGCCTTGCCGCCCTGGCCGCGACCGGCATGCCCGGTGCGGCGCCGGTGGTGGTGGCCGTGTCCACCGACATGGCTCACCACGAGCATTTTATGCGTTCGTTCCAGACGGCGTTGTGGATGGTCGTCGGGCTGGCCGCTCTGCTCACCGGCTTTCTTGGTTGGGTGGCGGCGCGCCGGGGCCTGGCGCCGCTGCGCGAGATCAGCCGCTCGGCGGCCGGCATTACGGCCAATCGCCTGGACCAGCGGCTGGCCGTCGAGGCCATTCCGGTCGAACTGGCCGAAGTGGCGCAGACTCTGAACGAGATGCTGGCCCGGCTGGAGGAATCCTTCCGCCGGCTATCCGACTTTTCCTCCGATCTCGCGCATGAATTGCGCACCCCCGTGAGCAACCTGCTGACGCAGACCCAGGTGACGCTCTCCCGGACACGCACGCTCGACGAATATCAGGACGTGCTGGCCTCCAACGCCGAAGAGTTCGAGCGTCTGTCGCGGACGATCGCCGACATGCTGTTTCTGGCCAAGTCGGACAACGAACTCAACGTTCCGCATCGCGAGCCCGTCGACCTGGCGGCCGAGGTCGGCAGCCTGGTGGAATTCTACGAGGCGCTGATCGACGAGAAGGACATCACGCTGAGCTGTGTGGGCAGCGGCGTCGTGCTAGGGGATCGCTTGATGCTGCGCCGGGCCGTCGGCAACCTGCTCTCCAACGCGGTGCGCCACACGCCGGGAAAAGGTCGTATAACGCTCAGTCTGGATGACTCCTGCGGCTCGGCCGTCGTTCTGTCTGTCGAAAACACCGGCGAGACGGTCGCCCCGGAACATCTGCCCCGCCTGTTCGACCGCTTCTACCGCGTGGACCCGTCCCGCCAGCGTTTCGGCGAGGGCGCCGGGCTTGGACTGGCGATTACCCGCTCCATCGCCCGCGCCCACGGCGGCGTGGTGAGCGTCCGTTCGGCAAACGGCGTCACCCGGTTCGAGATCCGGCTCCCGGCGTGAACGATGCTCTTGACCGCGAAGACCGTCATGCAGGTGATCGGCGATCGGCAGCGGATGGCGGCCACCATGTCGGGCCAAGACAGAATGGACAGCCCATACCCCTTGGTGTGGATCGGGCAGGAGAGGCCAAGGGGCTTGGATTGATTCTTGGTGGGACGGGAATCGAATAGCAGGCGGAAAACCTTGTGCTGTAACGAGCTATGTTCTACGGGTTCGCTAGTTACCCCCAAAAGTACCCCCGCCAGAGCGATGCTGTCTTCGATCTTGCCGGATCGCACCCAAGAAAGACCAGCCATCAAAGCCGGTCGATTTCCCAGCTAGCGGCTCTCGCCTTCCGGCCCCGCCGATCATCTCTGAAGTGCTGAGTGTCTATAAACAGCAGTACTCGACCCAAATGCGACGTAGCGTGTCTTGGCCAGCGGACATTCGCGCCGTGCGCCAAGATTGCGTAAGTGACACTTCGTTATACAGATCGTATATTGCGGTCTGAATGACTCGTTAACAACGATATCTCCATTCGAGATTTCAGGAGATTGGCGAATCAACGACAAGCCCAGCGTAAATAAGAGCGCAGTGCTGGCCTGCCGGCATGTGCCGACGCGACCCGATCACACGAAGTCGGTTATTTCGCCATTTCGTCTGGCGCCACGACACCCGACTTCAAACTGCCATCCGGTTGCGGAACAGTAATTGGATCAACCTTGACCGTTGCCACGCCAGTTTTCGGGGTGATCCCGATCTTCTGCGCCGTGGAAGGAGAGAGATCCACGATCCGCCCCTTGACGTGGGGGCCACGGTCCTGCATGGTCACCTTCGCGCTTTGCCCTGTCTCCAGGTTGGTCACCTTGGCGGTGGTGCCGAGCGGCAGCGTCTTGCTCGCCGCGTTGCCGTGATGCGGGTCCATTCCTGCGCCGTCGGCCATCTTCTTGCCGGCAAAGTTCTTTGCATAGAACGATGCCTTGCCGACGCGCTTGCGACCGGACAGGTCAGGCGTGGGTTGTGTAGCCGAAACGTGATGCTGTGACGGTGCCGTCTTCTGAGACGGGGCGTGTGCCGCCGCGGAAGCAAGCCCTAAAGGGCCGCTGATTACCGCCAGCAACAGTGCGAGACGACCGAAGCGCAGGGTCTTCGACATGATGTTTCAATGCCTGTTCTGTGGTGGCTTGCGTTCAGTCGCGCCAGACCACCAGCACGTCGCCCTGCCGTGATGGCTCGAGCAATTGGAGCGAGGGCACCGCCTGCGGGGCGATGCTGACGCTGAACTCATGACCGCCTTCCGATGACGTTGGGTGCTCAGTCGGGCCGCCAGCAGCTCCCCGACGGCGAGAACCCCCTTGTCATAGGCGTCCTTGCCGAAAAGCCCCATCATTTGCCTTGCGACGTCGCCAACCATGATGACATCGCCGGATGCTTGGGAATTGAAGGTGATGATCATGGTTCGTGTTCCTTGGGTCTGTTCATCAGTGCGCCATGCCGTGGAACGCCCGAATCGCGGCGCCGGCAGGTGGGCTGTCATGTCCCCGCCTGCCGGTACGCGACCGGGTGGTTGGCGTGTCTGCGGGATGCCTCCCTCACTCAATCAGCTGGCGCATTCAGGTTCCCGGCCTGGGAGCGTACGGGGTAATAGGAATGGATGCTGCTCGCCCAGGTGGCGTCTGCCATGTCCGGCCAATGATCCTGGTCAAAGCCCGGCGCATTCTTGAGACGCTCCTCGGCCACGTCGAGGACAAAACGCTTGTTCTCCGTGTCGAGTGTCATCGCATCCCACGGCACGGCGAACAGCTTTTCGCCGATGCTGAGAAAACCGCCGAAGGACAATACCGCGTAACAAACCCTGCCGTTCTGGGTGTCCAGCATGATCTCCTTGATGCTGCCCAGTTTGTCACCGGTTGGGTTGTACACATCATCGGCGCTGAGCGTGCTGGCGCTCAGGACCGGTGCGCCGGGCGTGCCACGGCCCAGGTAGACGCCACCTGCTTGAGGATATTCGTTGCTCATTTCATGACTCCTGTAATGGTTCTAGGGGAAGACCGTTTACGGACGGGGCGGTTGCCTTGTCCTTCCGGTATCCCCAGTTGACCTTCAATGCTTGCGGCCGGCCTTTTTGGCCTCTTCCGTCAGGTCGCCCACGGCCGCCTGCACTTTCCCGGCGGCATCTTGACGCTGACCTTTTTGCTCCAACGCTTGGTTGCCGACGACCTTGCCGGCGCCTTCCTTGATCTTGCCTTTCACCTCTTCCATGCGGCCTTTGGCTTGATTCCTATTCATGCTCAACTCCTGTAATGATGGTTGGGGTCGGGAGCGCCGTATTGCCTGTCCGCCGCTCACCGGGATTGAACATAGGCTCAATGGCGACGGTGTTCCGTACGCTGACGTCCATAGGTATCGGGAATATGCCGGTTTTGAGGCGCCAGGCGGGCCAAGAGGAGTCGTGCGCTTCGCGCGGGAACATGTCTTCGCCAGGCGGCGGTCCTGGAAACCTCAGTTGGACCTGCCCATAGTTCCGGCTGACGGTTCGTCCGGCATGGCGGGAATGGCCTCCGGAAGCAGGTGGTTACCTTAGTTCTTGACTGCTACGTAACATTCGCAGGTTCGCGCCGGCGATGTTCTTCTGACGGGACAGGGGGTCATCGCCATGAAGTGGAATCTCCTTCTTTTTGCCCTGGTTGGGGGCCTGGAGTGAGCGGTGGTCCGCAGGGCGTCGGCCCTGGGTGCAGCGTTGTTCCCGACCAGCGTTCCTAAGGACCAGATAATCAGGTACGAGACGGCCCTCATGGCTGATAAATGCGTTCTCATGGTGTATATGAGCCGAGGTAGTGGCACAGGCCCGGATCACCCAGGGAGGCGCCAAGACATGGACGACCGACTAAAGATACGGTCTTGGTGACGATGCTCAACCGAGGGGGCCTCCATGTACTTGTCGTTGACGCCAGCCGCCTGCCATTGGGCGTGCTTAACGCGCGCGATGGGCTCAGAACACTGTTGGCGGCCGGCAACCGCGAAGAGACTGTTGCCTAACGCCAGCGTCTCGGAGACCTTAGGTTGCACTGTGCCCGGACGCAATGCATCCGTTTGACAGTGGACCAATACCACCGGGTATCAGACAGGGCCTTTGGGAAAATGTGCGCTATGTATGCCGGCGCACAGAACATTCGGCCGAAGCAGTAATAAATCACTACTACGACAACCGGCAAGCATCTGGTGCCATGACCGTCGTATTTTTCAACGATCAAAGAGAGGACGCATCATGAACAACAAACTCACTGCAAGCATTCTCGTCACCGGTCTGCTTCTGCTTCCAGTAGCCGGCTATTCCGCCGACACGGAGAAGTCCACGGCCACCGAATATGTCAAGGATTCGGTTATTACAACCAAAATCAAGGCGGAACTGGCCGCCGAAAAGATGTGGAGCCTGGTCAAGATAAACGTCGATACCGACAAGCATGGTGTGGTCGTACTGACCGGCAGCGCGGCAAGCCAAAGTGCAGTGGACAAGGCCGTTTCAATTGCGAAGGGTGTTAAAGGCGTTACCTCTGTGAAGAATGAAATCAATGTCGTGACTGACAAGTAAGAAACTGTTGCCGCCCGCTCGTGGTTACGGCGGCGCATGGTGCAGGCTCGCTGACAGCGGGAATCTGGCGCTTCGCCTGTTCAGGACGCTTACCGGATGACGTTTCAATCAGCCTACGCCAGATGCTTCATCAGCCACTGACCCGAAAACCGAACGATAAAAGGTGGATACCATGCTTTATACAATTGCTGTTGTTTTGCTCATCTTGTGGGTTCTTGGGCTTGTCACTTCCTACACCTTAGGAGGATTTATCCATATTCTTCTAGTAGTCGCCATCGTCATGGTCTTGATCAATGTGATAAGCGGGCGACGAGGGCTATGATGTCTTGGCTGACTAAATCAAGATAAGTCAGGTCGGCGTTGAGGTGTGAAGGCCAGGTTCGGATGTCGTCCTCGGTTCACCGTCCTGCGGGGCGAGGTCAACCTACGCGGCACCGTTTGCTTCCTTCGCGATGTTTTCGGCAAGTTTCGCGGCATTGTCCGGTTTGGACTGCTTGTCCAGTGCCACCAGCGCCAGTCCAGACTCATTGATTGTTGCAGCGCCGCCGCCGCCCAACAAGACGGCTGATACGTTTGAGTATCCGTTGCGAACGGCTGATCTTTGCGGTTCGCGTATAGAAATCCAGAACGGCCTCGATATCCTGCCTGATCTGGTCGCGTTCGGATTCAGCGGGCGTATCCGCAGGCTTCACCGGCGACTCTGGAGGAACGGCTGATTCCGTTTTCATTCGGCCATGACTGAACCTCGCGCCACCCCATGCGCGAGGGGCTCCATCCAATCCGCACTGGTTCGCTAGCGAACCTTTTGGCCCGAGGCCATGCTGCGCGAAGACACCGCCGACCGGATTGGCTGGAGGGGGATAGCGCCCGGCGCGTAGCACCGGTTAGTTGTCAGGTCTGGCTTGTTGCTGGATGTATTGCTTTATGATTTCCAGTGGTGCGCCGCCGCAACTCAAGATGCAGTAACTGCGGCTCCAAAGC
>Ga0209125_1002124_pt1 | contig 16087 bp, 18 predicted proteins | sample BarGraIncub1131A_FD_184503 | JGI IMG/M metagenome (GOLD analysis project Ga0209125, IMG submission 184503) | Arctic peat soil microbial communities from Barrow, Alaska - Barrow Graham LP Incubations 11-31A (SPAdes) (version 2) | ecosystem: Environmental > Terrestrial > Soil > Wetlands > Peat...
GTCTGTGCCGATGCCACAACACCACCTGACAATGATGGAAGTGCTATCCCTGATAAGCTCAAGCCATTACTGAACATGAATACCCCCAGCATCAGGACTAATACCGCACTGGCCGTCATCATTTTACCGGTGAATTTTTTGCTGAGAATTGAACTGATCGCTCCCAATCCAAACATCAGCGGCACCGTTCCCAAACTAAATGCTAGCATGGCTAGCGCGCCTTTTACCGGATCCCCGGTTGAAAGAGCATAGAGCTGCATCGCCTGGAGTGGCCCGCAAGGCATCAGACCATTTAATAATCCCACCAAAAGAGGACTGTTGCTTTTTTTCTGATCGTTTATCTTCTTGGCGAAAATCTTTGGCATTTTCGGGTTGAACTTACGAAGCCATGGAAAAAGATTTAGCATATTAAGTGCCATAATCACCATGAATAATCCTGCAATGATTGCAACAATCCCTTTAGCTGTGCCTGAAAAACTTACAACCGAGCCCAGTGCTCCGACAATCGCACCTACGATGGTGTAAGAGATCACCCGACCGGTGTTGTATAAAATGCCTGGTCTGAGATTTGTCGTTTTCTTTTCATTTTTTATACCAGCATTCGGTACGCATTGGGAAAGATTGATTCCGCCGCACATGGCAACACAATGGATAGATGTGAGCATTCCGATTAAAAATATTGCACCGTAACCTACACCCTGCTTCGCTTCTGGAAATGAGTTGAAGATATTAAAACCTCCAAAGTGATTAATAACTGTGTAAGCTGCAAATATAATAAAAACAATTCCCAAAATCTCGGTGATTTTTTTATTTTTTTCAATTTTTATGTCTTTTTGATTTTGGGCTGCTCTTTTTACTTTATAATCCAGTTTTTCAATGGCTTCAACAATGGTTGATAGTTTAACAAGATTCCCATCAAATGCAATTTTCACCGTTGAATGTGAATAGTTTGCATTAACATCGATGACACCCTTAAGCTTGTTGAGTTTGTTTTCAATTCTATTTTTACAGCTTACGCAAGTCATCCCATTGATTTTCAGCGTTTTTGTAATAAGCTTTTGTTCCATTAAAATCCTCCCTGTCAATTCTTGTCTATGCATATAATATCAGTAAGTTTTGTAGAACTTATGGAGATGCATACCAGATCAAAAGAAAATGGCGGTGCAACCCAAAACACACTTGGGTTGCACCGCCATTTTTTTTCCAATTTATTTGGGGTAGGTTTGGAGAACATATTTAAACCTAATAGTGCAAAAATTAATGTTACTGCTTTTTTAAATTTTGAGGGCTTGCCGTAAAAAACAATTTTAAAGTAACCGCAAGATAAGTAAAATATGCTAATACTTCAAGAATAGATGGATTACCATTATACCCGAAAACAGCTTTCAAAAACGAACCTATTGGACCATTTTCATCGATAAAGCCGTTAATATCCCATACGTGTTCAATGATTATTGGCAATATTCCTGCTTCCTGCAATTCATGAATTCCTCCTGCCAGCATTCCGGCTGCAATGAATATCATGAGTGCGCCGGTAAGCTGAAAAAACTTTTTAAGGTTTAGTTTTGCTGTTCTTTTGAAGATTACACAAGCTATTAATAAAGCAATCATTAGACCCAAAACTGCTCCGATTAGCGAATTTTCTGTTGATGAATTGACTATTGCCGCGTTCATAAATAAAACAATTTCGATTCCTTCACGAAAAACTGATATAAATGCAAGTGAGATAAGACCCCAAATCTGTCTTTTCCCGACTGCAGCATCAATTTTCACTTGAATATCTGAACCCAGATTTTTACTTTGCTTGTTCATCCACAATATCATTGTTGTTAGAATAAAAACCGCAACAAGTAAGACAATGCCCTCAAAGATTTGTTCTGCTTTTCCGTCAAAACCCCCAGTGAATACACTAAACATTACGGCCGCAAAAATGCTTGCCAATATTCCGAGACCAATTCCAATAAATATGTGTTTGTAAAGTTGCTTCTGATCGACTTTAGATAAATATCCAAGAATTATTCCAATTATCAGGGCTGCTTCTAAGCCCTCCCTGAGTGTAATAAGTAAACTGCTAAACATAAAAAACCTCTTTCTTGTATGTAATTGACAATCATTGTCATTTGCATACAAGAATATTATATAACTTATCAATTGTCAAGACTTAAATATTAGTATTACCATATAATTACTATGGTAATACTTTTTCACAATGCTCATTTTGACATTCTTGCGAAAATTTAACAATTACTTAAAGACATATGAACTAGAACCACTTTCATATCCCGGATTATTGGAATAATCATTTAATTCCTGAACGGTGAAATTGTTGATACCGTTAATGAAATTATGCTCCTCTCAATTGCTAACTGAAAGGTATTCCATAGGTGCCCGAATTCCGTGTTTACCGAAAAAGTTATACTAATATTAAAAAGAAATTCTAAATCTCCATAAAATCTCCACAACCATCAAGTATAATTCATTCACAGATAAAATACATTTGGGAGATGATTATTGTGAATTGCAGTAAAAACGATGATAAAAAGGATAACTTGAAAAAAAATAAAAAGAGTCATATGTCGCACATGACGATGATGGCCATATGTTGTGGCGCACCAATCTTAATATTAGTCATTATAACTTTGCTCGGATACCAAGGCGCTTTATTTACAATTCTTCCTTTCATCTGCCCGATTATGATGGTACTAATGATGCCTATGATGTTAAAGGGTGGAGATAAAGGTAAACCGGAACCAACAGAGCTAACAGATCAAACAGAAGAAAAATCTTCAAATCAAAACCTTCTGTCTTAACAATTTTTCTTTCTGTTCTTCAGCCGATAGACACATACTTCACTTTTGCATGTGTCTATTTTTTGTTATTATCAAATTTTCTCGGATTTATTATTCAAATTTTTGATTCTATTTTTAAAAAATACTGGATTTCTACATAATTTCTCTATAAGTCTAGTATACGATAGCTAACAACAAATACTTACAGAGGAGAACTAAAATGGGAACAATCGTGTCAATTTTAATATTTATCGGACTCATGTTTGTAATGTCTAAATTCGGTGTTGGATGTTGTGGTGGCCATTCTGGTCATAACCATCATAATAGCACAAAAAATATTGAAGGCTCTGGAAAAGAACAAATTTCTAAGAATGATTTTGAAAAATAATTTTGAAGAATTTTTTAAACTATGAATGCTATTCATTGAATACTATTCTGTCATTAGTTGCAAGTTGACTATCATTTTAAGACATAAAAAGCGCAGTGCCAAAATAAAATGCACTGCCCTTTTTATTCATTTCTTATCTTATCACTTTCGCAACTCCGTTTTTTTCGATTATACTCTTCTTCATCGATTGCAACACGCGCATAATGGTCATGCATGATTTCAAGAACGTCATCGCCTGAACCAGCATCTGATACCAAGAGCGATTTAATTTTTTATTGCCACATCCACCATTCGCCTTTAGCATTAAAAAAGATTAATCAATTTTAAGCAGTCTGGCATTGATCGCTACGATGATTGTGCTTAATGACATAAAAACTGCACCTAATGCCGGACTGATAACAACGCCCTGATAATAAAGAACGCCTGCTGCTAATGGTAATGCAATGATATTATAGCCTGTGGCCCAAATCAGGTTTTGGATCATCTTGCGATACGTTGCCTTTGAAAGCTTCAAAAGCGTTACCACATCCAATGGGTTACTTCTAACGAGAATGACATCAGCGGTTTCAATGGCAACATCAGTTCCGGCGCCGATGGCAATACCTAAATCCGCTTTTGCTAGTGATGGTGCATCATTCACACCATCACCGGTCATTGCCACGATCTTACCTTCTTTAATAAGCCCGTCTATTTTTGATGCTTTTTCCTGAGGTAATACTTCAGCAATTACCGTATCCATCTTTAGTATATTCCCAACATAAGCGGCAACTCTCTGATTATCTCCGGTTAACAAAATAGTTTCAATATTCATAGATTTTAGAGTATCAATAGCTTCCCTGGCAGTGTCTCTTACTATGTCTGATAATGCAAAATAGCCCAGAAGTGTATTTCCTTCCAATATGAATATCACGGTTTTACCTTCCTGGGCGAGATTTTCATACTGGTTTTCGTCAAAGGCAATTTTTTCTGACCGCATATAGCCGGGGCTCACAACCATAATGTCTCGACCATCTACTTTTGCTTTTAAGCCTTTACCCGGCAGGTTCTGATAATCCTTTACTTCCTTCATCTCAAGGTTTAATTTCTTTCCTTCGTTTACAATTCCTTTTGCAATGGGATGTTCTGAGTTTGATTCCACAGAATAAGCAAGTAAAAAGAGTTCCTCCTGAGATATTCCGATGGCCTTAATATCAGTTATTCCAAATGCACCTTCGGTCAATGTTCCTGTTTTGTCAAAAACCACTGCATTTAGTTTTCGAGCGTTTTCAAATGCGGCCCGATCTCTGATTAAAAGACCTTTTTTGGCGCCGATACTGGTTGAAACTGCGGTTACAAGAGGGACTGCCAGCCCTAACGCATGTGGACAGGAGATGATGATGACGGTCACAGCTCGTGTAACAGCAAAGTTTAGATCCTGTGATATGATCATCCATGTCGAGAAAGTCAGTGTTCCGGCGATTACAGCAATATAGAATAACCATTTGGCTGCTTTATCCGCTAATCGCTGGGTATTGGATTTTGACGCCTGAGCTTCACGAACAAGCTTAATCACCTGGGATAAGAATGTGTCATCACCGACCCGGGCAACTTTAAACTTTAAAATCCCCTCTCCATTAATGGAACCACCGATTATTTCATCTCCGTTTTCTTTTTCAACCGGAACAGACTCCCCTGTGATCATAGATTCATTCACTGCCGAACTGCCATCGAATACCAGACCATCGATTGGAATCTTTTCACCTGGCTTTATGAGAACAGCATCGCCCGCTTTTAATTGTTTAACAGGAATATCAATGGTCTCCTCGTTGTCCCTTATCAGATGTGCTTCTTCCGGCATCAGCTTAATGAGTTCATCGAGTGCTTTTGATGCCCCCATAATAGATCTCATTTCAATCCAGTGCCCTAAAAGCATGATGACAATTAATGTGGCTAACTCCCAAAAGAAGTCTTCGCCTTTTATGACAAACACCGTCAGGGTACTATAGACATAGGCAACTGTGATGGAAAGGGCTATTAGTGTCATCATGGCCGGTGATTTTTTCTTAAGCTCATCCCTGGCGCCTATTAGAAAAGGCTTTCCTCCATAAAAAAAGAGTATGGTGGAAAGACCAAATAATAAGTAGGAATCTCCGGTGAAACCCCAATTTACACTCAAAAACATCTGAATCATCGGGGATAAAAGTAAGATTGGTACCATAATAATTAAAGAAACGAAGAACCTTTTTCTAAAATCTTTCACCATCATTGCATGATGATCATGATATCCTTCAGGTTCCTTATTCTCATGATTTTGATGGTAAATTTCTTGATGTGCATTATGGCTGTGCTTCATTTTTTCATGCTCTTGATGATCACCAGCAGATGAAGGATTCTTTAGGTTTTGGGTTTTAAGTTCTTTATCCATCATGTTCGCAACCTTTCTTATTTACTACTATTATATTCGCTCATACTATAGGTGGCAGGAACTGAACTATGGTAACAATCATGTCAATACTAATATTTATAGGGATCATGGTTGCAATGTCTAAATGTAGGTATCGACTGTTGTAGTGGCCATTCTGGTCATAACCATAATAGTAGCGCAAAAAGTTCTGGCAATTCAGAAAAAGAATAAATTTCTAGTGATGACTTTGAAAAATAGTGTTGAAAAATTGATTAAACAATGATGGCATAGTCGTTTAATATAGTCTTGCAATTTGATCATTAGAATAACTCACTTCAGGCTCACTAACAAAGGGCGGTGCTTTAAGGTACTGCCCTTTGTTGATTTGTTGCCTTAAAACTTTCTCAACTCCGCTTTTTTTCGATTATACTCTTCTTCATCGATTTCACCACGAGCATATCGCTCATGCAAAATTTCCAAAGCATTATCCCCTGACTTTGGTCCTTCTTTTGTGTTTGATTTCATAAAGTGGTGAACGATGAAATAAATACAAACGATAACCAGCACCAATAATAAAAACGAACCAAACATCATAAATCCCCCAAAACCATTACCATATCCTATTCCATACATCATAATCGATTCCTTCTTTCCCTTCTAAATTATACTGCAATATGAAAACCAAAAATAAATTAACTTATTTTAACGAGCGGATATTTTTCGTCATAACATCAAATTCTTCTTTTGTGATTTCACCATTCGCATACCTTCTGCCCAATATTTCCAAAGATTTCTCATTGGCTACTGTTGGCTTTTTTGATTTCAGAATAGCCAAAACGATTAATGCAATAACAACGATTAATAATAAGAGAAAAAATCCGACAAAAACACCAACAGACGCATAAGAATTCATCATGCTGTATCCATTCCATCCCGATGTCGCATATGAATTATTGTTACTCATCATGCTCCCACTCATGAGATTCATCATGCCATTTGGGTAATCCGTGAGATAGTTAAGCCCAACATTGATATGAAAAGCTTTAAGGGAATCGGACCCATCCCCACCAAGTCTGATGTCCATTTGGTCGTGCATGGCGGTATTGCCAATCATTGCCTCCATCACAGAGTCACCCAGCTCTTCAAGCTTTGCCTGACTGACTTTGTCTGGATTGATCTTTTCTGAACTACTGATTCCCTGCTCTGTTCTAATTTCTGATAAGATTGTATCGACACTTTTAATTTTCATCTCATCTGCCAAAGAAACACTGGTAAGAGTAACGGCAATTAGTATCGATACTATTAGGATTAGACTTACTTGTTTCATCTTTTTCATCTCAAATAACACATCCTTTCATAGTTTTTACTACCCATTTGTGTTATTAATAAACACATTTATTGATTTACAATTAAAACTGACCACTGATTTTTACCTTGACAATCAACAACATATGATGTTTCTAAAAACTTGAGCGTTTCATCCAGGGACATTTCCTTATACTCCGAAGAGCTTTTTGTAATTAAATCCATAAAAATTTCTCCTCTTCAATAATCCTCCTGAATTGACAAAAAAATCAGATAAAAAGCACACCACTGAATATTAGTTTTAAATCTAATATTTAGGATGTACTTAATAAGACTACTTTTTATTCTGTGTTTTTTATCCTACCTATTGTTTCTCAAATCAGATTTAAACTCTATAATTATTAAACACTAAGCATTGTTCACTGAACCCTGCCGGCGGTATGCCTAAACCTTGATTCAACCTTGCCCAATAATTGACACTAGCTATGGTGCTTGCCAGCATGACGATTTCTTTTTCAGAAAATTCACTGGTTAAATTTTTGATGAATTTTTCTGTTAAGCTTAGTGGGGTACTTGACAGGATAATGGCGTACTGAAGCGCCAACAGTTCATGAAGATTAAAAGTTGAAACTGTCTGAATGTCACGTTTCCCTTGTAATACTAAGAGTTCATCTTCTGTGATACCATTCGTATTGATGCCAGCAGCATTCATATCAATACAAAATGCACATGAACAGATCAGGGACGCCTGCAGTCTTACCAGATTAAGAAGTCTCTTTTCTTGAGAATCTTTTCCTTTTGCAGTCATCATTTCTAAAACACCTGATCCTATGGCAGCTCTGGGAACCCAGGACAAAAGACGTGCCGGCAATAAATCCTTGCCGGTTACTTTTTTAGATACATATAATCCAATTCTAAGAAAAAATAATATTTTCTTTGGCGGTTTTATAAATGCTTTTTCCATTTTATTCTTTCGTTTTTTTATTGGTTGAGAGATGAAATAAACCATAAATAGGGCAATAACCTGTAAATGCCGTTACTAATGGAATAATCCCTAAGAGTCCAATAAATCTTATGTTCCCCTGTAGTATAAAAACCAAGCTAAGCAAAACAAGACCAAGAATTATTCGGATAATTTTATCAGTCTTTCCAACATTTTTCATTATGACACCTCCATATATTCTTATGGTAACTGTATACCTTTGTTTTAAATAAATAAACAATGATTTCAAACTTAATGGTAAATAGATTTAAACCCAAATCATTTTATTTAGTCATTTTGTTAATTAATCATTTCCGCTTTTGTCCTTTTATGACAACAAAAACGCCTTCACCTACCCCATCCTTAATTTCCTGGAGCTTGTTGTCAAGTGTAAAGACAGTCTGCTTCTTTTCAAGAATGACAAAGCCAGCATCCTTTAATAAATTGGTAATTTCCTCAGCTGAATGAAACTTTGCATGTGCATATAATTCATCCAAAGACTTCATTTGATCATATATTTCCCCAAGGGGTGTTTTCCTATCGATAAACGCAATAATAAAGTAGCCATTTTTTGAAATTATCCGCCATACTTCTTTAAAAGCTTTTTCAATATCTTCAAGAAAACAGTCAACCGTAACCATTAATACTAATTGATAGGATTCATTTGTAATCGGTAGTTTTTCTGCTTTAGCTGAAATAACATTAATGCCTCTTTTAATCGCCTTTTCACTCATGTTTTTTGAAGGTTCGACGCCATCTTTAATCCCAAGTAGTGAAGCAAAGATGCCTGTGCCCACGCCAATCTCTATACCTTTATCAAATATTGGGAGTAACTGTTTTATTGCCAGAATCTCTGAATCAAAAATATAATTGTTTTTCTCAAACCATTCCTCATATAAATCGGCACTATTTTCAAAAATTTCGTTACTATTCATCATCACAACTCCTTTAAGAGGTTAAGTACAAATAATTGGAATTAATTGATCACCGTGTTTATTTTATCTTTCGTGGTATATCTTCCTAAACTGATTCGGACAACACCACGACCGACTTTATCCGAACCCCCATTGCACTTAAAACCGGTGAGATCGTGGTCAGGCCAGAATAACAGGCTGATCCGGTGGATGCAGCAATCCCAAGCTCATGGCTGCTCGATGGATTGCCCTAATTTCCGTACAAATATGGAAGCATGGTATCTGCAACTTCTTTGTCGATCGGAGTTGTCGCATTTTAGTCAAGATAAATCATGTGCTTCACCTTCCTATTGAAATTTTACTGTTTCTATGGTTTTTAGTGCGTATAATCGATGATCCGAATCGATTTTCCAACCTTCTTTTCGATGGCAGCCTGCATCTGCTCAGCATTTGGGCAGGCAAAACCGATGGGATTACCTTTTGTAATACAGGAAGCCAAAACAATGGTATCTGCGCCGCGCTTTACCATTTCAGCAGCTCTTGTAACCGCTTTTTTACCAGGACATCCACCACAGGTATTCACTCCAATTATTTCGATCTCCTCATCAACACCTTCAAATGCCAGCTTTTTTGTATTCATTACTTTAAAACATGTTGTTGCCGGGCACATATCCTCGGTTTGCATGCATCTGATTAATCCAACTTTCATTTCTTACCTCTCAATTTTTTAAGTTTCTTAATATACCATGCCTGGTGACGTTTTCCGGATGGGATAATCCAATTGGGTCCATCCATTGGTATGTTTGTTTTGTTTTTTTGACAAATATTGTATTCATTTGTTATGGCCAGTCGAAAACTGCCACATTTTTCCATCGCTTGAAACATCAAGATCGCAGATTCACTTAGATTTAAAAAACGGTGTCTCGATCTATGGGTACATTATACACTGTGATGTACCCATTTGTTATGACACAAAATCAGAAATTTTTAGATAAATCTTCTTTCATATTTTGTTTAAGCTGCCAGAGTCCGATTTTCAAAAAAACTGCTGCCGGAGGTATTCCGGGCATCCTTTTCAACATAACCAGCAATTACTTCCTTTAGTCGTTATATTCGAACTAGGGTAAAAAAAAACCGCCTTGCAGATGGCTCTGCAAAGCGGTTTTTGTGAATTAACATTTGGTGCCCCTTCAGGGATTCGAACCCTGGACACCCTGATTAAGAGTCAACGGTTTTTCTTTATATATCAGCTTCTTCTGATGTCGGGTGCCGTTTGGGTGCAGTTGTCAAAAACAACGTATTTTCTTAATATAATCATCCCTACTATGGCATCAGATTTTACAAATGGTTTTGATCCCGAGCTACTGATTAGATTTTAGTTGAGAAAATTTACAGACATATTATCATTTGTAGGTTCTATCTTTTGAATGCCAAACTTCTGTAAAATCATTTTCATTAATGATTGCATTCATCGGTTTTTCGATTAATTGTACAACCATATCAACTACAATTTTAAATTCCAGGTCGACTTCCAATGAATTCATGGAAAATGACTTCCATCTTTTTTGCATATCAACGTCATCATACATACTTGAGACTCTAACAATAGATGTTTCGTCAAAAAATGTTTTTCGATTAATTAATGTATTTGAAAGCGCATCCTTCAGTATTTTTCCGTCAAAATCATAATGACATGCCAAGTAATAGACATCATAGTAATCTTTCATCCGACTGGTGGTTTCCATTCGACTTATGATTGCATCCCATTTCTCTGAAACAGTTGATTCCAGAGAATAGGTCAAAATATTTGGTGATTCATACCCAGCTATCTGCACGCCGATCCTTCTGCTTTCCGCATGGGGTACAATTACATCGCCGATGCCAATATCAATATCAAATGGCGTTTTTGTATTAGAAATTGCACCCAACATTTTGATTCTAATGCCATGGTAGTCTTTTTGTTCAGTTATATTTTTTATTGATTTAACATGTAACTCAATAAAATGATAAGCTGTTTCAATATTTACTATTTCATTAATAACTTTTAACATGTCCGTTTGATTGTTGGACAAATTTTCCATTAAAAAATCAATGTCCATTGTTGGCCTGCTACTAAACTCAGTATATGCAAAAATAAATAAACCGCCTTTAAGAATTAGATTTTTTCGATATCTTGAATTTGCCAGTCGCCTCAAGAACTCCTCCTGGCAGACCAACTGCAGCATAAACTGATACGAGATGCCCTCTTTTCTGGATTTTTCTTTTAATTTTTGAAGCAGTCCCTGCACATTTACCATCACATCCACATCCCTATGATCATTTTAGTTTTTTTTTCAATATTCATAAGGTTTGCATATTCAATTAGTCTGGCCACATTTTTATTCGAATCTGTTGCATAGGCTCGAATTGCTTTATTAAATACTTCTTTATCCATTTTTTTCTCATATCGAATAATGTCACAGATTGTTTTTTCCCGATTATAGATTTTAATCATCTGACCTTCAAATTCAGTTTCGGATAACCCTATTTTCAAATATTTTTCAACAATATAGTAGATCTTTAGTTTAGGATAATCGATTTCAAATCTCGATTTTGAACTGTTTTTATTCACAGCCAAATGCCAGGCATTAGGCGTTCTCTCTGTATAATTATAAAGATAGAGTGCCGAATCCATACAGATAATTGCATCAGGATACAGTTTATTGATAATAACAGCATCGGATATGACGTCCTCATATTGCCATTCATAGAATCCAGCTCGTATCTTGACTACTTTTCCTTCTCTGATTAATCGATCGATTACAGTATTGTGATATCCCGCACCGGTAAAATCAGACAGCTTTACAATACCATTATTTTCATCAAATACTTTTTTATATTTTTCACAATTCATCGTTAATAACACCTCTTTTAAATTCGCAAGCGGATATATTTACTCTATTATACAACTAAACATCTATTTTTTCAAGTTAAAAAAACCGCTTTCCTAAATCAAAGCAATCTTTTTCAAGTCTAAAAAAATATTTCCAATTCCAATATCTTAAGACTTCAACAACCGTTTTACCCAAAACCTAATATCAGTCCGGCTTCGCCATAATAAAATATGCATTCTGGTTGGTATACACATCAATAGCATCCACCTCCGCTGTAGGATTCTCCAGTCATACCCAGTGTGTTTAAATACTCATTCTGATATTTGACAGTCAATCGATAGGTTCCATTTGCATTTGCTTGAAACATAATAGCATTTAAGTTGAAATTATGTTTATTAGAAAACCGCCATGCTATAATAGTAAAAACAATCCTTTTGTATGGCTTTAATCTTCAATCGCTTTATTTTTTCTTTTTTAAACGTTAGTGGGCAAAATTTGAAATATATCGTCGCATCTTATAATAATTAAGAATAAATTGGGAAAGGAGTAAGTTAATGTTAATCCTTAATGAAATTGGCCTGAATAATTGGAGGTATTCTAATCATACTTGTTATATCTGGTATTGGCTCTTTCATTTTAGAAACATTGAATTCACATTTTTATTTGAATGCACAAAAAAGGAGCTTCTGCATCATAACGTATTCGCTATTTTGCAAAAGCCCATTTTCTATTTTTTTAACTTTAAAGGCATAACCTTTCCCCACAATATGCCATATCCCTATTTATTTTCTTTTTTCTTTGATTCTTGAATGGTTTTTATCAAGGGAAATCCGAGTAAACCTAGAACAACAAAATCAACTCCAACATTAAAAAAAACGCCAAGAATAGATGAAAAGATGGCTTCTATAATAAGCCAAACAGCAATACCCAGAAGCATAATCTTCATTAGCTCAATATCATTTCTACGAAAGGCAAGTCGACCTAAAAAGAAAAGTGTCACACCCCATCCAATTAAAACAGATCCATATATTACACTCTCCCAGGATAAAAGGACATCTCTTGAGAGAATCTTAGCAGGGAAAATGCTAAAACCAAAGATGCTAAATATTATTCCTACAAATACCAAAATGCAAGAAACGATGGAAAACCAATCCCTAAACATTCTCAGACGCAACATATTTGTCTCCTTCTTTGTTAAAATCATTTTGTGGATGCTTAGAGTTACATTTACTATAACTCAGACTTCTATTCATAGCAATATGTACCTGTGTCCATATTATAATCTTTATCATTCAATATTTCTTCATAAAGATAATATTTAAATCATCCGTGCAATGATCCTTACAATCCCACCAAAAATTAATAACCCGAGTAATCTAAGAATTTAAATCAAACGGGTTAAAAACGGCAATTATTTCTACATGATTTTTCTGATATTTTTTGCAGATAGAATCCGACCATCACGTTCACTTTTTGATTTATTACACGTGATGAGTGATTTAATACCTAACTTTCATTTGTCACATTCGCAACATTTTGTTTGTTGAAAGAAATTTTCTCGTTAATCTTTGGATACTTAGGTTTGTACCATAGAAGTAAAGTTGAGCTAATAATCACGGTCAGACAGCCTGCTTCTTGAAAAATAATGGCCCAAACTGGTGTAAGCATTCCCAATGAAGCTAATGTTAATCCGATTACATTATAGATAATAGAGAAGAACATATTTAATTTTATTCGTTTAAATACTTTTTTCGATGTCCAAATAAAATCAGCAACACTTAACAGATCATCATTCATCAGGCTGATATCCGCCGTTTCAATAGCAACATCTGTTCCGGTAGCTCCCATTGCCATTCCGATGTCTGCCATAGCTAATGCTGGAGCATCATTAATCCCGTCACCAATCATAGCAACTTTTTTCCCTTGCTTTTGCATTGATTCGACTACTTGCTGTTTTTCCTCTGGAAGCATATTGGCTTTATAATCATCCACGCCTATTTCTTCAGCGACCCTTTGAGCCGTCACAGCATTGTCCCCAGTCAGCATCGTAACATTTTTGATTCCTATTTTCTTGAGTAAGAGAATCACTTCTTTAATGCCCGGTCGAACTTTATCAGCAATGGAAATAATCCCAATGACTTCGCTCTCTTGAGCAACAAGCATAATGGTTCTACCTTTTTCTCTTTGCAGTTGCATTTGCTCTTTGACTTTTTGACCCAGTATAATTCCCTGATCTTCCAATAACTCTTCTTTCCCAACCAATAAGGATTTTTCATCAAAACGTGCAATGACTCCTTTGCCTACTTCAGCCTTAAATTCTTCCGGTTCTGGTATATCCATGCGTCGTTCTTTGGCATGTTTGATGATGGCTCTTGCCAAGGGGTGTTCTGAATATTTTTCCCCAATGGCCGCCAAATGGATGACTTGTTCTTCAGAAAATCCATTAAAACCAGAAATATCCATAACCGTTGGACGTCCTAAAGTAAAGGTCCCCGTTTTATCAACAAGAAGGGTGTCGATTTTTCCGGCTTCTTCAATGAAAATACCACCCTTAACAAGGATTCCTCTACGAGCCATATTAGAAATACCTGCGGTTACTGCAGTAGGGGTTGCAATGGCAAACGCACATGGACACGCTACCAATAAAACCGCTACGGCTGTCTTTATATCTCTCGTCATAAAATAAGCTACAATTGCCATTAGTATAACCACTGGTAAAAACCATTGGGTAAAGCGATCGGCAATGGTTTGGATTGGCGGTTTGGTTGCTTGAGCTTTTTCGGTTAAATGAATGATTTTTGCCAGGGTCGTATCTTCTCCCACACGCGTGGTTTCTATTTCGATTCGCCCTTCTTCATTTAAGGTTCCGCTATATACTTCACTGCCTTTAAATTTTTCAACGGGGATCGATTCACCTGTAATCGGTGCCTGATTGACGCTACTTTGTCCATTAAACACGATGCCATCAACGGCGATGCGCTCTCCTGGTCTTACAACAACCAGATCTCCCAATTGCACTTCTTCAATTCCGATCACAATTTCTGTCTGATTTCGCTTGACGGTTACTTGCTGAGGTGCAAGATCCAATAAACTGCGGATGCTTTTTCTTGTTTTATTTAAGGTAAAGGCTTCAAAGGCACCAGCGGTAGACATGATGAAAATCAAAATAGCAGCGGTGATAAATTCACCAATTAAAACGGTAGCGATCAGTGCTACTGTCACAAAAACATTTACCGTAATCCTGCGATGGAAAATATCTTTAAACCCTGAAATAAACCGCTGCATACCGCCAAATAACGTTGCAAACAGAGCGATGACAATATAGATGATGGGCGGTCCGATATTGTTTGTTGCCAATAACCAGCTAATGATTATTGATATCCCGACAATGAGTGGGGCAATGGCAAATACTAAAAATTCTCTGATGGGCGAGCTTTTCATTTCTTCTTTTTCTGTCGTCATTTTGCATCCCTTCCAATCCTTAAATTTTTTTCCGATAATTTATTTTAAAAAAATTGCTCAGATTTCCGTGAAATCATCAGAAATCTGAGCTTAATTTAATCATTTCTGACTATTATTTAGAATCCGACACCTTACTTTTTCTCACCAGCATTACTTTCTTTTTTTGCTTTGTTTTCCTTTTTAGGTGGGGTACAATCTGGTCCGCAAGTTTCTCCCGGTCCACAACATCCCCCAGTTTGGTTAAGTGATTCTTTGATTAAACCAAAAATACCTGGTTTTTTCTTTTTATCTGCCATTTTATGACTCCTTTCTTGATTTTTATATTTTTAACATGCCTTTATGAGTATGCAGGCATATAATAAACTGCTAAAATTCATGTAACCTTTAATGCCGGTAATTCTATTTTGATAAAAGTACAATCAATATTTTTACTTATGTATTCATTTAGATTTTTCTTATCATTGAGATAACTGTTCTCGGTACGCCACTGTTCTTTTAAATACTGGTAAAGATATTGGTTTTCATCCCAAAACGAATCATTTAAAAAATAATATGACCACTGTGATTTCTTTTCATCAGTAATCAGTCCCGCGGCTTTAAGCTTATTTAAATGCTTTGAAGCATTTGTTTGGGAAATATCGAGTACCGCCTGAACTTCACATACACAAAGCTGATTTTCGCTTAGTATATTGAGTAGTCGTATTCTGGTTTCATCGGTAAGCATTTTAAAAACATCAGTTAAAGTCATCGATTCACCTCTTTATATCGCTATATGCTCCACTAGGCATATAATATCATGAATTAATTTTCTTGTCCAGTAAAAATAAATATCCTCGATAAAAAAATAACCCGTAAGATCAAATTATTCAATCAAACGGGTTAAGTAAAACCATTATTTCCGTAAGATCCTTTTAATGTCTTTTACCGAAGGAATACGTCCCATAATGGACACTATATTTAGGACAAAAAATAAAATTTTTATTTAATTTAT
>Ga0209125_1002125_pt1 | contig 16082 bp, 20 predicted proteins | sample BarGraIncub1131A_FD_184503 | JGI IMG/M metagenome (GOLD analysis project Ga0209125, IMG submission 184503) | Arctic peat soil microbial communities from Barrow, Alaska - Barrow Graham LP Incubations 11-31A (SPAdes) (version 2) | ecosystem: Environmental > Terrestrial > Soil > Wetlands > Peat...
CGGCGCGATATTGGCAGGGTAATAAATTGGTAACAATCCGATAATTTGACGGTCCGGCAATCGGCCATTTGTACATTTTTCCCTACTTTTAAAGATTCTATTTATCAATCTGAATTTCCATGAGACAATTCCGCTTTATCTTATTGCTGCTCTTTGTATTGTCCCTATCTGGCTGTGCAACTTACCGGCTGGACAGATCGCAAACGGCTAATATCCATCTCGATTCGCTCATTTCGATTGCGCCCAGTGCAAGAGTCGAGAAGATGATCCAGCCCTACCGGGAAAAAGTCAGTGCCGACATGACTGAGGTGCTTTGTAAATCTTCTGAAGCATTGATTGGTGGTCGACCGGAGAGTCCACTCACCAATTACTGCGCTGACCTGACGCTGGAGGAATCCAACAGGTTTTGTGCGGAGAAACATTGGGCTATCAAAATTGATGTATCGATGATTAACCGCGGCGGACTGCGAATTCCACTGCCAAAGGGGGAGATCAAGACCATGACCATGTTCGAGCTGATGCCCTTCGAAAATGAGATTGTTTTCCTGAAGCTGAAGGGTGACGTGATGCTGGAGTTTGTCAACCATCTGGCTGAAAGAGGCGGAGAAGGTGTCGGCGGACTGCGGTTCGGAATCAAGGATAACAAGGCGGTACAACCTCAGATCGGTGGCAAATCCATTGATCCTACCGGGAGTTACTGGCTGGTTACCAGCGATTATATTGCCAATGGCGGTGACGGGAGTGAAATATTGTCCAAAACTATGGAAAGAATTGATACCGGGATCAAGGCCAGGGACCTATTTATTCAGCATTTCAGGCGATTAGGCAAGGAAGGCAAAGTATTAACAGCAAAAACGGACGGGAGGATTTACGATGCAAAATAGAAGAACATTCCTCAGGAATCTGGGAGCTGGCGGTGTGGGTATTTTTGTCCTCAGCGGACCCCTGCAGGCCTTCGCAAAGAGTGATCTGATTCAGCTCACCATTCTGCATACCAATGATTTCCATTCTCATATCGATCCGTTTCCGAAGGATGCTGCCAGAAATGCCGGTGAAGGCGGAATGGCCAAAAGGGCTGCGATGATTTCTCAAGTCAGGGCGGAACAAAAGAATGTGCTGGTATTCGATGCCGGTGATATTTTCCAGGGTACTCCTTATTTCAACTATTTCAAGGGAGAGTTGGAACTGAAGCTAATGACGGAAATGGGTTACGATGCGGCAACGATAGGCAACCATGATTTAGACAACGGACTGGAGGGTCTCAAGGACCAACTAAAGAATGCAGGATTCCCGTTTATCAACTGCAATTACGACTTTTCAGAGACCGTTCTGGCAGGAAAAATCCTTCCCTACAAAATATTTAAGAAACAGGGGCTCAGGATCGGGGTTTACGGACTGGGCATTGAGCTGTACGGGCTGGTCAGCAAACAAAATTACGGCAAGACCAAATACCTGGATCCTTTGGCAAGCGCCCTGAAAATGGAAGAATTTCTCAAGAAAGAAAAGAAGACGGATTTGATTATTTGTCTGTCGCATCTTGGCTTTACCTACAGGGAAAAGAAGGTTGGCGATATGCAACTTGCTGCTGAAACGAAGTATACTGACCTGATAATCGGAGGCCACACCCATACTTTCCTGAACCAGCCGGAGCGTGTCACGAACAAGTCAGGCAATACCGTTCTGGTGAACCAGGTGGGCTTTGGCGGATTGATACTGGGAAGGATCGATTATTTCTTCGAAAAGGATGATAAGAAACATAGCACGAGCGATAGTAACAGGCCGGTTAAGTAGCGGACAAAAAAAACCGCACTAATTCAAATTGTGTAAAACCCCGGTTATACAGGATTTGAGTGCCTGTCTGATCAGACTTCCAATGGCAGCGGACTGCTCCCCGAAGGGATGAGGCCTGTCTTAGCGGACATAAGCTTTCTCGGAATGCTAGAAATGTTGAGTTTACCAACTAAAAGAATTAATGCGGATATATCGTGTGTGAAAGAACGTTTTCTTATGTATCAAAAATACATCAGAAATCTTTCTTTTCAAAGGATTTGGCGATATTTATTAATACATTATTTTATCTGAAAATTTTGCCTGTCTAAAAATCATTTTTACATTTGCACCACTCAAATAAAACGAGTAAGAAAGCTGATTTACTTTAGAATCTCAAGGTTAAGGAGGGATGGGTGAGTGGCTGATACCAGCAGTTTGCTAAACTGCCGTACGGGAAACTGTACCGGGGGTTCGAATCCCCCTTCCTCCGCAAACTCGGTTGTATTTCAACGAGTTGCAAGATTAACACACGATTTTACACACGGTTACAGTGTAAAACGTGTGTTTTTTGTTTTTGATAAATCGCATCGAATTAACCTTGAATATGGAATTCAAAACATTGATTTTTATATCATTATCCAATTGAACCATTTCTTTGTTCGGTATTATATCCGTCCTAAGGTAACTTATCGAAACTAATCTCCTTTGGAATTCTTGGCCTCCCTGCTTCAATCCACGCCGTTCTGATCAGCTCAGCAGTAGATTTTGACGAATTGGTCATTAGCTTAACAGTGTAAGACCCAGATTGACTCCAAAGGCTTTGATAGTACTTAGTGCCATATTCATGTCCGGATGCGTTAAACGACTCCAAATCGGCCTTTAAAAGGGTTTCCTTAAATTGGTAGTTGGAATACATGTAATCTAATAGAATCCTGTATGCCATTTCTGGTATGACGTATCAAGCGTTTTTGAACGATCTCTTGAAAGTAATAGTAAGGTGCCACTCAGAGAAAATAATGGCAAAATTCTGAAACGGCTGATTGATTAACGACCCGAAAAAATATTGATTACCGGAATATCTGAGTGAGGAAAAATCGGGTTCTTCTTTGTGCATGAGTCTGAGACCCTATGGTACAGGGGTGTGAGAGTCTCTCCCCGTCAGTTCATCTGGCCCGGCAGTCTCGATTAGCGGCTGTACCTTTTTTCTCTCTTTCACTTCAAATTATCTAAATTCAGTTAGATTTGTATAGCGTAAGATAGATGGCAGGCATACCCTTACTTATTAAATTTTCGAATGCATGATACATCTACACGGATTTTATAAACTTAAAGTTCCTTTTTTAGTTTTTTTATATGACATTTAAAAAGATAAATCTCTTAAAATTTGCAACAATCATTTGCTTATCTGTAATGGGTTTGAGCGTCTTCGCTTTCGGTTTGTTGAGAGAGGTTAAGAGGGTACCTGAAAGGGATGAAAGGGATGAAATTATGACCAAAGACATACTAATAAATCCCATTAAAGTTAATGTTTCCTTGAGGGACAGCATTGTAAGCTTTGGAATAAAATTATTAGGTACACCTTATGTTGAAGGAGCCTGTAGTAAGGATGGGTTTGACTGTTCAGGATTTGTTTACTTTGTTTTTCAGCATTTTAAAATTCAGATTCCACGAAGCTCGTCACATTTTAAAAATTTTGGAAAAGAAATCCCGATTGACAGTGTAAGAAAGGGAGATATTCTGGTATTCTTGAGTCCTACCAGAAAAGTTATAGGCCATGTTGGTATAGTTACAAATCCTAAAGGAAAGGAAAGTGATTTTATCCACGCATCATCTGGTAGTGAAATGAAAGTGATCATTACAAGCCTAAAAAAGAAGGGGTACAATCGTAGATTAGTAAAAGCATTAGATGCCTTATGAATTTTATGATGTTAAAAAATATTTTTAATGAATAGTTGCCGGCTTCGGAGTACTTTCCTTTTGAAGACACACTGAACTTTGAAGCGACTGAAAGGCTTGAATTTAATTTAATTATTTCTTGAAATACTTATTTACTAATGTGGACAAGCCGGATTAATTGACCACTCTGCGTCGTTTACCAGAACTGTCTCCTAATTATCTCACATTAATAACTTAAATCCAGCGTGGATAATACGATTATCCTTAGGAGAGGTGGTTTTTCCGGCGTTTCCACAAGAGGTACCATATGCGCCTAAATTTGGCTGCATATCCTATCATTTGTTGTTCCCAGTCGATAAAATCATTAATTTTGAGCTATGCGGACCATAACTTATATATTGACACTTTTTATAATGGTCACACTCGCTTGTTCGGGTACAAAAAATTTGGATAAAGGCGAATTGACCTATTCTGAATTTCAGAATAAACTGAAATTGGACATGAATTATGAATCCATTGTTTCAATCTTTGGAAATCCTTCAAGAGATGCCGGAAGTGGAATACATATTTACGTTTATCCGTTAAATGATCTTTCTGAAATATGGATTGGGTATACGGATCGGATCATGTATGTTAAGCGAGTGGATAAAGATCAAAAATTCATGGAGAATTTAAAGAGTTTAAATTCAATTGGCATTATTATCGGACCAGATTTAAGAATGTGTGCTTGTTGCGGAGGATGGTATATCTGGATTGACGGAATCGCCTACGAGTTCGATACACTGCCAGTAGATTCAAAAATTGATCTGCAAAATGAAAAATTTCCGATTACGGTAATAACTGATTGGCAATTGTCCGATTTGTCAGCATGTCCTGACAAAAGGATAATCATTCAAAAAGTAACCCGGCAATAGGCAATTACCAATTATTTATTGATCTCTTTTCTTTTAACAATAACAACCATTGTTGCATTTTGTTCGTTCGATATTTTATTTTGACTATCAGATTAAGTCGTAGCTAAAACAGATAAATCATGCCTATTTTATATATTTGTTATATACCAAAATAATCATCATGAAAAAGCAAATCTCATTGTCCCTTTTCGCAGCGATGCTGGCACCTGGTGAAGTGCTCTATGCTGCAGAATTGCCAAAAACAGCCACTTCGAAACCCAATATTATCTTCATCCTGGCCGATGACCTGGGTCTTGACGGTGTAAGTTGCTATGGGTCGGATCTTCGCAAAACCCCCCAGATAGACAAGCTTGCTGCGACAGGTATACGTTTTCAAACCTGTTATGCTGCCCCGTTGAGCGGACCATCACGTTGTGCACTGATGACGGGGCGATATGCCTTTCGCACGGGTGGTATCACAAATGCCTCATGGCGGCCTGAAGGACCAGGTGCTTTGTCAAAGGATGAGCAGCCGATCGCTAAAATGCTAAAACTTGGTGGCTATGCAACCGGCATGGCCGGTAAGTGGCGCCAAGTAGGTGAGACACCGCACGACTGGGGCTTCGACGAATACACTACCGATCCGGCGGCTGGCGGCTGGTATTGGCAAACAACGCACTTGAAGAACGGCCAGGAAGTGACTGTCCCTGAAGGAACGTATGCAGGTGATGTTGTTCATGAGTTTACTGTGGACTTCATCCGGCGGCACAAGGATCAGCCGTTCTTTTTTTATTATTCTATGCACCATGTTCATGGCCCCATCCAGCATACACCAGACTCGCCTAAGGGTGCTCCGGATGGTGCTGAGCGTTACGACGACAACATCGCCTACATGGACAAACAAGTAGGTGCAATTGTTGCAGAATTGGAGAAGCTTGGACTGCGCGAAAAGACGCTGATCATGTTCTCGGGCGATAATGGCACAGCGCTGACATTCCCTTGCACCATTGGTGGACGCATGATCAACGGCAAGAAGGCATCAATGCTTGAGGGCGGTTCACGCGTACCGCTAATCGCGAACTGGCCAGGCGTGGTTCCTGCCGGGAAATTGAACAATGACATTATCAACTTTACTGACATGCATTCCACCTTCACGGAGCTCGCCGGAGTGAAAACGCCTGATGGCTTCAAATATGACAGCCGCAGCATCGTACCTCAGCTTAAGGGAGAAGCAGGCAAACCTCGCGATTGGGCATACGTTCAGCTGGGAGCGAAATGGTTTGTTCGCGAAGCAGGCTGGAAGTTGAACGAAAGTGGTGAACTTTTCGATATGCGTGATGCACCTTTTGTTGAGAAGCCTGTCGCTGAAGCTGAGGATAATGCCTCCAGCAAGGCGGCACGTACCCGTCTTGCCTTCGTACTCGCCGGACTGAATCCTGCGGGTGGAAAGACAGATATCGGTGCATCCAAGGCTAAAAAAAATGTCGGGGCTGCTGGAAACAAAGGCAAAAAGAAAAAAAATAAGGCTTTATAGCGGCAACGGAAAAAACAAAACAAACCCATACACTTAATTGTAAATCGATGCTATAACGGCCATATTATCATCGGCTTCTGTATAGGTGTTTAACATTCAATCTCTCATCTGTAACAATATGGTAATCTCCTTCTCTGTGAATATTGCCAGTGACTTGATTTTTTCATTCGACAGGATGTAGTCTAGGAAGAACATCTGCATGTTCTTTTTTGAACCAATTCTTAGAAGTATTATAGGGATTCTTTGAGTTTTGTGCTGAAAAAATCAGCACGGAAGTTCGTTTAAATTTAAACGAATTGAGACCCGAACTGTCAGATGAAGTCTAAACTTCTTCAATTCATACTATTGGAGATGTTGGAAATGATGTTTATCTATCTTAAGTTTAGGTGTGTCAGAAATTAGAAATTGTGAACATTGGTTTTTTTTCGGGGGAAATTAAAAGTTATTAATATTTACTCGGTAATTCATCAACCAACTATTATCAATCTTGCCAAAATTTTGATTATGATTGTGAACCCAATGATTTAATAATCTTGCCATTGAACGGTTAACAGGAGAACCTGCTCCAGAAGGTGTAAAAAGATTTGTCATTATCCTGCCTTTCATGCATTCATGATTAATTATTAAGTTCCATTGGTTAGCCCAAATTCCAGTTGGTCGCCTAGTGAAATATATAGATTTTATTTGTGGATTTTCACACAAATATTTAATGATATTTCTTGTGTTCCAATTAACTTGACCAAGAGTATCTAGTTGTTCGAGTCCTGAAATATTGTCTTTTCGGCCGTCTTGTATTAAGTTGTATTCAAATCCATTAATGATGACATTATCATTTCTTAATATCTGATAATTTGGATTATCATGATGAAGAACTTCAAGAATTAGATCTGAAAATGTAAGCTTTAACTTCGAAGATAAAGCCAAAATTTCTTGTAATGATGGATCCAATATTGCTGGTGGAGCACCCCTTTGTGGCATTCTTCTGTTTAATAGAACGACTCCATTGTGAATAAATAAATTTTTAAAAGCTGGCCAAAACAAATTTCTACCGTAAAAAAAATCCGCAAAATTTGCATTTGGTGTATCAGGATTAAATGTTCCAACAATCATTACTTCTGGTTTGTAGGGAGTACAATCAAGAATTGCATTATTTGACTGTAAGCCCTCCCCAAAATTGGAATGATAAAATTTGTGTGGTATTGACATGATAAATTAAATTAGTGGTTAACACTTTTATTTACAATAATATCTGTTATTTTCTAAGGAATGCTATTTGACATATATACAAGAGCTTTTAAGGTTAAAAAGTTCAGATGGCTATTTTTTGAAAATTATAGATTTTCATCCTTTTTAATAATATTCTGAATTGAATCTCGAAGTTTATATAATACTTCTTGGCGAAGTGAACAAGGTGAAACAACATATAAATCACACACATACTTCATTAAAAGCGACTTCAACTCGATATCTACTTCCATGTTCAGTTCCAGCGTTAATTGCTTCGAATCGATATCATTACTTATAATTTTCTGGCTTGGATGAATTGGATAAGCAAGGAGATACGGATTGATCCAGCTCCCTTTCACAGTTTTCAAAACAATCCGTTCAGGTGCAAGATCCGGTTTATTCAGGTTGATTCGGTGAACACCCAAGGAATCCTTGAAATAGTCTGAGGGGTTGTATCCTTTGGGCGGGTCTGGTACATAGTATTCTTCTATCGGACTGATTTTGTCCAGTCGGTCCAATGCATAAACCCTTAGCTCATTGAGTGCAGGCCATCGGAATGGGGCATTGGAGCTCATCTCGTAGGCCAATAGATACCAGCCTGAAATCCATCCATTACTATATTCTTTCAGCAGTAGTGGTAGTAAACGAATTTTCTTGGATTTGTTTGGCTGGTCAATTTTGTGATGGTGGGCAGAGATCAACTGCCGTTTCTGAATACTTGAAAGGATTACGGAATAGTTGTCTCTACCAGCAAAGATCCCGTCCTTGATCAGACTGACAGGTTTCCAAGGAAAACCATTATCTTCTTCAGCACTCATAAAAGCTATCAGAGCCTTTAACCGATTGGCCAATCCATCGTCAATGATATGACTGCTAAAAGCAAACAGATTCGCCAGCTTATGCCAGTCTTCCGTTTTGAGGTTATTTACCGGATTAAAAAGCGTGAATGGATTTCCTTGCGGGTCTTTCAAAACATGATACCGATCATTCTCCTTGATGACATAGTGGACAATTATTGTTTGGCCAATTCCACGGTCGTTGTTGTATTTCTCGTTCAGAGCCAGGTTGTATTGTTTCAAATCTTCACGGAAGGTTCTTTCCGAGAGAAAATACTCATTCTCGTACAGATTCTTCCACTGCTCTCTGGTTTTGTTCCTTATGGGATCAGAAAGGACCTCTTCAAGTTTTATCCGTCTCTCGTAATTTTTCATAGGCCAGGTGAGCAGATTAAATTCGACCATAAATCAATTATAACAATACCTTCCTTTGAATCGTGGAAGGAATCTCGCCTCGAAGCTTGGCAAATCCGCCAATAGCATGAGGATAATTCTCCCGATCATCAAATATAGCAAATCCCATCAGTAACTCATCCTCTGATATTTGAACACATATGAACCAAAGAGAATAATATTCCTCTCCATGAAAGTCATTTCCCGTTATTAGAGTGGATTCAATATCATTGACCTGAAACTCAGGGAAACTGTAAGGGAAACGAAGAAAATGACGACCAATACCGTCTGATAGTAGTTCACATTCCCCGCTACTGAAATATAGTTTATATGGGAGAGCGGAAATATAATTTAGATGAATCACTCCTTTCATACGTAATTCAGATGTGAGTGGTGGAATCGCTTGTTCTGGCATTCGTGTAATTACACTAATGCCTGACAAATCGTAAAATGCACCACCTTCTAAGATGTTAGGTGGAAATTCCCCCTTTAACCTGGCCACACATCTGAATCTTCTGTACTTTCTTTTTATTTTTTCCGATAACCTGAAATGAATGAAAAGCTCATCCTCCGACAGTTTAACAACTGAATCGTCCAAATATGCTGTTATCTTACCATCATCCTGATATTGATACCATATATAGAACTCTGCTCTTTCCAGAATGCCTGCTTCAGGAAAATCAAGCGTCAATGACATCTGGCAAAACTCTTCATCCTCAAGGTACAGTTCAGCGGCAGTATTGCAATCTCCGTAAATTATTTCGTCATGTTCACCCAGGTAGTTTACAACGGCTTGCCCAGACATAATTAGTTTTTTCATGTTAGTGGGTTTTAAGATTAATAATCAAACAGTGGTCAAGATTTAAAAATGAATCGGTTCAGTTAGTTTCACTCTCGATTCAGTCACCAGTTGTAACCGAGAGGTCTATGAAAGCACAAGCGGGAATGTTCCCTGGGATTTCACCCTCCAATCTGGTATAAACCTCGTAGTTGGTCGGGCGGGTAACACTGTACCTGTACATGTTAAAGGTTAGGATTAGGTCCCTCTCCGCAATTTTAATTGCACTCTCGTTCCAAGGGACCTTTATCCTCATTTGATATGGGTCCCACAAGTGGATATTGGCAGGCTCATCGATTTCGACATGAGGGAAAACCATTTTAAAGACCAATATTAGGGATTTCTCATCCGTAAGATAGAGCTTCACTTTGGAACAATAATCAGGAATATCTTCCGGCTCATCTTCCCTGATGTACCTGACAATCGCGTTACCGGTCATAAGTAATCTTTTCATTGGAAAATTTTTAAGGTTAAGAATTTGATGATTTGGATTGAAGAAATTCAAGTAACAAGCGAGCTTCCTGATCTGGTTTTTTAATCAGATATGGTAGTCCTCCATTGGAAGGGGATAATTTGTCGATATAGGTTGAAGGGATTCCGTCAATCTCCAGATTGTGAACATTATCCAATATGACCCTTTTCTTTGACCTTGCACCAGCCAACCAATTATTGGCTGTTGTCTCATCACATCCTGTTGCCAACTGATAGAATTTGACTCCTTGTTCCCGATAAATCATGTATCCATTGGTTGGTTGAATTAACTCAAGTACGCTCTCAGAAATGATCTCTCCATGAATGGCTGGGTTGGGTATTGATAGATTGATTTCCTCGATCCTGCAATCAAGTATGTAATTGGCTAATACAAAACAGAGCGCATCAATTGTCGGATTAATCAGGTGTTCAATCCTTGAATGAAATTCGTGTCGCAATCTTGGAATTGGCTCTTGTGATCCCTCTCTGTAAATGAATCTATTTCCGCCGGAAGTTTTAAGATACACAAAATGGTAATAGTCCATCCTGAGATGCTTCTCTACATTAAAACAATCCTCGTAAAGCGTAACCAACTCCGGATCATCATCCCGGTAGAAATAAACATCATGTAGGGTGCTTTTCATTTTTGCTTAGTATCGAAGTTGAATTATTCTTGGCAATGATACGAATTGATGTGGCAAAGATTTTGCCAAAATGGTTTGTATCATTGTTGAATCAACCTCTAATCAGGATGGTTACTGGGACAAATCAGGAATACGATTTCTAAACAATTCTAAAACAATCGAGATGTTCTGGGTATTAAAATTTCGGATGTGGAGTTTGGCAATGGTGATTGTTTACGCCTATTCTGCTTATGGGGTGCACAGAAATTTCTTAAACACATCGGAATTATTCAAATACATGGACGAGAAAACCCTCCTCGCTTTTCTGATGCTTATTTACGGATATCGACAAATATTAACTCACAAAAAATAACCCTATGAACCCAAAACTTAAATCGCTGATGTCAAGTGCTGCAGTTGTTTTTATTTTCGTCTTTGCGACATTAGGAATTGTACGCCTATTTTGGAATACCGGTGATATGGACAAATTTGAAGGCCGGGCTAAATTCATCGGAATCTTACTAATTCTCTTCACTTTCATCTATTTTATTGGCATATACCACATTGTGGGAGTAGCCAAGGTCGATAACTATTACTATGGACTGATAATCTTTCACTTTGTTTACTTGGTGGTAGGAGTAATTGCATACCTGTTTATGCCTGAAAAGCACTAAAACAGAAATGCAAGTCAAGAAAAATTGTATATTTGAGAATGATTAAGAATAAAAAAATATTGCTGAAAATTAAACAGTTAGTTGGTTTAGCAGAACCAAATGCAACTGTTATTTTATTTGGTTCGCATGCCAGAGGGCAAAATGATAAACAGTCAGATATTGATGTTCTCATTCTTGTTGATACTGACAAAATTACTTACTCAGATGAACAGCGAATAAAATATCCATTGTACGATTTAGAATTTGAAACAGGTAAGATAATTAGTCCGGTGATATTTAGCCGAAATGATTGGGAATCTCGTCATACGATCACTCCTTTTTACAAAAACATCAAAAAAGAGGGAATTATGTTATGAAAGGGGGCTCTGAAGATTTAGTCAAATATAGGATTAGCCGATCTTTAGAAACTTTAAGAGAAGCTGATGCAATGATTCAGAATGGATTTTGGAATGCGTCGGTCAATAGAATTTATTATGCTTGTTATTATGCAGTTAGTGGTCTGTTACTGAAGAAAAATATTGAGACTAATTCACACAAGGGGATCAGGCAGATGTTTGGACTTCATTTTGTTCAATCCGGAATTGTTTCTAAAGTAGATGGCCGTTTCTTTTCGGATCTAAAATCAGATCTCTCAACTAAAAATAAGCGCTCTATGACTTTATTTTACAAAGGCATAGGGACTACTCAGGATATCCAACCGTTTGGGCAAACAGCACTCGTTGACTTGGTTTAAGCTTGAATTCGCTGGGAATATTCTCCTTGTCGCAGTTATGAAACCAGGCGGCAAGTCCAAAAGATGCCGCATAAAGGTAAATATTCTGTGCAATGAAGCCGGTATCAGTATAGAAATATGACTTTTGCACTTCCGGATCTCCTATTTTGCGGTCGGGTTGTGTCGGTCCAAGGTCATACTGACCAAGGTCGGCAATAAAAAAAATATTCAATGGCGCTGTTGCAGCGCTTCTGCCACCTGACCTCGCACGGAAATCTCCTTCAGCCACTGGCAATAGTTGATGGTCGATCGCCTCGTACAGATATACACCTCCTGGCAAAGCTACAAATAGATAAATTTCCTGAGAGTTACTTGCCGAAGGCGCAGTTCTTCCTTTTTTGCCGAAAGTTCCTGAATCACGGTTTACCCCGAAACCAGCCCATAGAAGATTGGATATGATCTGTAACGGAAGTTCTCTGGAACTGATTGTACGGGTAGTTTTTCTCTCCATTAAAGACGCTAAAACGGATTTACCTCCATCTTTTTCAGGCTTTGGAAGGATAATAGGCTGAAGAGTTCCTGTGTCTGGCATATCAAGTGAATAGCCCCGCGTTGAGGCTGCAAGAAGAGCCATTGACGGGACAACCTTAACAAAATTTCTGCGGTTCATTTTGTCTTTTATTTATAGGATTAGAATTTTTTCGCTTATGTCATATGCATAAAGTTTGTCCGCATGGCGGATGTATAGTGTGCCTCCGCAAACAACAGGATGTGCCCAGTACATCCCTTCCCCGCCTTTTGGTGCGATGAACTCACCAGTAGATTCAAACTTATCGGGTGTAGCCCTGACGAGTTTCATCGAACCCCGTTCATCTAAAAGGTAAAGCATACCATCAGCAAAAGTAATTGATCCTTTTCCACTGGTTTTCCACATCTGTTTTCCGGTCAGAAAGTCGAGGCAGAACCAGCCCTTTGTATTGCTTCCGGCACCATACAGGTATCCGTCATGAAGAATAACACCCCCATGATGATTGTCCATCAGTGTTGACTGCCACACAGTTTCAGGAACAATCTCTTTTCCGGAAGTATTTAATTTTATTAGCATACTCCCTTTTCCATAACCACTCGAGATAAATACATATTCATTATTAACTATAACATCAGTATTGTTGAGTTCTCGCTGATTAACAACGTCAACTTTCCAGAGGACCCTGCCTGTTTTGGAATCTAAACTGTAAAACCAATTTGAGTTTGATCCGATAATCTGTCGATAACCGCCGAACTCATCAATTACCAGTGAATTATATGCAGGTGTACCCGGAATTTCAGGAATTGCCCATATCAACTCTCCATTTCTTTTGTTCAAACATACCTGAAATACTTTTTTTCCGAACGGCCGCACGAATAAATGATCTCCATCAATCAGAACTGATTCAGAATATCCATATTCAGGCGCTTCTGGCCCGAAATCCCGAACAAATTCCCTCTTCCAAATTTCACTACCTGTTTTTGCATCAAACGCGGTAAGCCTTCCCATTTCTCCCAGATGATAGATTACACCATTATCATAGGTGGGAGTACTCCTGGAACCAGTATAAGAAACTGCATGAGACATTGTGGTTGTCCATGTTTCGCCGTTAGGTTTTTTCCAAACCAATTTTCCATCAAGGTCGAAACAAAAGACATAGGTCTGATTGGAATTCGTGCCTGCGGTATAAAGAAGCCCACCTCCGATAGAAACCGAACTATAACCTTCACCAAGACCCGAGGCTGTCCAATTTAATTTTGGACCATCTTTTGGCCATTCTTTAATCAGACCAGTTTCAGCCGATTTATTAGTACGGTCTGATCCATGGAAAGAAGGCCATTCATCTGTTTTTTGAGCTGACACATTTAGTCCCGAAAGGGAAATTACTAATAGTATGAAAGCCAAAGTCTTCAGCATGGACTAATTTTTTTAATTATGGAATTACAAAAATAGTTTACTGAATCTTATTTTCTACCTGAGGCGTAGTATTTCATGGATTTTTATTTTACGAAGGAAGTCATCTGCCCTTCCTTAATTTAATCGCATAAGCTTTGGATGGATTGACTGAAATCAACAAATTAAATTCATCCTCTGAAAAGCCTTTTGATTTGAGTTCCGGGTAAAGTTTCCTGAAGATATTCGTGTATGGCTTGATATTCTGTCTTTCTTTTTGAGGATCGTACCAACCGGCATCGTGTGAAATTAAAATTCTGTTTAAGATTCCATTTTGTTTGGCAAACAGAATTTTCTCGACATGTTTTTCCAATTCCCAGCCTAATCCGTCAAGGCTTATCCAACAGCCCATTTTTGCAGCTTTCAGATAATTGTCATTGTTATTTTCTGATTGGGCATGTACCCAAATAAATGCCTCCGGTGAAACACCTGCCTCTTTGAGAATGTTCAGTTGTGGCCATAATCCTTCGGCTTTCCCGGTGTGGGAAGCAATGGTCAAGCCGGTTTTTAGATGAGTGAGTGCGGCGGCTTTTACCAACTTCTCATGCATTGGACTTAAGGTATCAGCATTGTCTATTCCTATTTTTATGAACCCTGGTTTGATGGATGTTCCGTCTATTCCATTTTCGAATTCACTTATCCACATTTCGGCAAGATTTTCGGCAGTCATTTTCCGTGCATATTCCGGAATAAATTTATTGTTCCGGACTCCATAAAGACCAGTATTTGTAACTATCCGGATACCTGTTCTGTCGGCAATTTCTTTGAGAAGCAGTACATCCCTTCCCAGATAGTTAGGAGAGGCGTCTACGAAATAATTCACCTTAAATTCTATAAGTTCCTCTAAAAAAGGCAATACTTCTTTGATAACAGTTTCATGGTTCCAGCTATTGGGCCGAATACTGTCGGCACCCACAAAATCTACTAAAATATGCTCATGGGTTAACCAGATTTCATTTGAAACTGCTTTTTGAGCTCCATTTACATGCTGAATCAATGGCTGCTTATTCGATATCGAACATCCATTACCAACAATAAACGCAAAAAATAAAATGAATGAATTCAAATTTCTTATCATTGACAGATGTTTTAAAGTAATGCTTAACATAGATTTTCACGGTAAATATTGATCGTATTTTTAGGAATGCGCAGCTCAATCAAAATTAATGGTTTTTTTCCCAAGTTAGGTGTATTTCTGCTGATTAATCTTAGGCATTCTTGTATAGCTGTGGATCATTATTCAGGTATACAGGATTGGATAAGGCAGTTTTCTTCAGCCATTATTTTTGGTAATTGGTATAACAGATACTTACCACCTTAAAAATATGAGAATTTCTATATTGTATGTTCGTGTGTCCACTTTGGTGGTGGTACTCAGAAAATACGGACATCATGAAAAGGAAGTTAATTTCTATGCTAATAAATTTCTGGAGGCTTTCCCTTTGGTGGCAGATGAGTTTGAATCCAGAATTTCAGGTAGCCCGGAAGAAGTTTTTAGTAACTGCTATATTACACGCACTTTTCACCGTGGACTGATGTGGCTGGGTATGGTCGAAATCCGTGAAACAGGAAACAGAATGGAAGGAACTCATCAGGAATGGGTGAAAACCACCTCCTTATTTCATGATTTTGTAAAAATTTCATAGGGCTCCAATAAAAAATAACTGTAACAGTTTCGATTTAATCAGACTGTCAAGTGGATGCGCCGGTTAAATTGGACAGTTTTTTCCAAAAGGTTTGAGTTCAAAACGTGATTTGGTGAGTGAGTGTATATTCCAGGTAAAATGTACGCAGCTATGTCGGTTGAAAATATTTTCTATTAATAAACCAAAAATATACCTGAACAAAACAAATTCAACTAGTAATTCTGTTTTTCAAATATAACTTCTATATTTGTAGTTGAAAATATTATTTCTAGATAAACTATGAGTATAGTAAATACAAATAAACTCAACCAGTTGTTAACCCAAAGAAACCCGGGTGGCTTGTATTTTTCGGCATGGTTAACAGAAGGAGGTTATTCAAATCAGCTGATAATGAGATACCGGAATTCGGGATGGCTTCAAACTTTATCAAGAGGAGTGATGTACCGTACAGGTGACAAGTTAAATTCTTTTGCCGTTATAAATAGTTACAATGAGCAGATGAAAAAGGATTTCCATATTGCAGCACATTCAGCATTGGAGCTTTCCGGCTTTAATCACTATATTCCGATGGGAAAACCGTTGTTAATG
>Ga0209125_1002126_pt1 | contig 16077 bp, 14 predicted proteins | sample BarGraIncub1131A_FD_184503 | JGI IMG/M metagenome (GOLD analysis project Ga0209125, IMG submission 184503) | Arctic peat soil microbial communities from Barrow, Alaska - Barrow Graham LP Incubations 11-31A (SPAdes) (version 2) | ecosystem: Environmental > Terrestrial > Soil > Wetlands > Peat...
GGGGTTTCCCCATTCAGAAATTTCCGGATCAAAGGTTGCTAGGCACCTCCCCGAAACGTATCGCCGCCATGCTACGTCTTTCATCGCCTTTTTTAGTCTAGGCATCCGCCATATACTCTTATATTTCCTATTAGGAAATATGAAAACCATCGTCATCAATACCTCTTGCGAGATAAAGAATCGGAACATATTAATATCTCAGAACCGCTTCCTTAATATTAATATTTTTTTATTATTGCGTTCTGTTTCCAACTCGATTGAAAAGACCCTCTAAAATTAAAGGATAACAGTGAGTTGGAACAGCATTCAGTTTTCAAATATCATATCAATGTCTAAAAAATAAAAATCCGCCTTTCAGGGCGGACAAGGAAAACCAAATGGTCTTACTTTAACCCTGTTTTTTGGTGAATTTGATTTCTTAACATCGTGATTTGAATAGTATACGAAACGAAAAAGAAAGTCAAGGGTTTCTGAGGGGAAATCGAATTGGGCCGCCGACTACTGTCGGCGGCCCAATTTATTATGTATTTTAAAGGTATTTTATGAGTTAATTAGACATAATACTATCTACCATTACATCAAGTTTATTTAAGAAAGTAGACACTGTTGTCTGACACTGATCAGATTCAGGTTTGTCATAAGCTCCACAACTTGACCATCTGAGATTAAAACTTGTTGTCTTGGTTCCACTCCCACTGGTGCTTGGTGTTGTATATGTGTATTCACCAAACCTACTACCAGCTCCTGCATCCATTAAACTTGTTACACAATATTTTTTACCGTTGATAATTTTCTCTTCCACAACAGTTGGCACATCTCCCGAGCCAGATGAAATTTTACACGAGTAAGCAAAACCTGAAGTCTTTATTACTGGAGGCCAATTTTGTGAATCAAGATATTTTGTAGGTAGCGTTGTTGAAATAGGAGGATTTTTAAAATCTGAATTATTTCCACACCCCATTGATCCACAAGGAAAAGGAGTGCTGCCTATTTTTGTAAATTTTTCATTTTCAAATTTATATGAATCAATAGAAGTATAACCAATAACTTTGAAAATATTACTATTTATTGACCATCGAGTTTTATTAAAATTTTCATCCCCAGAATAACTACCTGTATTACCGTAATCATCACTAGGACCAACGTAAACCTTACCTGTTATTTTATCAGTAATGCTATAACAGGTAACTCCAGTACCACAACCCTTACCTGTAATAACATAATGACCATTAAAATTTGCTGTAGAAATTTCAGAATTTATTGTAAATGGATTATCACTTATATCAGATGTAATATCTTGAAATTGATTATTAACAGTACCAGTAAGAACAGCTTTTAGTTTATAATTTTCACCAGATATTAGTGGAGTACAAACTTCGACTCCACAAATTTCTTTTGGAATAGTCCATTCATAAGATCCTGAAGTTGCAGATAAATTATCTGAATATCCTGGGTCTATTTTTAACCATTCATCTTTTCCATTTAATCCTATAAACAAAAAAACAATTGCATCTTCAGGTGCTAAATTTGACTGATATTTAATAACATATTTTGAGCCAACAGTTAACTGTTCTCCCCCGTTAGGAGAAAGGATTGTAATAGAAGGTATGTTGATTGGTTGAGAACCAACAATTGGCAAATTATTTACTCCTTGTTTGAAACCACCTTTTCCTAAATAATAAGCACCTCCAGCAGCAATTATTCCTAAAATAATCGCTAGTATTAAACCCATGCCTATAAACCCTTTATTTTTATTCATTTGGTTTTAATTAGATTGTTAATAAACTGCAAATATTATTATATCATATAAGACTTAGAGAGGCCCCGCAGGTAAACCTGCGGGGCCTCTCTTGTTTTTTATTTTAGAAACGTTATTAAGAATATTTACTATTAATTTTGAAAGTGTATATTTAAGATAAATAAGTATATTTAAATGATTCACTTAAAAATGTGTAACTATGAGCGACGACAAAGATTTATCAGAAGAACAAAAAAGGAACTTGCGTGAAGAAGTTCAAAGAGGAATGGCAATTGCCGATTCAACTAGCGGGCACGACCCCTTACCTCTTCTCCTTGAAAAGACACCAGAGGAAAAGAAAAAATTTGTAGAAACGTGCGTTAAGCTATTTACGAATGCTATTGATTCAATTTGATTTCTCATCGCATAATCAAAATCCCCTCGGCAGTTTAAACTGTCGAGGGGATTTTTTTTGTATTTTCTTGTTCTTAAATTTTTACTTTGAACTCATTTCTCCAGCAATTTTATCAACAGCACGAGATGCTGCATCTTTGCCTCCAAGACCAAACGAAAGTCCTAGCGCTAAAGCTAATGCTGCTATAAATCCAGTAAATAGTATTTGCATAAATGCTGTTGCTATACCAAGTTCTGATAAAGCGATAATGAGTGCAAAAATCCAAATTGAATAATTTGTAATCGTGCCTAGCATATTTGCTGAACTAATATTTGCTGCCTTTGCTGAAGCCTTAACAAGTTTTTGCATTGCATCAGCGAGAACAGTAGCAATAACCAAAACAAGAGAAGCAATAATTACCTTTGGCAAGTAATACAATACAGCTTCACGAAGGAAATCATTAACTTGAGTTAGTCCAATTATTTGTAGTGATGCCATTAAAAAGACAACAATTATAAACCACTTTGTAAGTGCACCAAGAAAACCACTAACACTTAGTTTTAATCCTGCGCGATTCATAAATTCAGTTGCACCTGCACTTTCAAAAAGTTTATCAATTTTAAGAGCAGTAAATAGTTGCGCAACTGCTTTACCAATAATAGAACCAACCATCCAACCAATGATAAATAATACTAGTGCGCCCAATAGACCGGGTACAAAGTTAATAAATCCATACCAGAGACCTATCAAAGACTGACTGAAAACTTCTCCCCAATTTTGTAATAACAACATAATATATTAAATATACTTTTAATAAAAAATAATAAGGTACCAAAAAGTTTCGACCCTTGTAAGTACCCTATTATTATATCATTACTATTACTTTTTAGTAATATATGTGGATAACTGTAAAATAAATTAATCTTTAATACAACGAACAGACATACCGTATGCACGGTTATTGCCATAGATAGTGTGAGTAGCAGACGAATCAAAGGTAAAATCGTAACTGTCGGTACCATTTGTACTACTTGACCAGTAAAAACCAACACTGCCATAATTACCAAGAGTTGCATAGTAGTCTCGGAAACCAGCTAATGTAAACTTCAATAAAGAATTATAAGCAGTAGTATCGTTTGTAATTCCTGCACTTGAAACTAGGGTAGACCACTCTAGTTGAGTTGGCAATCTAAATCCAGTTGGACATGGATTGTTGATACCATTCACTCCTTGCCAGAGGCTACCATTTTGTGGACTTCGCCAGTCAATATTACCCGCAATAGTAGTTATAAAATTACCATGTCCTGGAGTATCTGTAGAACTTAAAGTAGCTGTTGTTCCACTAGTTCCTATTTGATGTCCATCAACACCTCTTCCCCATTGATAATAGTTACCATATGATTGAGTATCAAAGAGAGAATTTGCAACTCTCGTTGCACCTAGATTCCTATCAAGCCAACACCTACCATCAGCACCAAGAACAGTCCCATAAGTGAGAGTATCAGGACCAATAACAGTATATGAACCACAAACAAGAACGGGGGCAGGACTTTCTTCACTCATCAAGGCCATTCCTGTTCCTGCTTCATAATAACTATTATTACTTCCTCCATCTTTAGACATTTTGTTGTCAGTGACAGTATAAGCTTCACTTTCTAAAGTGGTTGCAAGTTTATAAGTTAAATTCTGTTCGGAACATATATATCGATAAACCAAATCTGTACTCTTTGGATTAGCTAAATCAGCAATGGTATTTACTGGGTCTACAGGTAATGCAGATATTGGCGAACCACCTGACATAGTAGTAAAGTTGATTGGTAACCATCCTGTACCATCTATTTTACCTAGATTAGCTTTAGATACTTGAGATGCTCCTCCGGTTGTAAATGTTACTCCATCTAGAGACTTACCTGTGATAGTACCTGATTCTGTTGGTAGACTGTAGTAGATGTGATCGGTGTCTAGTTGCCAGTTTGAGCCAAAGGCTGTACCTTTACATCCCGTGTTGTTTATACCAGCTAACTTTGGATAAGGTACGCTGGTTGAATAAATAGCTATGGCCTTTTTGAGAGTTGTTAGGTCTGAAATACGTTGTGTATCACGAGTTTTCTTTAGAGCTTCGGCGGGATTAATAACAACAACTAGAGCAACAGATAAAGTTGCAATAATACCTACGACGATTAGAAGTTCGAGGAGAGTGAACCCAGATTTTGTTGATTTGAACATTGGTAAGTTTTTAAAATAGTTTAGAAATAAATATTTAATTTATTTATGCATTTATTATACTACAATTTAATAAAATAAAAAAATAAATTTACTTTTTAGTAATATATGTGGATAACTGTCCGTTATCTATGAGCTTCTCGTGAGGTAAGTCTATAATGTCACAAACTAATTTATCATACATATCTAGACGATATTTAAATTCTTCAGTATCGAGAACAACATAATCGAGTTCCTTTCCTATTTCAGCTTCTAGCCCTTTAATAACTTGTTGTAAAATATTTTTCTTTAATTTGTCCCCTACTATTAGTACATCTGCCCGACTTTTACTATTACCAATAAAAACCCCAGACACTAGCATGAGTTTAATTTTACCAGCTTGTTTAAACCTTTGAGGTAAGTCTTCCTGAAGCAAAAGAGTTGGATCAATAAGTAAGTCTCTCAATGAATTTAAATATTTAAATTCTGAGTTTAACGACCAAGCCATTACTTTCTTTTTAGCACCTCGAGAACCTTCTTTTGTTATTGTTTTACTTTTAATAAAACCCATTGTTAATAAAGCATTTATTTCTTTACGAACATTTGATTTCATCACACGACTACGAGAAATAATATCCTCAATCTCAAAACTGTTATTATTATTTAATAAAAAAAGTCGCATTATTCTGACACGCGCCTGACCACCAAAAAGTTTTGCTAGAGTTTCCATTTCGCCATTATATGCCATCTTTCTAATTCTTTCAAGTTAAATACAAATAGCCCCGGCCGAAGGCCGGGGCTATTTGTATTTAACAATTGATTATTTAAGAGTTACCTTGTCACGGATAATTTTCCTGCTGGGAAATTTCCGCGACCCTCAATTAGTAAATTGACCTACTGGGCACCTCAGCGCCATCGCGCTTCCGGCCGTAAAGTAACTCTATTTAAGAGTTACTTTACCTCCGGCGTCTTCAATCTTCTTTTTGAATTCTTCTGCTTCTGCTTTCTTCATACCTTCTTTAAGTACTGAAGGAGCACCATCAACTAGGTCCTTTGCTTCTTTAAGTCCAAGAGCAAGAACTTCTTTGACAACTTTCATAACTGCAATTTTTTGTTCTCCTGCAGCTGTTAGTTCAACAGTGAAAGCACTTTTAACTTCTGCTTCTTCGCCTGCTACAGCAGGACCAGCGGCAACAGCAGCTTGTGCTGATACGCCAAATTTTTCTTCTAAGATTTTTACTAGTTCATGTAATTCAAGAACTGACATTTCTTCAATTTTTGAAACAATGTCTTTGAATTTTGCAGGAACTGTTACTTTTGTTTCTTCCATAATATTTTTGTACTTAATACGTAATTAAATATAAAATTTTTGAGTGTCTCAATCAGTAGATTGACCTACTGGGTGGCCCCTCGTCCTCCCTCATCCGAGGACCCTAAAAAATTTTGATATTTAATGAAGTATTTAATTGATAATTTTTAATTTATTTTGAAAGTGCAATCTGATTGATAACACTTGCAAATCCTTGTATTGGTGAGTTGATAACATTGACGAACATTCCACGTAGAGTTTGAAGTGGAGGAATTGTTGCAATGGACATCATTTCTGACGCATTCATATATTTTCCTTCAAATACTCCTCCTGCAATTGAAATATTATCTTTGTGCTTTTTTGAAAAAGCAAAAACTTCACGAGCACCTGCAAGTAAGTCTGCACTATATGCAATGGCTAACTGTCCTGGTATTTCAGGTAAATCACCTGTAATTCCATGAGTAGATAGTGCACGCTTTAGCAAAGTTTTCTTTGCTACTTGGTAACCAACTTCTTGTGCCTGTAAAGTTCTGCGAAGTGCATTAACATCCGCAACTTTCAATTTATCAAATTTCACGAAGACAACAGAATTTGCTCCTTTTAATGCAGTCTCAAGTGAGGCTACTAGTTCTTTCTTTTTGTCTAATGTAATTGGCATATTATTTTTTGTTAAAAATAAAAAAAGACCCTTTCGGGCCGTAAATCGTAGTCTACTTTACTAAATGTAAAATATGTTCGACCTCGGTAGGACTTTTACTACCCTTTTTAAGGGGTAAACCTACTTTCTACGGCTACGAACGTATACTAGCAAATATATAGAATTTGTCTACCCCCCATATATTTTATTTTTTATAGATGTACAACATCTCATTAAACATAATGACCTGCTGGGCAAAGCCCGCCAACCCGTGAGGTGATTTTACTAAATCAATGTTGGACGTCTGAAAAATCAACTATAAAAATATAGGTGTGGGGGTCAAAAAATGCTTCTATTTAAGAGAATCAATAATCACAAGTAAAACAAGGCCAAATACTATGACAGCAGAAAATGCTAGAATAACTTTTACTAAATGTTTATTGAACATACTTTGATTATATCATATATTTGTAATTATATTTTTTAGGTATACTATGAAAGTAAACTATCCTTAATTAAAAAACAAAGCTATGAAATGGAATTTTTTTCTTAAAATTATTCCTGGTTTTTCTTTTAATAATATTAAACCAAAATCAGCCGTTAGAGAATACGAAAATAAACGTGCCAGAAATTCAAAAGGCACTAATCCTCCAAAAAATCGTAAAAGATGATTTCATCATCTAGCCCTATCTCCCCTATGCATTAAAAATGCGTAGGGATTTTTTATTTCTCAATTTGGTAAAATGGCCAGGGGTGATTGTGCTCAATCACCCTTGAGGTCAATTTACTAATATGGCCAGGGGTGATTGTGCTCAATCAAGGTTGGACCACTACTGACTATTAACTGTAATTACAGATGGGAGGTAATCCTCATATTCATTATTTGCAACATCTTTCATGTGAACTTTAATCCTATAATTTCCATCATAATTTCCACTTTGTAACAATTCCCCACTAGAAAGATTTCCATCCCAAATTTTTGTACAGACATTTGTTCCATCAATACAAGTGATCGAACTAGATAAAAACATTTTATAAATTTGAGCATCACTTTCTTTTTCTATCTTAATTGACATCCAATTTACATTTTTATTGGAATTTAAAACTATATTAAGATTATTAATTGGTGGATTGATTGTTATTCCACTTTGATTTCCATTTAAAGTATAACTTGTAATAATTGGTAATGAATCATCAGAAACAATTGGATCTGTAATAGGTACTGGTATTGGGTCTGAATTAGGAGAAACAATTACTGTCACAATATAAGATAAAGTTGAGTCATCTTCGGCTTTTACTATATAAGTAACAGGATTTGTAAAATCTTGGGAAACTATACTAGTGGGTAAAACTGAGGATTTATCCGATACTATAATTGTAGGAACTAAAGAAGTAATCACTGTTCCATATGGCACTGTCAACTTTATAGTATGATCAGTCTCATTTATAATCCCACTTATAATTGGAGATATACTTTCAAAATTAAAAGAAGTTATTAATTTTGTAGAACTTAAAACTGGAATAGGATCCGGAATCGGTATTGGTGTAGGATCTGGTGTTTGAACAGCAAGCGGATCGTAAACTGGATATGGCTGCAAAATCATACTTCCACCCCCAGTTCTATTCATTGGTGATGCATAAGGTATATCTTGCCAACTACCTGACGGGAAAGTGGTAAAACTATTAAATGAACCATCCCATCCAACCCACATATTATTATTTATATCTGCAACATCCGTGTGACCAGTTGCATATACAATAGAATCATTAGTTAGAGTATACGTATAACCAGTGGAATCCCACTGAATAGCTACATCATATATTTTTCCATTCCCACTATTTTGTGGATCATTTTCAAGACCAGATAAAACAACGTCACTAGCTTCAAATCCTTTTTGTGGATCATGATTAAATATTCCTCTCTGTAAACATTGGCTACACCAAAATCCGGGGTAAGCCTGAATTCTAAACTGTTCTCGTAAATAATTATTTACATAAGTATCAGTCCAATCGTAAACATTTGAACCATTAAATGCCCAAACTTGCCAATCCAAATCATCACCATTATTTATACCAAACGAATATTTGGGAGTATATATGTAAGTAGATGAAATAGCAGAAAATCTTAACTTACTATTTTCTTCTATTTTAGTAAAATTTCCACTTTGATCGTCCGCAGAAAAAGAATATGAGTAGTCCCCTTGATCATAAATATTACTACTTGTGTATAATTCCCCATTAACATAATTTCCATCACTTAAAACATCAGAACCTAAAGCTATTTTATCCATAGAAACATCTGCTAAATAAATTCCTGTTGCTGTATTTTTTACATGGAGTTTTATATTGGCAGGAGCATTGTTACTTGAATCAGTATAAATTACTTGAAAGACAAACGGCGTTAAATTTTTCCTTCCTCGGCTAGGATCCAAACCATCGCCTGCATAAGCCCCAGAATTTGGAAGCAAAAGAGTTGCTGTTGTTGAAGCTACGGGAGATGGTGGAATATTTTGAATAATTGGAACAGCAACAACATTTACGGTTCGTATTAAAGTTGAAACATTCTTTGCAATATCAGTTGCAGTATAAGTAAGAGTATAGGTTTCAATTTTTGTGATATCAACAACTCCAGTTGTAACAACTGAGATTACTCCATCTGTTTTATCAAGAGCAGTAGCTCCCGCATCTATATAAACTACTCCTAAAAATATATTTACATTATTTTCTCCATTCAAAGTAATAACTGGTGCAATTGTGTCTATTTTAGGGAGTTCGATAATTTCATTTTTTACAATGTTAATAACTCGGTTTAAGGTTGAAACATTATTTTCAGTATCAGTTGTAGTATAAGTAATAGTGTAAGTTCCAATAGTTGTAATATCAACAGTTCCAGTTGAAACAACTGGAATTATTCCATCTTTTTCATCAAGAGCTGTGGCCCCAGCATCTACATAAACTGTATTAAGAGGAATTTTTATTATACTTTCTCCAATAATTGTAATAACAGGCCCAATTTTATCAGTTATGATTTCTGTATCAGATGGATTAGAACCACCACCTCCCCCAGTATTATCATGGCCACTTCCATTACTATTTTCACTACTATCGACTTCAGTATCAGTTATAATTTCTGTATCAGATGGATTAGAACCACCACCTCCCCCAGTATTATCATGGCCACTTCCATTACTATTTTCACTACTATCGACTTCAGCAGTTGTAATAACCGATTCATTAGGAGTAATAATTGGAATTTCAATATTATCACTAGAACCAACAACGGGAGAGGTGCTTTCTGTATTGGTATTTTTTACTTTTTCCTCAGTTATTAATTGATTGTTATTATCAACAACTTCAATCGGAACATCTGTCGTTGGTAATATTGATTCAACGACATCAGGTAAATTTTGACTGTCATACAACCCAGCTGCAGCGAGATTACTACTTGTATTATTACCAAATAAACCCACCAATGATTTAGTAGTACTAGTAATTTTATTATAAGAAAATGTTCCAATATTTATTATACTATTTACTACAAAATCAGCGGCAGCAAGAACAACTCCACTTATTTTATGACCCAGTGAAATTTCCTGAGGAGAAATACATTTACTTAAATCATCTTGTATATTATTTACACTTAATTTATCAAAAGAAGATTTAATATCTGAAACAATCTGATCTCCACGATATTTTAAATATACTTCCGAAAAATCATGCCCATTACTTTTAATATCACTTAAATTAATATGCGTATTTGGTGCCATTATATTTTTAACACTGGAAACAAGAGATGCGATAACACTATCTGTATCTGATGTTAAATATTTTCCTCCACCAGAAACTCTGTTTGATGGAGTAGCAACCTCATATACTCCAATAGATTCAGTAGGAACTCCACCTATTTTACCTGCTACTTTGTCATAAAAATTATTAGCATAGAAATTACCTTGAGAATGTCCTACCAATAAAACCTTTTGGGTTTTTATTTTTTGACTCGCATCATTCAACATTTCAACTAAATCAAAATCAGAGTCGGGATCAAAAAAACCTTGTCTAACCACGTCAACAATATCTCCAAACCCAGCTAAGTGTGTAGAATTGTAAATATAGTCAACAATTACAGACTCGTTTTTATATGCTGCCGGCAAAATTTTTTTTAAATTCTCTTTGTTGTTTTTTGCTCCAATAGCATCAGTAAATATTCCATTTATTGAAACAACGGTATATCCACTTTTATAACAATTATCATAAGCATGTGCTTTAAAATTAACAGATAACAGTAATAAAATAAATATAATTAATTTTATGTTTTTCATATAAATATTTTTATTATTAATTAGGTAATTTAGATAAATCTATATCACAAACAATATTTGTAGATTCACCATAGCTTCTTAGATATGAGTAAAAATTTTTATGAGCTTCTTTTCTTAAACCAGTATTCAGTTGTTTTTCTTCAATAAAATTTATATATCCGTTAATTTTTTCAATATCAACATATTCTCTAGATAAATCTGGACTTTTTCTAGGAACAAGAGCATCACTTAAACAGGTGTCTGCTCTTCCCTCTTCTGTTATTATCTCCGTGGCTATTTTTTCATTTACAAATGGTTGAATTGTTTCCATTTGCAAAGCAAGTGCGTATTGCAAAAGAACGGCTCGAGCTTTTTCAGAATTTGGATATTCTTTAAAAATGGCAATCTCCACATCATCGCGAATTCCATTATTATTTAAATCAATTCCTGTTGTAGTTTTACTAGAAATAATATCTGTTTCTATTGGTAAATTTTTACCAATAACATCATTCATGCTTAGTTTAGTTGAATGAATTTTCAAAACTTGATTCTGTGTTTTTTTTACATCAAAATAATTAAAAAATCTAATAATAACTAAAATAACAAAAAGACCAACCAAAACTAAAAAAGCCCATTTAAATACATTAAATATTTTGGGCGAAAACATTATTTTTATATTTTTCATTTTACAATTATATTTTTGTAAAACTACGATGTAAAGAAAATTCTGTCAGCGGTCCAACCCCTGTCGCTTTTAGTTTTAGGGGTTGGACCGCTACTTATTTAAAAAATATAAAAATAAAATCCCTTATAACATAAGGAATTTTATTGGGTAGCGGTCCAACCCCTATTAAATTATAAAATCTTCTTCATTTACCATCATCTGACCTCTCTCTTCCCTAGCCATACATACTACTTTTAAACATTCGCTCTTAAAATTTTTATTAGTTCCATAAAATTCAAGTAAATTTATCGCCTCTTTTTTAGAAACTAAATTAAAATTAAGATTATCGTATTCTTGGCAACTAGAAAGAATTAAGTGGCTCTTTTCGTGCGGAATATTATGTACTAAATAATTAGTATTAACATACGGTCTAATCTTTAAAAAATAGGCTTCATCTTCTATTAAAGCGGATTTGAATCTCCCTTGGAAAAGAGAACCATTGCGATTATGTACCTTATTAAAATAAGTCGTATAACCACCAAGAAGTCTTTTGAAAAATTCAGAAATACCACCCTCTATTTCTTGTTTTATTATAAAATGAAAATGGTTTGGATTAAAACAATAACAAACAATAGAGACAAGAAGTTTATCTTCATTTTTTAAACGATGGATTTCTGTTTTAATTCTTAAATTTGATTTAATACTTCCTATCGGTTTTGCTGTATTAAATTCCTTTATGCAAAGAACAAAACGACTCAAATCTTCTTTGTTCATAAAAATATCTCTTTTATCAACCCCTCTATTATAAATGTGATAATACTGATCAGTTATAAGTGGATGTTTTCTCATAAAACTAAAAAACCCACAGAAATACCTAAAAATATTTTGTGAGTAAATAATAATATTATTAATTTTTCATACATTAATATTATATAACTATTTTTATTACAAGACTAAATAATTATGTGGAAAACATTGCAAAAAATCAACAGCGGTCCAACCCATACAAAATTAATAAATTTATAAAAAATACTTGTTATAAAATAACAGTTTATTTTTGATAGGGGTTGGACCGCTACAACAAAAAGTATTAATATTTATATTCTTTATATTGTGTTAAAATGTGCCTATATATGAACAGAACATGGATAATAGTATTGGGTGATTTATTATCATTTATAATATCTTTTATAATCCTTATATTCGTCCGCTTCAGTAAAGAACAGTATCTTTCAGCTATAGATAGCCATACTGTGCCATTTATAATACTCTATTTTTCTTGGGTATTAATTTTCTATATTTTTGGACTTTACGACTTGTTTACAATAAAACCAACTATTCCCTATTTTAAAAGATGGATTTTGGCTATTTTATCTTCTTTTACGGTTGGACTATTATTGTTCTATTTCGTTCCTATTTTTGGAATTAGTCCTAAATTAAATCTTTTTATCCAAGTCATCGGCTTTGGATTTTTCTCTTTTTTATTCAGAAGAATGATATATACCCTTTTTGCCAGAACTATTACCAAACCTGCAGTTCTTGTTGGTGATTCCATATATTTAACAGAACTAGAAAACACCATAAACAGTAATCCACAAATAGGACTGAAGATATTAAATCATTTTCAAACAATAGGAGATATAACATCAGATTTGGAAAATTTAAAAAATTTTGTAATTATTCTTGATAAAAATATTGAGACAAAAGACCAAAGTATTTTAAAATTCTATAAATACGGTGTTGAAATCATTGATACAGCAAAAGCTTACGAAAAATATTTATATAAAATACCCGTAGAATATATAGATGTGTCTTTTATTGTTGAAAATGTAAATATAAAAAGAGATATCTTTTATACTTTTGCTACATTTTTAATTAATAAAGTATTCGCCATGACAATACTTATATTGACATCCCCTTTTATGTTAATAGCTATAATAGCTCGTTTAGTTGAAGACGGAAGACCTATCTTTATAAAACAAAAAAGGGTTGGCTTGAATGGTAAAATTTTTTATTTATATAAAATGAGAAGTATGATTGTACTTAATCCCGATGGATCAGCTGAAACAACACAAGCTGTATGGTCTACAGGAACTAATGATTCTAGAGTTACTCCCATCGGCAAAATAATAAGAAAACTACATATAGATGAAATTCCACAAATGATAAACATTTTAAAAGGCGACATTTCGCTTGTCGGCCCTCGTCCAGAGAGACCAGAATTTGTAAATCTACTAAGTAAAGACATTCCCTACTATGCATTTCGTCACGTTATTCGTCCTGGGTTTACTGGTTGGGCTCAAATAAAATATAGGTATGCTAGAACAAAAGAAGACTCAAAAGAAAAGTTTGAATATGATTTATATTATATAAAAAATAGAAATATTTTTATTGATTTTGGAATTATTATAAGAACAATACAAATAATCTTTACACATTAAAATGGAAATTGTAAACATAGTCTTCTCATCTGACGATAACTATGCCCAACTAATGGGTGTTGCCATCTGTTCTATTTTTGAAAATAAAAAAAATAATTATTCCATATATATATATGTTTTAGATGGAGGTATTTCTCAAAAAAACATAAATCGATTAAATAAGCTTGAAAAAAAATACACTTTTAAAATAAATTATATTAAAATCGATACTTCATTTTTTAAAAATTTTTATACGAGAGAAGTCTACTCTCAAGCGGCTTATTATAGAATAATGATTCCGAGATTATTACCTTATATTAAAAAAATTCTATATTTGGATTGTGATATTATAGTTTTGAATGATATTTATGAATTATATAATACAGATATTAGTAATTATTTATTTGCTGCAGTAGAAGACCTATATCTAGATAAAATGAGACATAAAGAATTAAACATACCTATAAAAGAAAAGTATTTTAATAGCGGAGTATTATTGATAAATATTGATAAGTGTAAAGAAATCAATGCACCAGAAACTATACTTAATTTTGTAAATGATTATCCTGAAAAATTAGAGTATGCAGACCAAGATGCATTTAATGCAACAATGTGGGGCAACTTTTTATGTTTAGACAAAAAATACAATTTTTTGTCTTTACTTTCAGAATCTTCTAACTTAAATGAGTTTATAAAAATAAACGATATTAAAATTATACATTATGTAGGAGAAAAACCATGGAACTATTTTTATAAAAACATATTCAATATAAAATATTTCTATTATCTGAAAAAAACTCCATGGAAAAATTTAAAATATAAAAATAGAACAATAAAAAATATATTAACAAAATACAATAATCTATATAGCGGGAGAAAACAAATATTTTTAATGAATTTATTATCATATTTTGAAAAAAAACTTTCAATAATCTTATCGGGAAAAAATATCAATAACATAAAAAGAATAAAAAGAAAATTGAAAATTAAATTTTATTAAATATTTTTACAAACTAAAATTACTGAAAAATGATAAAATGCTCTTATGGATAATATTATAGTTGAAAAAAAAATCTATTTAAAAAACCAAGACCTTTGTGCTCACACTCATAGAAGTGGATGGCCTTATGCTATTTATTTTTTAAAAAAACTCCACACAAAAAATGGAGTGATTTTTGAGTCTTTTCTAGAAAAAAAATTTGTATGGGGAAATGATTTTGGTGATATGGGTAATCACCCAAAATCTTACAATGAACCTTGGGTTGGAGTATTTCATGTTCCCGATAATATACCGGAATGGTTTGATCTAAAACAAACACCAAAAGGAATGTTTAAAAATAGATTTTTTGTTGAAAGTTTAAAATATTGTAAAGGATTTTACTGTTTATCAAATTATGAAAAAGAAATATTAAAACAATATACCGATTTACCAATAAATGTTCTTATCCATCCAACAGAAACACCTGAAATAAAATTTGATATAGAAAAATTTATTAATAATAAAAATAAAGAAATAATTCAACTTGGTACATTTCTTAGAAAATTAAGTTCCATTTATTTACTTCCAACTACAAAATATAAAAAATCAGCTTTAGGAATAATATGGAGAAATTTACAACAATTAAAAGAGGAGGAACAAAAATTAAAAATAAAAGTAAATTTAAATGATGTAAAAATATATAAATTTTTAAGCAATGAAAAATATGATGAAATTCTATCAAAAAATATTGCATTTATGGATTTATATAATGCAAGTGCAAACAATGCAGTAATAGAATGTATAATTAGAAATACTCCACTTTTAATAAATCCACTTCCAGCAGTAAAAGAATATCTTGGGGAAGAATATCCTTTTTATTTTGATTCACTCGAAGAAGCAGCTAAAAAGGCAGAGGATATTGAATTAATAAAAAAAACAGTTATATATTTAGAAAATCTAAAAATTAAAGATAAGTTGACAGGTGAATACTTTGTTACTTCTATTTATAATTCCGATATATATAAAAATCTAAAAATTGAAAATTTAAATAAATTAAGTTTATTAAGTAGATACTCGACTGAATTTATTATATATATATTTATCATTATTAATAAAGTTAAGAGAGAAATAATTAAAATAATATTATACATACCTACATATTATTTTAATAAAATTAAGACAATTTTTAATAGCTATATCAAAAAAGATATTTAAAAAATAACCATGAACACTCCCAAAATATCAGTAATAATACCTACCTATAATCGAGCTAATTTGATAAGAAATACTATTATGGGTGTAATCAATCAGACTTTTACTGATTGGGAGCTTTTAGTTGTAGATGATGGTTCAACTGATAATACAAAGGAGATAGTTGATGAACTGATAAAGAATGATAATAGAATTAAATATTTCTATCAAGAGGCTTCAGGAGG
>Ga0209125_1002131_pt1 | contig 16034 bp, 14 predicted proteins | sample BarGraIncub1131A_FD_184503 | JGI IMG/M metagenome (GOLD analysis project Ga0209125, IMG submission 184503) | Arctic peat soil microbial communities from Barrow, Alaska - Barrow Graham LP Incubations 11-31A (SPAdes) (version 2) | ecosystem: Environmental > Terrestrial > Soil > Wetlands > Peat...
TGCCGGCCGTCGGCCGCTCGGCGCCGATCACCCCGCCGTTGTCGTCGCAGCGAGGAAAAAGGTCATCACCCAATGCCCGACATGTGCAAGGAAAGCGACAAGTCTATCGTGATCGGCGAGATTGCCGGGCTCTACAAGGAGGGGGGGAAAAGCGGGGTCTACAGCAGGGAGGCGTCCCCCAGCCATTGAAGGAAGAGAACTAACCAGGGGATGCCCGACGTTACAGCTGAAGTTTTTTCCTGCAGTTTTATCACGTTTTCCAGCTCGTCCACGATGCTGTAAAGCGTTTTGTTGGAGCGGTTCGGGATGTCCTGACGGTTCCGTTTTTCCAACTTTATCGTCGTCGGTAGATCCGCGGAGCTTTTTATCAGTTTCAAACGCCCGATTTCGGAGAGGTACCGGTCGACGCACCCTGTCTCGCCGATGAATATGCTGTAAGCAGGCACCCTGAGCGCTGCCGCCTCCCTGATCATCGTCCCCCCGCCGCTTATCACCAGATCTGAGGCCCAGGTGAGGTCGAGTCCGTTCACTGCTTTTTGGGGGATGATCAGCTTGCCCTGCTCCAGCAACCCGGGCCAGGTTTCCCTGATATTCCTACTCTGTTTCCCGCTGCGCGGCAGCATAACAATGACCGTGCCCGATGCTTTCGCCACGAACGAAACGACATCCCTGAATAGTTTTTCACTTTTGACATTGTGATAATGGGCATCGACCGCCGGCGGTCGTATGGTCACCACGATCTTATCCTGGCTGACGCCTAAGTCGGCGAGAATTTCATCCGTCGGCTCGAATCCGGGTACATAAACGTCCTCTTTAATTCCAGGATAGTTCCAGATGTTGCTCGATTTTGCCCTGATTGACCGTTTCGGAATTGCGTCGGGGATGAAGATATTGTCGTACCGGAAAAACGGCATGTGCAGGCTGACAAATTCATAATCGACCATGATCACCGAGGGTATGCCCGCCATTTTGCAGGCGATCACCTGTGATCTTGATCCGTGGGAGAGGGCAATGGCAGGCTTTTTTTGCCATATCCATGGCAGTAGTTGGCAGGCTCTGTACAGCAACCCCAAAATCTTGATGACCTTGTTCTTGCCGTAATCCCTGCCGATCATGGTGTGGGGGATTTCGAGCATGGTGGCCAATTCGTCCACCTGGTACCTGTCGCGGGCCGTTACCTGGACCCGATGTCCCCTGCGTTCCAGCTCGTCAATTATGGGCGCGAAAAAAGGTACATGCGGCGAGTTATCCAGGTCGATCCAGATGTCGGATTTGAAATTTTCCAACGGTTTTCCTCACCATAGGGGAGCCATGAACGGCATATTTTCCGATTAAGGCCTGCGGCCATTCGGTTCGCTCCAACCTGTATTTATACCAGCTAAGGCCCGAAAAACCACCCTGTCGGAATTGTTTCCACATTGTTTTCACATTTCGAGCTTGAGGCGTGAGAAGGCGGGAGGTAGCGTTATCGCAGGTATACCGCCCTGCCGCTGGGGATGAGCCGAGCATTGAACTTTCAGGGCGTCTTCTGAGGAGCCGGCGTTGTTGCTCCCTGGTGAAAAAATGGCGCTACAGCAGCTGACCGTGCCGGCTACGCTGGCTTGGCCGGTGGGTTTTCCTGGAGGGTGAACGAGAAAGTGGCGCCTTTCCCTGGTTCCCCCTCTGCCCAGATACTGCCGCTGTGGCGCTCGATGATTCTCTTTACGGTGGTAAGGCCGATGCCGAACCCTTCGAATTCCTCGCTGCGGTGCAAACGCTGGAACACGGCGAATATCTTTTCGCACTGGCTCATGTCAAAACCTACCCCGTTATCGCTGACAAAATAGATCCGCCTCCCCTGCGACTCGGTGAGGCCGAACCTGATGACGGGGTTTCTCTTTTTGGCGGAAAATTTCCAGGCGTTGGCCAAGAGGTTCATCAGCACCATCCTGAGCAGCTTCCCGTCACCCAGGGCGGCTATTCCCTCCACGATATCGAACCTGACCCGGCGCTGCGGCTCCAGGATCTGCAGCTCGGCGGCAACCGTCCTGGCAATCTCGCTCAGGTCGACCAGTTCCCGGTTCATTTTTATGTGGGTAAACCGGGACAGATTGAGCAATGAGGTTATCAGCTGATCCATGCGCTCCACTTCTTTGAACACACTGTGCATGAATCCCGCGCACTGGATGTCGAGCTTGTCACCGCAGAGTTCGAAAATCGCCTGGCAGTAGCTGTTTATGTTGGTCAATGGCCCGCGCAGGTCGTGAGAGACGGTATAACTGAAGGCTTCCAGATCCTTGTTGACCGTCTCCAGCTCGGCGGCGCGCGCCGAAAGAGCGGCATTCAGCGTGCCGATTCTCTCTTCGGCCTCCTTGCGCGCGGTTACGTCGTGGACCATGCCGTAGGAGCAAATCACCGCGCCCGCGTCATCTTTGATGTGTTTGCACTTCTGATGTATCTGCCGCATCTCTCCATCAGAATTTCTCACGATCCGGTGCTCGTCCTCGTAGCCATCGCTCCTGTCGCGCACCGATTCGCTGTAGCGCGTTTTCACCTGCGCCCGGTCCTCGGGATGCACGAAATCCAGAAAGCTCTGATAAGAGGCGGGGATCTGCTGCGGCTGCAACCCTAGAATGCGGTAGGTCTCATCGGACCAGACCAGCCGGTTGCTGGCATGATCGAGCTGCCAGCTGCCGAGATTCGCGATGCGCTGCACTTCTTTCATCTGCCGCTCGCTCTCCTTCAAGGCATGCTCAGCGATCTTGCGCTCCGTTATATCCCGGACCAGCTCGATGCCGGCGATGATGGTTCCGGACTCGTCCCGAAGCGGCGAAGCTGTGATCTCCCGGTAGATCGTCCTGCCGTCTTTCACTGCCGATTTTTCAACGGAATGGATGCCACCGTCCTGGAAGGTCCTGGCCACCGGGCAGTTCTCACAAATACCTCCCGGATTTCCGTACATCGCATAGCAGTGCTTCTCATTGGCATCGCCGATCAAATCCTTCATGATCTGGTTTTGATAGATTATTTTGAAGTCCCGGTCCACGATGGTAAGCCCCTCTCCGATGGCGGCAATGATCGCTTCGGAGCGGGCCTTTTCCCGCGCCGAAAGGGCCAGAGACGCCTTGAGCGCCTGTTCCACCTTCTTGCGCCCGGTGATGTCACGGTCGATGCCCCGCAGCCCCGAGAAGCGCCCCCAGGCGTCAAAAATGGGAACTCCGCTGGTCTCCAGCACGCGCAGAGAGCCGTCCTTGTGCAGGTTGACATTTTCGAGTGCCTGAAAGGGCTGCGGATGCCGGACCAGTTCGTCGATGCGAATTCGTAGCCGTGCTGCTTCTTCTGCTGGCATAAAATCGAAAGGAGTCTTGCCCAATACTTCTTCCGGCGTGTAGCCGAGCAGATCGGTCACCTTGGGACTGGCATAGACATAGCGGATATTTTCATCCACCTCCCAAATCCAGTCACTGGTATTCTCAATCAAGTCACGAAAACGCTGTTCACTCTGGACGAGGTAGCTCGGTGCCTCGGCCGGTTCGGTCAGGTTTTCTATTACGCTCGATCTCGGAATCATAGGCTCCCCGACTCTGGTTCCCCACTTGGGAAATGGGTGTATTCTAACTCTCGACACACTATACAGCTATTGCAGGATAAGTCCACAGAAGTAACAGCAATTTCAGATAACAGTCCCCTCTCATGTTTCTCTCTTTGTTCTGCGAACGCTGTTGCCATTCTCTCCTCTCTGCCTCCTGCCAAGGAAATGCTGTCAGTTGGTGTCCCCTACCGGCGACCTAAAGAGAAACAAGAGCTGAAGACGAAGATCGAAAAGGCTGCAGGATTGCCGGCTCCAGGAGAGGGGCCGGGTGAGGGGAGGTGCTGACTGCGCTGATTCCAAGGTTCGTTCGAAAATCACATGGCACATAGCACAGGATTTCCACCATATACATCTTCCTGCATATGCGGTATAGTGCATCAGGAGGTGACACGATGAGAGATTTGCTGATCTTGATAGGTTTTCTAGTCTGCTGGATAGCGCTGCAGAAGTACATCCTGCCCCGGCTCGGGGTCCAGACCTGAATGTCCTCAACATGCGCCCCCGGGGACCGGGGGGAGAAGAAGGAAAAGGGGCAGAATAAATAAAGAAAGGGCGCCTGGTTATCAAACCTGGCGCCCTTTCCTATCAAACGTTCTCGAAGTAGTGCAGATGTATCAATCTCTGCTGTGCTGGAAGCTGTGCACAAATCCCGTAGGAGCGTCCTCCAGAACGCGACCATCGCGGCAGGAATGCCGCTCCTACGGGCAGGGAGGTAATTTACCGCCCGTTGCTAATAGCGGTATAGCGCCGACTTGTAGGGCCCTTCCTTCTTGACCCCGATGTAGGCTGCCTGGGCGTCGCTCAGCTCGGTCAGCATGGCGCCCAGGGTCCTCAGCTGCAGGCGGGCCACCTTCTCGTCCAGTTCCTTGGGGAGGGTGTAGACGCCCACCGGGTACTTCTCCGGGTTGCAGAAGATCTCCATCTGGGCCAGGGTCTGGTTGGCGAAGGAGGAGGACATCACGTAGGAGGGGTGTCCCGTGGCGCAGCCCAGGTTGACCAGGCGTCCTTCGGCCAGAAGGATGATGCGCTTGCCGTCGGGGAAGATGATGTGATCCACCTGTGGCTTGATGTTCTCCCACTGGTATGCCTTCAGCTTGGCGACCTCGATCTCGTTGTCGAAATGGCCGATATTGCAGACGATGGCGTTGTGCTTCATCGCCTTCATGTGGTCATGGGTGATGACGTCGATATTGCCGGTGGTGGTGACGAAGATGTCGGCCTTGTCGGCAGCGTACTCCATGGTCACCACCTTGTACCCTTCCATGGCGGCCTGGAGCGCGCAGATCGGATCGACCTCGGTCACCCAGACCTGGGCCTGGAGGCCGCGCATCGCCTGGGAGCACCCTTTGCCGACGTCGCCGTAGCCGCAGATGACCGCCACCTTGCCGGCCACCATCACGTCGGTGGCGCGCTTGATGCCGTCCATCAGGGACTCGCGGCAGCCGTAGATGTTGTCGAACTTCGACTTGGTGACCGAATCGTTGACGTTGATGGCGGGGAACTTGAGGGTCCCCTTCTCGTGCATCTGATACAGGCGATGCACGCCGGTGGTGGTCTCTTCGGTGACGCCCTTGATGCTGGCGGCGGTTTTGGCGTACCAGCCCGGCTTCTCGGACAGGCGTTTTTTGATGGCGGCAAAAAGGAACTGTTCCTCCTCGCAGGTGGGATTGGCGATGACGGAGGGATCCTTCTCGGCGTCGCTGCCCAGGTGCAGAAGGAGCGTTGCGTCGCCGCCGTCGTCCAGGATCATGTTGGGGGCGCCGCCGTCGTGCCATTCGAAGATCTTGTGGGTATAGTCCCAGTACTCGGCGAGGCTTTCGCCTTTAATGGCGAACACCGGGACCCCGGAGGCGGCGATGGCAGCGGCGGCGTGGTCCTGGGTGGAGAAGATGTTGCAGGAGGCCCAGCGCACCTCGGCTCCCAGCGCGGTCAGGGTTTCGATCAGCATGGCGGTCTGGATGGTCATGTGCAGCGAGCCGGCGATGCGGGCGCCCTTGAGCGGCAGGGTCTTGGCGAACTCCTCGCGGATCGCCATGAGCCCCGGCATCTCGGTTTCGGCGATGATCATTTCTTTGCGTCCCCAGGCGGCCAGGGACATGTCCTTGACGATGTAATCGTTGTTTGACATTGGTTATTCTCCTTTTCAGTTGATTCCTTGGAATCTATTCAGCTGTTTTTTTGCGAGGCAACATCCTGAGTCAAAATCCCGCACACGGATCTGACGGAAGGAACGGATAAAGGCAGATACGACGAGTCTTTGGGGTTAAAGCAAAGGCTTGAGGGCTAATCTGCCTTTATCCGTCTTCTCCGTGTCATCCGTGTGCGAGCTTTTGATTTTTCTTCTGACTCTGCGGACTGCGCTTGCTGCCCCGGACCAGCAGTACATCCTGCTGCCCGGAGGCCGCACCCACCCGTTCCACTACGACCTTTTCCATGCCGGCGCTCCTGAACCAGCCGCGCAACTCTTCCTCCTCAAAGCCTAGCCACTGGTCTGCCAGCTGCTCCCGGGCCCACTCGCGTTCATGGCGCGCCAGATCGGCCAACACCACGACCCCGCCGGGCTCCAGCACGCGGGCGATCTCCTGCAGCACCGCCAGCGGATCGGCGGCGTGGTGCAGCACCATGTTGGCCACCACGCATCCGGTTCCCTGGTCCAGAAGCGGCAGGTGGGTCATCTCGCCCAGGCGCAGCTCGATCCCCTTTTGCCCGTCCGCCGCGAGCCGGCGACGCGCCTCGTCCAGCATCGCTGGCGAGTGGTCCACGCCGATCACCTGGCGCGCACAGGCCGCCAGCGACGGCAGCAGCGCGCCGGTCCCGACGCCGATCTCCAGCAGAGTGCCGGATTCGGGGATCAGCGCCAGCAGCCGGTCGAGGTAATCCGGGACCGGCAGCAGCGTGCGCGCCAAGGTGTCCCACTGCCGGGCGTGCCGGTCGAAAAACTCCAGGCTTCTCCTGCGACGCTCCTCCAGCACGGCTGCCAGGGCGGCCAGATCGTCATGGCGCTGGGGGAGGTGTTCCAGTTCCCGCTCGAAAGCGGGAAGGATGGCGGCAAAGAAGGTATTTGCCTCCCCTGCGCGGTAATAGCTCCAGGTCCCCTGACGTTTTACCGACAGCACCCCCACCTCGGTCAGTATCTTCAGATGCCGGGAGATGCGCGACTGCCCCATGCCCATGATGCGGGTCAGCTCCTGCACCGTGAATTCACCACGCAAGAGTACCGCCGTCAGTCGCAGGCGGCAGGGGTCTGCCAGGGCTTTGAAGAGATCGAGCATATAGGATTCACTTTAGCAAGTTTAGAGGTTTTACAATATCAAGCTTTGTTGATATACCATGGCAGCCGCTCCTTGGCAAGGAGGTTTCTTTGCCCAGCGGCTGGACTGGCGGCCGGGAGTATGTTACCAAGTAACTCTGGGATGATCGAGCGCCAAGGGGGACACGGTGGATATTTTCATGCAGGCAGCAATCGAGCAAGCGCGGCAGGGGCTTTCGGAAGGCGGCATCCCCATCGGGAGCGTGCTGGTCCATAACGGAGAGATCATCGGGCGCGGACACAACCGGCGGGTGCAGCAGGGAAGCGCCATCCTGCACGGCGAGATGGATGCGCTGGAGCGTGCGGGGCGGCAACCGGCCCGGGTGTACCGTGAGAGCGTGCTGTACACCACCCTCTCGCCCTGCCCGATGTGCAGCGGAGCCATCGTCCTCTACGGCATCCCGAGGGTGGTCATCGGCGAGAACCGCAGCTTCCTGGGAGAGGAGCAGTGGCTTGCCTCGCGCGGGGTGCAGCTTGAGGTGCTGCAGGACGAGGCATGCATCCGGTTGATGAGCGGTTTCATCGCGCAAATGCCCGAGCTGTGGCACGAGGACATCGGGGAGTAGTCAGTGTACGGTAGGTTGGGGTGAACAGCTCCATCGTGAACCCCAACATAGCAACGTTGGGGTTCACGATGAGACCGCTCACCGCCAACCTACAAAAAACAACAGACAGTGTTGAACTGTTCCCCGTAATTTCAAGCTGGACTGGGTACTAGGAGTTGTCCCCCATGAAGCGTTTACCGCAGGGGTCACAGGAAATTGGACCACTCCTCCCACCGGCCTTTGCCAGTCATACCTCCATATCTTGCCATCACATCACAGAAAAGCCGTGCCAGGAAGCACCCCCCCCGACACGGCTTTTGCCGAATCTTACCCTATAAATTGACGGAATGCGGAGCCAGTCGCCTACGCCGCCTGGTTCTCCTCGGCCGCCTCCTGGCCGAACAGCTCGTCGAAGATCTCCTGCACGGTGCCGATCCGGTCGGCCCGCCAGGCGTTGGTGCCGCAGAAGATGAGCCCGGTCTCCACGTCGCCGCGCTGGGCGCGGTCCAGGGACTTTATGATGCAGAACCGCTCCCGGCTCTCCTTGTAGGAACATTTCTTCAGGCACCCCAGGGTGCACACCGAGGCGCGATCCTTGTCGTAGTCGGCGATTTTTTGCTGGTTGGAGATGATGGCGCGTCCGGGGAGCCCGGCGGGACTCATGATGAGGCCGATATCCTCCTTCTTGCAGTCCAGGTAGGCCTGCTTGAAGCCGTCCTCCGCGTCGCACTCGACGGTCGTCACGAAACGGCTCGCCATCTGGACGCCGTCGGCCCCCTCGGCAAGCGCGTGGAGCAGGTCGGCCCGGTCCCAGATGCCGCCCGCAGCGATGACCGGCATATCCAGGCCGTACTCGGCGCGGAAGAACTCCTTCACGCCGCGCACCGTGGCGTAATGGTCGTAGTCGCCGTTACCTATGTTCTCCAGCTTCTCGCCCAGATGCCCTCCCGCGGTATCAGGGTCCTCGACCACGACCGCATCGGGGAGGCGGTTGTAGCTCTTGTCCCATTTCTTGGCTATTAGCTGCGCCGCGCGGACGGACGAGACGATCGGAACCAGGGCGACGTCGGGCGCGTGGGCGGTAAGCCCGGGGAGCGTCATCGGCAGGCCGGCGCCGCAAACCAGCACCTTCGCCCCGCCCTCCACGGCAGCCGCGACCAGCTGCTCGAAGTCGGAGAGCGCCACCATGACGTTCACCCCGATGATGCCGTCGGGCGCGATCTCGTAAGCCTTCTTCAGCTCGGCCTTCAGGGCGAGCGAGTTGGTATGCAGGTAGTTCTTCCCGTTGAACATGCCGCTGTTAAGGGTTATGCCGGGGGACGCGACCAGCCCTACCCCGCCGCACTTGGCAACGTGACCGGCGAGCGAACCAGCGGATATACGCACTCCCATCCCGCCCTGAACCAGCGGATAACGTGCCTCATGCTTTCCAATGCGTAACGGTTTCAACATACTTCCTCCTGGAGCTGACAACGGATACTAGACATTAGCAGAGAACGGCGTTCTCTTATGTAATAGTAATGTAAAACAAGCATGCGGGCCGGTTGCGAGATACCCCTTGCAAAAAGCCATTTCCGGTGCTACAGCTGATGCATGAAACTGCACAGAAAGCTGTCAAACCCGCTCATAGCCTTCATCGGCATCCAGCTCGTCTGGGTGGGTGTGGTGATATTATGGGTCTACTGGTTCATCGGAAGGAGCAAGGAGTTCCGGGAACTGGCGCTGCACTACAAGCCGGAGCTGGTGGCCCAGGGGGTGGAGTGGCTGGTGCTCGTCGAGGGGCTCCTGATGCTGGTCGCCATCCTCGTCGGGGTCTACGTCATCTTCCTCTACTGGCGGCGCCAGGCGAAGCTCTACCTGCAGCAGAGAAGCTACATCTCCCAGCTGACCCACGAGTTGAAGTCGCCGCTCGCCTCCATCCAGCTCCATCTTGAGACGGTGAAGATGAGGGACCTGCCCAAGGAGAAACTGGACGCTTTCATCGACACCATGCTCTCGGACACCGAGAGGCTGAACATTCTGACCAGCAACCTGCTGATGGCGACCAGGATCGAGTTCCGGCAACTGGGGGAGAAGGCGAAGCGGATCGACTTCTCCAGGTTCGTCTCCGAGTACCTGGAAGGGAAACGGAGCGAGCTTCCCGAGGGGGGCCGGATCACCCAGGAGATTGAGCAGGGGATCTACGCCGTCATCGACGGCGAGGGGATGGAGATGGCCCTCAGGAACCTGTTGGAGAACGCGCTGCTCTATTCGCCGGTCTCCCCCGAGATCCGGGTTAGCCTGAGGCGCAGCGGCAGGCAGTGCCTGCTCGACTTCCAGGATAACGGCATCGGGATCGAGAAACAGGAGCTCGGCAGGATTTTCGAGATGTTCTACCGGGTGCGCACCCCGGGCGAGAACATCAGGGGGACCGGGCTCGGGCTCTACATCGTGAAGTCCGTGGTGAACGCCCACGGCGGCAAGATCTCCGTAGAGAGCCAGGGTCCCGGCAAGGGGAGCACCTTCCACATCACGCTGCCGCTTCCCGCCGGGCAGCAGCAGAGAGGTTAGCGGACATGTCGGAGGAAAAACCGCAGATACTTCTGGTCGAGGACGAGATCCACCTGGCACGCGGCATCACCTTCAACCTGGAACAGGAAGGGTACCTGGTGAGCCACGTGGAGAGCGGCGAGGAAGCGCTGGAGAAGGTGAGGGTCGAGAGGTTCGAGCTGATCATCCTGGACGTCATGCTGCCCGGGATCAGCGGCTTCGAGGTGTGCCGCGAGGTCAGGGAGCTGGATTCCCGGGTCCCGGTCCTGATGCTGACGGCGCGCTCCGACGAGCGGGACAGGATAGCGGGGCTCGCGGGCGGCGCCGACGATTACATCGCCAAGCCGTTCAACCTGAAGGAGTTCCTGCTGCGCGTGTCCGGCATGCTGCGCCGTTCGGCGTGGTACCGGCCGGAGCCGGTCGAGGAGGGGTACCGCTTCGGGGAGAACGAGGTGTTCCTGCTCTCCTACCGGGCCAGGACCCCGCAGGGAGAGATCGACCTCACCGACCTGGAGGTGCGGATGCTTTCGCTCTTCTTCCACCGGGAGGGTGAGGCGATCCCGCGCGGCGTCATCCTGGAGAGCGTCTGGGGGTACTCGACGGACGCCGAGACCCGCACCCTGGACAACTTCATCGTGCGGCTGCGGAAGTACTTCGAGCCCGAGCCGTCCCGGCCGATCTTCTTCCAGACCGTGCGCGGCGTCGGCTACCGCTTCAGTCGGAAAAGCTAATTTTGTATTTTGGATTTTAACATCAAGCATGAAACGCCGAGCAGCATTTTAAAAGCAGGGATGCAAAAAAGGCCGTCTGGAGATCCAGGCGGCCTTTTTGCGAAGCATTCAATCCAAAATTTAAAATTCAAAATCCAAAATTGCCTTTTACAGCCCGGCTTTCTCCCTGATCAGGGCGGCCTTGTCGGTCCGCTCCCAGGTGAACTCCGGAAGCTCCCGGCCGAAGTGGCCGTAGGCTGCGGTCTTCTTGTAGATCGGGCGGAGCAGGTCGAGCTCCTCGATGATGGCGCGGGGACGCAGGTCGAACACCTCGCGCACGATCTCGGCGATCCGCTTGGAAGGGATCTTCCCGCTGCCGTTGCAATCCACCATGACCGAGACCGGCTCGGCGACGCCGATGGCATAGGCCACCTGCACCTCGCACTTTTCGCACAGCCCTGCGGCCACCAGGTTTTTCGCCACGTAACGCCCCATGTAGGCCGCGGAGCGGTCCACCTTGGAGGGGTCCTTCCCGGAGAAGGCGCCGCCGCCGTGGGCTCCGTGCCCGCCGTAGCTGTCCACGATGATCTTGCGGCCGGTGAGACCGCAGTCACCCATCGGCCCGCCGATGACGAAGCGCCCGGTCGGGTTGATCAGGAAACGGGTATTGGCATCAATGAGGTGGGCGGGGATGATTTTTTTCACCACCTCCTCGATGATCCCTTCCTTGATCATCTCGTAGGAGACCTCGGGGGAGTGCTGGGAGGAGATGACCACCGTGTCGACATGGACCGGCTTGTCGTTTATGTACTGTATCGACACCTGGGACTTCGAGTCCGGACGCAGGAAGTCAAGAACGCCTGCCTTGCGGACATCGGCAAGCCTCGACACCAGCTTGTGCGCGAGCAGGATCGACATCGGCATCAATTCGGGGGTCTCGTTGCAGGCGAAGCCGAACATGAGACCCTGGTCGCCGGCACCCTGCTCCTTGTACATCCCCTCGCCTTCGGTCACGCCCTGGGCGATGTCGGGGGACTGCTTATCGATGGAGGTAAGAATCGCACAGGTTTCCCAGTCGAACCCCATTGCGGAATCGTTGTAGCCGATTTCGCGGATCGTCTCCCTGACGACTTTCGGGTAATCGATGACGGCGTTGGTGGTAATCTCGCCGGCGATGACCGCCATGCCTGTCGTCACCATGGTCTCGCAGGCAACGCGGGACTTGGGGTCCTGGGTGAGTATGGCGTCAAGAATGGCATCGGAAATCTGGTCAGCAACCTTGTCGGGATGCCCCTCAGAGACAGACTCGGAAGTAAAAATAAAATCCTTCATTTCCATACGAAAAAAACCCCCTTACATTTGTGTGCAGCAGGTTACCGTTCTAAAGGTCGAAATTGTATAATTCGGCCTTGTTTTTGTCAATGAATTAAATCGGACCAATACCGTCCTGGCAAAAAAAGGCCCCCTGCTTGAGGAAACGATGCTTCCATTCACGCTGGATTCGATAGGAACCCGGGTTGTATGAGTTGAAACAAATGAATTCCCAGCTACAATCTTGCTAACTTGATCCCGGTTCAATAAGGAGATCAGAGCGGACGGTGCATCCGGGCTATCCGTAATAGGTAGAGGAGGACCTGATGAGGCTCATCTGGCTGGCTCTGGTTACTGCGCTGCTGGCAGGGTGTGGTGCGGGGGGAGGCGCTGCAGGAAACGCCGTCGAGACGGGGGCGGTGACAGTCGAACTCGGCACTCAGGCGGCATCGGCTGCGACGGTTATCTATGCGGTCGAGTTGACCCTGCATCTTCCGGCGGGGGTGACACTGCCGGTTGACCCGGGGAACGGGTTGGTGTCCGTGGGATGGCTGCATCCCGCCGTCGCCGCAGACCTTGCCGAGGCCAGCTATCTGCCGGCGACGGTCGGCGCTGGAGCGTCCGTAAAGGTAAACATCGCCGCAGCGGAAGGCTTTGCGGTCGGCGACCTTGCCACCCTCACCTGCAGCGTGACTCCGGGAGCGGCGCTCAGCGGGCTGGGTTTTTCGCTGGACGGCTTCTCCGCGAGGGACGCCAACGGGGTAGCAATCCCCGGCGTCACCCCGCGCTTCACGGTCCGGGCTCAATGAACGGAACAAGCACGCACACGGATGACACGGATGACACGGAGAAGACGGAGAAGACGGAGAAGACGGAGAAGACGGAGAAGACGGATGTAGGCAGATTAGCCGAAAGTCTCTGGTTTAGCCAAAGTCTTTCGGACTAATCTGCCTTGATCTTTTCGTTTTTCCGTCACATCCGTAGTGCGGGGATTTTCCTACTCGCAGAGCCTGATGGAATTGATGAAGACGGGCTCGACCGGGACATCGCTGTGCCCCCCCTTGTTACCGGTCTTGACTTCGCGGATCGCGTCAACCACGTCCATCCCCTCGATCACCTGGGCGAACACCGCGTAGCCGAACCGGTCCGGGGTCTTGCCGGTGTGGTCCAGGAAGCCGTTATCCACCACGTTGATGAAGAACTGGGAGGTGGCGCTGTCGACCATGTTGGTCCGGGCCATGGCGAGGGTGCCGCGCGTGTTCTTGAGCCCGTTGGTGGCCTCGTTCTTGATGGCGAATTTGGTCTTTTTCGGCTGCATGTCGGCATCCATCCCGCCGCCCTGTACCATGAACCCCTTGATGACGCGGTGGAAGATGGTCCCGTCGTAGTAGGCGTCCTTGACATAGGAGAGGAAGTTGCGAACCGATATGGGGGCCTTATCCTTGAATAGCTCGATTTTGACGATTCCCATCGAGGTCTCCATGACGACCTGGGGGTTTTTTTCCTCTGTCATTGCTCATTACTCCTTTTCTTTGAGTTTGATACTTCTTTTTTTACCATACAAACAGATCGAGGTGAACAGTTTTTCCTCATTCTGTTGCAATTGGCTGGGTCCCGAGGGTATTATTAACCTACCTTATATGGTCCGAACTGGTGCCTAGCAGCAGCCCTGTCAAACATCGACGTTTTCCTGGGGGGGAATCATGAAAATTTCCGCGCTGATCCTGTTGGCTGCACTCATGCTCCCGCCTGCCGCCTCCGCCGCCCCCGGCTCCCAGCCGCAGACGGCAAAGGTCGGGGAACCGGCGCCCGGCTTCACGCTGGAGGCACTGGTTGGAACCGAAAAGGGGAAGGAGTTCCGCAGGATCGCCCTGAGCGAGTTCCGCGGCAGATGGGTGGTGCTCTTTTTCTACCCGATGGATTTCACCTTCGTCTGCCCGACCGAGATAAAAGGTTTCAACGCGGCCCTGGACAGCTTCAAAAAGCTCAACGCGGTGGTGCTCGGCGCCTCGACGGACAGCAAGTACTCCCATCTCGCCTGGGTACAGCGCGGGGAACTCGGGAACCTGCAATTCCCCCTGCTCTCGGACCTGAAAAAGGAGACCGCGATCAGCTACGGCTGCCTGGATGAGAAGGAAGGGGTCGCCCTGCGCGCCCTCTTCATCATCGATCCGGACGGGGTGCTCCAGTACCAGGTGGTGCACAACCTCGACGTCGGCCGCAGCGTCGATGAGACCCTGCGCGTGCTGGAGGCGCTGCAGACCGGCTCCCTCTGCCCGCTCGGCTGGCATCCCGGAGACAAGACGATTCCGAAATAGGCAGGAACCTATAAAGCCTGACCACAGAGGTCACAGAGGAAAAGCAGAGAGTATCACGGAGGAGATCTAACACTAGCTCTTGGTTTTAACCGAGTCTCGCTTCAGTTTTTCCTCTGTGTACCTCTGTGCTTTTCCTCCGTGTCCTCTGTGGTTAGGCCTTTTATAAGATTTCCTCCGTCCCGCCTGCCTCATCCCATCATCGCCTTCATCTTGGCGAAGAACCCTTCGGCGCTTTTCTCCGCCTCCTCCACGGTGGCCTCCTTGGTCACGCCGCTTTGCCGCACGTTCAGGACGGAGGCCGGGAGCTCCTCCAGGAAGCGCGAGGCTATCCGCTCCTGGAGCTTGCCGTACTTCTTGCGGTACAGGGTGCGGGTCATGACCAGCTGTTGCCGCGCCCGGGTGATGCCGACATAGCAAAGGCGCCGCTCCTCGTCCACGGTGAAGTCCTCGTAGATCGCCCGCTTGTGGGGCAGGATCTCGTCCTCCATGCCGACCAGGAAGACGAAGGGGAACTCCAGACCCTTGCTGGAGTGCAGCGACATCAGCGTCACCGCGTCCTTGCCGTGATCCTTCTTGTCCTTGCCGGAGAAACGGTCCTCGTCCATGAGCGACACCTTCTCCATGAACCCGCCCAGCGTCGCCTGCGGCACCCGCTCCTCGTAGGCGGCCATGGAGTTTATGACCTGCTCCACGTTCTCCACCTTGCGCCGGGCGGCCTTGGCGTCGTCGATGGTCCTGAATATCTCCTCTTCGATCCCCAGCTTCGCGAAGAGCTCCTTTCCCTTCTCCGCCAGCCCCCCACCTTCCGCGAACCCCTGCGCCGCATCGACCACCGTCTGGTGGAAGGCTTGCACCTTGTCACGAATCCCCTCGGTGATCCCCTCGATCTCGGCTACCCGCCCGAACGCCTCGAAGAGCGGACACTCCTTTTCCAGGGACCACTGATTGATCCGGATCACCGTCCCGTCGCCGATGCCGCGCTTAGGGAAGTTCACGATCCTCAGCAGCGCAACCTCGTCCAAGGGGTTTGCGATCACCCTCAGGTACCCGATGGAGTCCTTCACCTCCTTGCGCTCGAAGAACTGCGTCCCCCCCACCAGCACATAGGGGATGTCCTCGAAGCGGAGCTGTTCCTCGAAGGCGCGGCTCTGGGCGTTGGTGCGGTACAGGATGGCGAAATCGCTGTAGGGGGTGTCCTTCTTGAAGCGCTCCAGCTGGATCCGCTCCACGACCGAGGTCGCCTCCTCCTCGTCGTCCTGCACGATGCAGAGGTCGATGAGCGGGCCGTCCCCGGAGGCGGTCCAGAGCTTTTTCTCCTTCCTCACCTTGTTGTTGCCGATCAGGTTGTTGGCGGCCTCCAGGATATTTCCGGTGGAGCGGTAGTTCTGCTCCAGCTTGATGGTCCGGCACCCCTTGAAGTCCTTTTCGAAATCGAGGATGTTCCCGACGTCCGCGCCGCGCCAGCCGTAGATGGACTGGTCGTCGTCCCCCACCACGCAGAGGTTTTGGCACCCGGCGGCGAGCAGGTTCACCAGCAGGTACTGGGAGGAGTTGGTGTCCTGGTACTCGTCCACCATGATGTAGCCGAAGCGGTCCTGCCAGTGCTTGAGCACCTCCGGGTGGTGCTGCAGAAGCTCCGCCGTCAGCATGATGATGTCGTCGAAGTCGATGGCGTTGAAGGCCTTGAGCGCCGACTGGTAGCGCGGGTAGACCAGCGCCGCCATCATGTCGATGTCGTCG
>Ga0209125_1002132_pt1 | contig 16033 bp, 12 predicted proteins | sample BarGraIncub1131A_FD_184503 | JGI IMG/M metagenome (GOLD analysis project Ga0209125, IMG submission 184503) | Arctic peat soil microbial communities from Barrow, Alaska - Barrow Graham LP Incubations 11-31A (SPAdes) (version 2) | ecosystem: Environmental > Terrestrial > Soil > Wetlands > Peat...
ACGGGTAACGGCTTCGTTCGATTTGCGGATTCCACAGTAGAGACAATCCTTTTCACATACGTTGGATAGTTCTATCAATCCACGGAAGTACACCCTGTTGCCGACCTGTCGTAATTTTACCTCACCGCCTTTATTTAAAATCAGCAGTCCGTCGGCACCCTTGGCACCTAATAAAGTCACCAGATTCTCTTTTGAAAACAGGCCTTGTTCTAATATCTCCTTTACGGTAAGCATAACGCAAAGATACCACATTTGGCTCGTTTTTGCTGAAATACGCGGAAAAGAGCTATTTTTGCAGGCAGGACAATTGAGTATGGAAAAAAAACGGTGACCGAAGTTTGCAGCCCGAGGGCTCGGGCAAATCCTGATTGTTTGCGACCGCCGCAAATGAAAAATTCTTACTTTTACAAAAAAAATAGCCATGGACATACAAGCAAGAAAAATTCAATTTATTCAGGAATTTCTGAATAATGCCAATGACAAATTACTGTCCCGATTCGAAGAAATATTAAAAGAAGAAAGGAAAATGGCATTTGAAAAGGAGATAAAACCCATGACGCTAAAGGAATACGAACAGCGTATTGATAGGGCTATTGAAGATGTTAAGAACAATAGAGTAAAAAGCGCAAGGAATTTGAAGAAAGATATTGCTACATGGAGATAGTTGTTATATGGTCGGATTCGGCGATCGAAGAGCTAAAAGATATTTACAACCATTACTATTTCAAAGCAGGTAAAAAAGTTGCAGACAAGCTGGTAAATGATATTGTGGATCAGTCCATTGTGCTTGAGAAAACGCCGCGTATTGGTCAAATTGAGGATATGTTGTCCCCTTTGCTTAAGGAGATAAGGTATTTGGTCCAAGGAAATTACAAAATTGTTTACTTGATTGATGAGAATATGGCAACAATAGCAACTGTGTTCGATTGCAGACAAAATCCCCGGAAACTTGGATCAAAGAACCTCTGATCGATTGCAATGAATAAGGTCTCGTTCGTGAGGAAATGGATCAAATTTTAGCTTGTATTGAACCCAGAAAAATAGATGATCCCAAATAGATAATCTGCTGAAAGATACCGCATTTGGCTCGTTTTTGCTGAAATACGCGGAAAAGAGCTATTTTTGCAGGCAGAAAAATTGGGTATGGGAAAGAAAGTTTGCATAGGTCTGTCGGGTGGCGTGGATTCGAGCGTCGCAGCCTACCTGCTGAAGGAGCAGGGGTATGACGTCTTTGCACTTTTTATGATCAACTGGAAAGAGACGACAGGCTCCATAACTGCCGCCTGCACCTGGGAAGATGATATCGTCTTCGCCGAGATGACTGCCAAAAAGCTGGATATTCCGTTTCACATAGTTGATCTTTCGGAGTTCTACAGATCCCGGGTGGTGGATTATATGTTCTCCGAATATGAAAAAGGAAGAACGCCAAACCCTGATGTATTGTGCAACCGGGAAATTAAATTTGATGTTTTTCTTCAAAAAGCCTTGGAAATGGGGGCCGAATACGTGGCCACCGGACATTATTGCCGTAGGGAGGAGATTGTAGTGGAAGGAGTTCAGACTTTCCGCCTTCTGGAAGGTGTGGATCCCAACAAAGATCAGAGCTATTTTCTTTGTCAGCTGAACCAGTACCAGCTTTCGAAATCACTTTTCCCAATCGGGCATCTGTTGAAGCCAGATGTCCGAGAGATTGCACGCCAACAGGGTTTGATCACCGCCGAACGGAAAGATTCCCAGGGCATTTGCTTCGTGGGTAAGGTTGATCTGCCGGTCTTTCTGCAGCAGCAGCTGGCGCCCAAAAAAGGAAATGTGATTTTGATTCAGGCCGGTTTTTCGGCCAAAAAGAAGAGCACAGACAGAAGCCGGGAAAACCTGTCCAGACTGACTACCGCGTTCCCTTTTAAGCCCTGGCAGGGAACGGTTATCGGTGAACACAATGGGGCACATTATTATACCATTGGTCAGCGTAAGGGTCTGAATATCGGGGGTTTTGCTGAGCCGTTGTTTGTCCTGGCCATCGACGTGGTCCGCAATATTGTCTATGTTGGTGAGGGGAAGGAACATCCGGGTTTATTTCGCCCGGGTTTGTTTGTTGCTAAGGAAGAGCTTCACTGGATTAGACCCGACCGACAGTTGAAACCGGGTGAGGAGTTTAATTTCCTGGTAAGGGTGCGTTACAGGCAGGCACTGGAAAAAGCGACCATGATCATGATGGAGGAAGGAGCCTATTTCCTGTTTGAAAGGGAGCAGCGGGGTATTACTTCCGGACAGTTTGCCGCTTGGTATGAAGGGGAGGAGTTGATTGGGTCGGGAGTGATTGCATAAGAAAATATGCTAATTTGCTAATGTGCTAATGGAAGAATGAGTAGATGAGGTCGGTCTCTGAGACCTATTCGTTTTAGTCTGAAGAAAAGGAGACTATACAATTGAAGGAAGATTTGACTACTTTAGCAGGGTGAACAGCAAGCCAAAACCCATCTTCGCGAAGCGCATTTTCTGGGATGTGAACTTTGAGCAAATCGACTACGATGCCAAAGCCAACTTTGTTATTGAAAGGGTTTTCGAACGGGGCGATGTGGAGGATATCCGCCAGTGCAGGAGGTATTACGGCGATGAAAAAGTGACAGAGGCGTTGCTGAAAGCCAAATTTTTACCGTTACACACCATTTATTTTGCCAGTGCCATCATTGATAAACCCATTGATGAATTCAGATGCTACACATTAAGACAGTTGAATCCAGGACTTTTTCCTTACTGAAGGATCTGATGGCAATGCCCTCGCTTCACCGTTTTTCTCTTGTGGGAGGAACAGCTTTGTCGCTTCGTTACGGACACCGCAGTTCAATTGACTTGGATCTGTTTTTACATGAGAAATTTGATCAGCCTCAGTTGGTTAATGATTTGGAGTTTTTTTTCAAAGAAAGGTTTGTCTACAAACAACAACACACCTATTTTGGGATTTTCTGCTTTATTGATGACATTAAAGTGGATCTTGTTTATTATCCCCATTTGCCAATTTCATCGATTGAAGTCGAGAATGGGATTAGATTCTATAGTAGTGCCGATATAGCTGCGATGAAAATACAAGCCGTTCTTGGACGTGGAAAGAAAAAGGACTTTTGGGATATCTACGAATTGCTTCAGCATTATTCTCTACAGCAAATGATGGACTGGCACAAACAAAAATTCCCCAGCCAGATGCTGGCGATAAGTATACCCCATGCCATCACCTATTTTGTCGACGCAGAAGACAGTGAAACTCCGGTTAGTTTCAAAAAGCAGACCTGGGAGAGCGTTAAAATGGGGATTCGGAAGGCTGTAAGCGATTATTTGCGGTAACTCTCCATCGTAACGATTGACGGTCAACCGTCATGCTGAATTTAATTCAGCATCCCCCTATTAATCAGGGGATTCCGAATCAAGTTTGGAATGACATTCCGCATTTCCGAATCAAGTTCGGAATGACGTTCCGCCATTAGGCACTTAACACAACAATAGAAAGTGTTACAAAGGTTCTCACAAAGGAAACGAAAAGAGTATATTTGTTGTAGAAAATTAATTTATAGGATTATGAAGGCTGAAAATATTTTACAAACGATAGGAAATACGCCGCATGTGCGAATTAACCGGCTCTTTGGCGCAGGTCACAAGGTCTATGCGAAACTGGAAAAAACCAATCCGGGTGGGAGCATCAAGGACCGTATAGCACTTTCCATGGTCGAGGATGCCGAACAAAAAGGGATCCTGAAAAAGGGAAGTGTGATCATAGAACCAACCTCCGGGAATACCGGCATCGGACTGGCACTTGTGGCCGCCGTGAAAGGTTATCGACTGATCCTTACCATGCCCGATTCGATGTCGGTCGAACGTCGCAGTATCCTGGCTGCCTATGGCGCCGAATTGGAATTAACGCCAAGGGAACTCGGAATGAAGGGCGCCATTGCTAAAGCCAACGAGCTGGCAGCGGAGATCAAAGATGCCTGGATTCCCATGCAGTTTGATAATCCGGCTAATATTTCAGCGCACGAAAATCATACGGCTGCCGAGATTGTGGCGGATTTCCCCGAAGGTATCGATTACCTGATCACGGGTGTCGGAACGGGAGGTCATATCACCGGTGTGGCAAAAGTGCTGAAGAAACATTTCCCGAATATCAAGGTTTTCGCGGTCGAACCCCAGGCGTCACCTGTTATCAGCGGGGGAGCACCCGGACCGCACCCGATCCAGGGTATCGGAGCGGGATTTATTCCAAAAAACCTGGATGTGGAACTTTTGGATGGTGTAATTCAGGTAGATAAGAATGAAGCGTTTGACTTTACCAGGAAAGCCGCAGTGCAGGAGGGACTCTTTGTAGGGATCTCATCCGGAGCTTCACTGGCTGCTGTCGCGAAGAAACTGCCGGAGATTCCAAAAGGCTCCACTGTTCTGACATTCGTATACGATAGTGGCGAGAAGTATTTGTCTATTGAAGGATTATTCTGACTAATGTGTTGAATGAAGATGTAGGTTGAAGATGCAGATTGCAAATCTGCATCAGCTTGATGGTGCAGATTTGCAATCTGCACCTTCTCAAACGCTCACTTTCGTGAGCAAAACAACATTCTCTACATGATGTGTGTGCGGGAACATATCTACCGGATGCACCTCTTTGACAGCATATTGTGCTTGCATCAATTGTAAGTCACGCGCCTGTGTGGCAGGGTTGCAGCTAACATAAACAATCCTTTCGGGTGAAGCCTCCAAAATCATCTGTACTACCTTTTCGTCCATTCCGGCCCGCGGCGGATCGGTGATAATGACATCCGGCCGACCATGTTCCGCAATAAAATCCTCCGTCAGGATATCTTTCATGTCGCCGGCAAAGAAGAGAGTATTGCCGATGCCGTTGTTGGCTGAATTGATTTTTGCATCAGCAATGGCTTCCGGAACATACTCAATTCCAACGACTTTCTTCGCCTTTTGCGCAACGAAATTGGCGATGGTACCGGTTCCGGTGTACAGGTCATAGACGATTTCCGACCCGGTCAGGCCGGCCAGTTCCCTGGTTATCTTATACAACTCATAGGCCTGCAAGGAGTTGGTCTGGTAGAAAGACTTGGCCCCGACGATGAATTTCAGTCCCTCCATTTCCTCAATGATATGGTACTGGCCTTTAAAAACCAACACCTCCTGATCGGTGATCGTGTCGTTCCCTTTTTGGTTGATCACATACAAGAGCGAGGTAACACGGGGGAACCTGTCTGCAATAAAGTTAAGGAGCCCTTCGCGGGCAGATAAGTCGTCTTCATAAAACATCACGATCACCATCACGTCGCCTTTCGTGTTGTTTCTGACGGTCAGGGTACGGAGGAGTCCGGCTCTGTTTCTTAAGTCGAAGAAGGATAAATGATTTTCGAGTGCATAATCGCGCACGGCATTGCGAATTTCATTCGAGGGAGAGGGTTGCAACCAGCAATTACTGATGTCCATCACTTTGTCGAACATCCCGGGAATATGAAATCCCAGTACATCCTGGTTACTGATTTCACCTCCCGATCTGATCTCTTCCAGAGAGAGCCATCTCCGGTTGGAGAAGGTGAATTCCAGTTTGTTACGGTAATAGGTGGTCCTTTCTGATCCTTTTATCGGAAAGAGTTTTGGAATATTCACCCGGCCTATCCTGGTAAGTTGTTCGACCACCTGTTTCTGTTTGTAGAAGAGCTGTTTTTCGTAAGGAAGGTATTGCCATTTGCATCCGCCGCAGAGGTCGAAATGTTCGCAGAAGGCTTCGATACGGTCGGGCGAAGGTTTTCTGATCGCGGTAACTCTCCCCTCCAGGTACTTTTCTCTCTTTTTAGTAACCTGTATATCAACGACATCTCCGGGTATGACATTCGTTGTAAAGACCACTTGACCCTCTACCCTGGCAACGGCTTTGCCTTCGGCCCCGGCATCTATGATCTCCACGTTTAGAAGTAATGGCAAATTTTTTGAACCTCTTCCCACAACTGTATTTTTAATTTGGTTTGTTTAATTACCGCATCGGCCCTTCGACTGGCTCAGGGACCGGATGAGGCCCTTCGACAGGCTCAGGGACCGGATTAGAAACTACTCCAATTAATATCTTCAGCGTGGCACCACTTTTCCTGTGCCCGCATCACCTGTTCAATCACATCCCGCACACAACCCTCACCGCCGTTCAGGTGAGAAATATAGACAGAGATCTCCTTGATTTCAGGAGCGGCATCGTTCGGACAAACCGGCATGCCCACCTGCTTCATCGCATTGTAATCGGGAATATCGTCACCCATGTAAAGCACTTCGTCTGCCGAAAGGTTATGTTTTTTGATGAAATCCATCAGACAAGGGACTTTGTCGAGCGTTCCCATGTAAATATCCTTGATTCCCAGCCGGTCCAGACGCCCTTTCGTATCCCGCGTCTTGCCCCCGGTGATGATACAGATCGGATAACCCGAGCGGATGGCGGACATGATGGCGTATCCATCCTTCATGTTGGAGGTGCGTATCGGATCGCCTTCCGGAGAAAGACTTAGGACGTTGTGTGAGATTACGCCGTCAACGTCGAAGACAAACGCCTTGATTTTACTCAGTTCTTCTTTGAAAAATGCCATAATTAGGGATGAAGGTATTTAATGTTTTTACTTATAAGGGAATAAAGATTCTGCCATTCCGGGTGGTCAGAAAGCATTTTAAGATGTTGATTCATAACTGTTTTGTCGTCGCGAACAGCCGGGCCCGTCTGGACAGATTGAGGCGAATGCTGCAGGACTTTGGCCGCCGTCTCCTGAATGATCGGCTTCAACAGATCAAAATCAAGTTGCTGTTCCAGCATTAATTGTTCGCCAATGGAATAAAAATGATTCACAAAATTGCAGACAAAGACGGCCGCCAAATGAAGTTGCCTTCGTTGGTCAGAGTCGATCCGGACCACCGTATCAGATAGCAGGGAGGCCAGCTGATTCAGTTTCTCCAGATTGAATGAATGGTTTGCCTCAATACAGACCGGCACATGGGAAAAATCAACTTCCCTGTCGCGGGATAAGGTCTGCAAAGGATAGAAAACGCCGTAATTATCTGAATATGGGGCAAGTACATCCATCTCGATGCTTCCTGCGGTATGCACAATAAGCCGATTCCCTACCGGGATATTGGAGGCGATTTCCGCGATAGCCTCATCGGAAACTGCCAGAATTAAAAGTTCTGCAGAAGTATCGATTTCCTTCAACGAAGTAGAAAATGAACACCCCAATTTTTCGGCCAGAATGGAGGCGCCGGAGCAGGTTCGGCCATAAACCTGAACAATATCAGCGTTTTTTGCCCGAAGAGCTATCCCTAATCGGGTAGCCAGGTTCCCGGTACCGAATAAAACGATTCGCATTCAATGAATTTTTTGCAAAAATAGGGTAATTATCATTAAATCGTTATGTTATAAATTTTAACTTTGAAGGTAATTTTTAGACAGGAAGAATTCTCAAACCAAATATTTATATTTTATGACGAAATATGTTTATACATTCGGCAACGGCCAGGCAGAAGGTCGTGCAGAGATGAAAAATTTGCTGGGTGGCAAGGGCGCTAACCTGGCGGAGATGAATCTGATCGGTGTGCCCGTTCCTCCCGGATTCACCATTACAACTGATGTTTGTACAGAGTTTACCGAAAAAGGGAGAAAAGCAGCCTTTGCTTTGATTGAAAAAGATGTGAAGGCGGCGGTCGCGCACATCGAAAATATCACCGGAACAAAATTTGGTTCCAAAGAAAATCCCTGTCTGGTTTCCGTTCGTTCAGGTGCAAGGGCGTCCATGCCGGGTATGATGGATACGATCCTGAATCTTGGTCTTAATGATGTTGCTGTGGAAGGGATTGCCTTAAAATCAGGAAATCCTCGTTTTGCGTGGGATTCTTACCGCCGTTTCGTTCAAATGTATGGTGATGTTGTATTAGGCATGAAACCGCACAGCAAGACCGACATCGATCCTTTCGAGGAGATCATCGAGCACATGAAAGAGGAAGTTGGTATCAAAGAAGATACTGAATTCACTGTAGCCAACCTGAAAACACTGGTTCATCGCTTTAAGGCTGCCGTTTTGAAGGTCACCGGCAAAAATTTTCCGGTGGATCCATGGGAGCAACTCTGGGGTGCCATGGCAGCAGTATTCGAAAGCTGGATGAACGACCGTGCTATCTATTACAGAAAATTGAACAATATTCCTGTCGAATGGGGTACCGCCGTCAACGTACAGGCGATGGTATTTGGCAACATGGGCGCTAATTCTGCTACCGGAGTTGGTTTTACCCGTGATGCTTCAACAGGCGAAAATATGTTTATCGGCGAATACCTGATCAACGCTCAAGGTGAAGACGTGGTGGCCGGTATCCGTACCCCGCAGCAGATCACCAAAATTGGATCACTCCGCTGGGCCGAACTGCAAAATGTTTCTGAAGAAGAGCGTGCTTCAAAATTTCCTTCACTCGAGGAGACCATGCCCGAAGCCTATCAACAGTTGGCTGAGATTCAAGCGAAACTCGAAGGTCACTACGAAGATATGCAGGACATCGAATTTACGATCCAGGATGGTAAGCTCTGGTTGTTGCAAACCCGTAATGGCAAGCGCACAGGTGCAGCTATGCTGAAGATCGCCGTTGACCTTCTGAGCGAAGGAAAGATCGACGACAAGACAGCCATGCTGAGGGTTGAGCCCAACAAACTCGATGAGTTACTTCATCCTGTTTTCGATGTAGATGCACTCAAGACAGCAAAACTGATCGGCAAAGGACTTCCGGCTTCTCCGGGAGCCGCTACCGGCCAGATCGTTTTCTTCGCCGATGAAGCAAAGAATTATGACACCTCTATCCTGGTAAGGATTGAAACCTCTCCCGAAGACCTTGAGGGTATGAATATTGCCAGAGGTATCCTGACTGCCCGCGGAGGAATGACTTCCCACGCTGCTGTTGTGGCCCGCGGAATGGGGAAATGCTGCGTTTCAGGCGCCGGCGCACTGAGAATCAACTACAAAACAAGGACCATGGAAGCCAGCGGCATTGTTTACAAGGAAGGCGACTGGATTTCACTCAACGGTTCAACCGGTGAAGTTTTTGACGGAAAAGTCAAGACTCAGGAGGCTACCATCAGCGACGATTTCGCCAAAATCATGGAGGTCGCCGACAAATATACCCGCATGTCTGTCCGCACCAACGCCGACACTCCTCACGACGCCAGAATTGCCCGTCAGTTTGGCGCGAAAGGTATCGGGCTATGCCGTACGGAACACATGTTCTTCGAAGGCGCCCGTATCAAGGCCATGCGCGAGATGATCCTTTCTTCTACCGTGGAAGGCCGTAAAGAGGCGCTGGCTAAATTACTTCCCTACCAGCGTGAGGACTTCGAAGGTATCTTCGAAGCAATGGCCGGCTATGGTGTAACGGTCCGTCTGCTCGATCCGCCATTGCACGAATTCGTTCCGCACGAACTGGCCATGCAGAAAGAACTGGCCGACGAGATGGGACTTACCATCGATCAGATTAAACAAAAAGTGGCCGACCTCGAAGAGTTTAACCCAATGTTGGGTCACCGCGGTTGTCGTTTGGGAATCACGTACCCTGAAATCACCGAGATGCAGGCCCGTGCTATTATCGAGGCTGCTTTGAACCTGAAAGCAAAGGGTATCGATGCTCGTCCGGAAATCATGGTGCCGCTGGTAGGAACAGTTGCCGAATTGAAAAACCAGACCGATGTTATCAATTCCACTATTCAGAAAGTTTTTGCAGAACGCAATGCGAAGATTGATTACCTGGTAGGAACGATGATTGAAGTTCCGAGAGCTGCTCTGACAGCAGATCTCATCGCCAAAGAGGCAGACTTCTTCTCCTTCGGTACCAATGACCTCACCCAGATGACCATGGGATTCTCCCGCGATGATGCAGGCAAGTTCCTTCCGGATTACATCGACAGAGGCATCCTGAAAAACGATCCTTTCCAGATCCTGGATCAGCAGGGAGTCGGAATGCTTGTTGAAATGGCTGTAACCAAAGGCCGTTCAACCAAACCAGGACTGAAAATCGGTATTTGCGGAGAACATGGCGGAGAGCCAAGCTCAGTAGAATTCTGCAACAAAGTTGGATTAGACTATGTAAGCTGTTCTCCTTTCCGCGTACCGATCGCTCGTTTGGCTGCTGCGCAGGCAAATGTTAAATAAACATCAGTCAATTAAATTGTAATAATTACAAAAAATGGAGTCTTCCTGGACTCCATTTTTTTTTACGATTGGTTTTTTCGTACTTTTGACGACTTAAGATTTAAGCATTGAGTATGGACAAAATAAATGCGTTGTTAGCTGAATTAAAGAAATCAATATTTACTATTAATACTGCCGGTTTTGGAATGCTGTTGTTAGCCATGATCCTCGGTTTTGCCACCTTCGTGGAAAGCTCGAATGGGGCAGAGGCGGCAAAGGCATTGGTCTATGGATCAACCTGGTTCGAGCTGTTAATGGTCTTTCTGGCAGTGTCCATGACCGTCATCTATTTCCGTCGTAGACTATATCTAAAGGAGAAAATGACGGTTGGATTGTTCCACCTGGCCTTTATTTTGATGATAGTTGGTGCGGGAGTGACGAGATATATCGGTTCAGAGGGTGTCATTCACATCAGGGAAGGAGAGTCTTCTTCAGAATTAATCTCTACGGATCAGTTTTTTCATATGCTGCTTTCCAAAGGAAATCAGAACCTGGAGGCAGAACAGAAGGTGATGCTTACTCCGTTTTCACAAAAGGAAGTGAACGCTACTTTTGAGTTGGACGGGAAAAAAATCAGGGTCAGATCTGTTGAATTTTTGCGAAATGTGCAGTCAGCAGGTGCAATGGCCGGGCAGGGTACCGGCGCGAAGGTCAGCATTTCTGATGGTTCGAAAGAGGAGTTCGCGTCAGTTTTGATCAGCGATGACGGCAGGGCTGCCTCAGTGAAGGGTCAACTTGACGGTGCCGATTATGAAATGTGGATTGGTCCGAAGGTCGAAACCCTTCCTTTTTCCATCCATCTGAAAGACTTTCAATTAATCCGTTATCCCGGATCCATGAGTCCTTCATCCTATAGAAGTGAAGTGACACTCGAAGACAAGGAGCAGGGCATCAACAGTGATTTTTCCATTTACATGAACAATGTATTGAAGCACAGGGGCTACAGATTCTATCAGTCCTCCTATGATAAAGATGAAAAGGGAACCATCCTTTCCGTTAATAAAGATCTTCCAGGAACGACACTTACCTATATCGGTTACCTGCTTTTATTTGGAGCTATCCTCCTCTCGATCTTCAATAAGAAAAGCCATTTCTACCGTTTGATGCAGAGGGCAGCGAAACCTGTCTCGGCCCTGGTCGTTTTGGGATTGCTTTTTTTCGCGAGTCAAGCCAAAGGGGCGGAAGCTTCCAAACACGCTGCTGAAGAATTTTCAAAGGTATGGGTTCAGGGGCATGACGGAAGAATAAAACCTATCAGCACCCTGGCTTACGAAGTCATTATGAAGATTTCCCGGCAGGAAAGTCTGAACGGACTTTCCCCCGAAAGGGCTGTTCTCAGCATGATGACCTATCCTGAAGATTGGCAGCGAGTTCCCATGATCGCGATCAATGAATCAAAGATTGAACAGCTTTTGGGCGTATCCGGCAAGGCGTCCTTTGCAGATTTTTTCGATGTTAAGGGAAATTACAAGATGCAGAAAGAGGTAAGCGATGCGTATGCTAAACAGCCTTCTCAGCGTGGTACTTTCGAAAACGCCGTCATCAAGGTCGACGAACGCCTCAATGTTTCTTACATGGTATATAAAGGTGAGCTGCTCCGGCTGTTTCCTTCCTCTGATAAGAATAATACAACCTGGGAAGATCTGACAACAGCCCCTTCTTCTACTTCAGGTGCGATGATGATGAAGGTTTTTTCTGATTACCTGAATGCCGTGCAATCCAATGATGAAGTTCGACAGAAGACGGATCTGGGACTGATTAGTCAGTTTCAGAACAAGCTCGGTTCGGAGCTGATTCCCGGCGCAGCCAAACAAAAACTCGAAATTCTCTACAACAGGGTGAATATTTTTAAGGATTTGTCTTTCCTGTACCTGTTAGCCGGTTTGGTTTTGATGATCTTCTATTTCAGGGCATTGCTGACGACGGGATCGATGAGTCCTCAGCTAGTGCGTTACACCTTATGGATCTTCCTTGCAGGGTTCATTTTACATACCCTCGGACTGGCAACCAGGGGCTACATTGCAGGCCACATGCCCTGGAGCGATGGTTATGAATCCATGATTTATATTGCCTGGGCAGGTATGCTTGCCGGGTTGATTTTTGCACGCCGTAACCCGATGGTAATGGGAGCCGCCGCCTTGCTTTCCGGACTTACCCTGTTTGTGGCCCAAATGAGTTGGTTGAATCCGGAGATCACCAACCTTGTGCCGGTTCTGAAATCTTACTGGCTTGCTTTACACGTAGCCGTGATTACCGCGAGTTATGGATTTCTGGGAGTCAGCGCCATCATCGGACTGATGAATCTCCTGCTCGCAAGCATGGTAAAACCCGGCAATAAAGAGCGGGTGCAGCGGAATATTCAGCACATGACGTGGATCAACGAGGCTTCGATGATTCTGGGCCTATACCTCCTCACGATCGGAACCTTTTTAGGAGCCATCTGGGCCAACGAATCCTGGGGTCGCTACTGGGGATGGGATCCAAAGGAAACCTGGTCGCTGGTGACCATCCTGGTTTATGCCTTCATCACCCACATGCGCCTGATGCCGGGATATCGTGGCTGGTTTGCAGTTAATCTTGGTTCCGTAGCCGGACTGCTCTCCGTCCTGATGACTTATCTGGGCGTAAATTATTATCTTTCCGGCCTGCACTCTTATGGCAGCGGAAGTGCTTCCTCATTCCCGGTAGCATTGGTGGTTGTCCTGATAGTAGTTGGCGTCATTGCTTACAGGGCATGGAACAGTCAGTCAAAATCGGATCTTAAAAATCAATAAATAAATTAATAGTAAAGCAAATACCTTTTTATGAAATCGATAATCTATTTAGTCGTTGTGTTGGCATTGTTAGCTGGATGTAACAATGCAAAAGTGAAAAAAACCGAAAATAAACCTGCTACTGCGACTCCCGGCGCACCCGAAATGCACGCCGTCGTCGCCAAAGATGTCATTCAAACCAGTGGATACACTTATTTGTTGTTAAAGGAGGGGGATAAGGAAAATTGGGCAGCAGTCTCCCGTTTTGAGGCAGAAAAAGGAAAGACCTACTACTACAATCAGAGTATGGAGATGTCTAATTTCAAAAGCAAGGAGCTGAACCGCACCTTTGAAAGCATCCTTTTTATCCAGGATTTCAGTGATCAGCCCATCAAACCAAAACCACTGCCGGCGCTAACAACCAAGGGCAGACAGAATATGGAACAAGTTGGTGGAATCAAAGTTGAGCCCATCAGCGGAGGACAGAAATTGTCTGATATTTTTGCCAATCCCTCCAACTACAATGGCAAGAAAGTAAAAGTATCCGGACAGGTGATCAAATTCAGTCCTGAGATCATGCAGAAAAACTGGGTTCACCTCCAGGATGGCACCGAAGCCAACGGCTCTTTCGATCTCACTGTCACAACCCTGGATACTGTGGTTGCCGGTTCAACTGTCAGTTTCGAAGGGGTAGTTACTTTAAACAAAGACTTCGGCTACGGCTACAAATACGATGTAATTCTCGAAGAAGCCAAAGTCCTTAAATAACATTGATAGCATCCCGGTCCCTGTGTTTCCGGTCCCTGAGCCTGTCGAAGGGTCAAAGGATTACTGAAAAGTCTGTTGGTGCAGATTTGCAATCTGCACCTTTTTACAATGGATTTATAATACGATACGGTCTAAGGTTTCGAGTAAGCAAGCCCAGGATTGACTATAATTTGCCCAACAGATGATTTTTTTGATCATTGATGTTTGAATTAATTGGAAAACTTCTTTTAGGACTGGGTCTGATGTTCACCGGTGTGCAGATGCTCTCTTTGGGTGTCAAACAATTGGGAAGCAGAAGATTCCGGAAGGTGGCGACACAGTTTGTCTCTTCACGTCCCAGGGCTTTGGTTTTCGGCCTGGGTTCCGGGATGATCATGCAGAGCACTTCTGCTGCACTTATGATTCTTGCCAGTCTTATTACTGCCGGTCTTTTTAATGTATCCCAGGCTATTGCGGTGCTTACGACCTTCAGTGTGGGGAATACCCTCATTCTTTTTATTGTTTCATTGCCCATCAAGGAAGTGGTAACTTTCATTCTGGGAATCTGTGGCATTGGAATGTACTTTTCAAAGAATGAAAAGTTGCGCAATGTCTTTCTGATAGGGATGGGCCTTGGACTGATTTTCTTTGGCGTACAGATCATGGTCGACGGAGTGAAACCGCTTCAGAATGAAGCATGGTTTGCCGATTTCATGGCTTTCTCAAGCCAATATTCACTTCTTTCGATTGTATCCGGAGTCGTGCTTGGATTCATCGCGCAGTCTTCTACCGCCGTGGCGTTGGTAGCGATTGGTCTTGCCAAGGCAGACGTTCTGACACCCTCCCAGACTTTTCTCATTATGTATGGGGCTGCCATTGGATCGACTATGTTTAAAGTTATGCTGGGTAAAGCATTCCAGGGTTCGTCAAGGCAGCTTGTCCGATTCGTGAACCTGTTCAATGTTTTTGGGGCAGGGTTGTTTATTTTGCTCTATTATGTCGAAGTCTGGTTTGAGGTGCCTTTGTTAATGGCTATGGTGCAACATATTACCCACGACTTATATCAACAGGCTACGTTAATGTTTCTTTTGTTTAACCTCACTTCTGCTATCTTCTTTATCATCATCAACAAACCACTTACCACCTGGCTGGCCAGGACTATACCAGCTTCTGAAGCAGAAATACTGTCGGTTCCGAAATACCTCTCTGACTTCAAACCGGAAGATCCGGATACGGGACTTGAACTGATCAACCTGGAACAAATGAGGGAGTTGGAGCAGATCGTTGCCATGTTTTCTGCTGTTCGGGTTGATTACGAGGGTCCTGATATTGATATCCGGCACAGATCCTTTGTCACCCTTGCTCAGGAAGTGAGGGAGTCCACTGCAAACGTTGCATCAATGACAATGTCCGCACTCACAGCAAAAGATCATGCCTATTATCATTCCCGCCAGGCTTTGCTGGAACATTTGGCGGAAAGTACAATCCAGGTAGTGAAGGCTATAGACGCAGCTCGTAATTGTCAGGCAATTAAGCAATTATCGAATTCGTGCCTAGAGTCCATTGACTTTCTGCTAATTTTTGCTGTTGAGACTCTGCAATCTCCTTCCGGTGAAAACTATGCGCTCTTTAGAACCCTTAGCTCAAACAATGGACCGTCGATAGAGAAACTGCGGAAGACTTACATTGATAATGATGCACTTACATCTGCGAAGGACAAAGGAATCCTGATGGAACTGACCATTGCTACAGAGAGGATAATATGGCTTCTTAATCGGATGATGAACCTGGTGCCCAGTTAATTCTTATAAGGCACACAACTTGTTCTACTTCGCCGACGTGGCAAAAATTGAGATTACCGAACCACAATCGGATTTCATGCAAATTCTAATGAAATATCAGCTCGAAGGCAGATACCCCGAATATTACCCCAAAGCGCCATCGCCTGATAGAATAAATGAGCATCTTTACCAAACTAAAAATCTTTTACAATGCTTCAGCAAGATGCTATAAATATTGTTCGCCAAAGTATAGAAAGGATTATCGCATCGAACCTGTTGCAATAGGTCGGAAGCGTTTTCAGACCGATGATAATTCCATTATTTTAGAGGTTGTTAAACCATATCTTCTCCTGTTTTCGGAACAGCTGTTTTTAAGGTTTTATGAAAAGGTGTAAAGCGTGCAATTACCATAATGACAATAGACACGACCAGCAGATAGCCAATAATTTGCTTGATACTCACCATTAATGCCTGTATTTGTACGCTGTTATACAAAGCTTGTGTAGCTAACTGTTGA
>Ga0209125_1002133_pt1 | contig 16032 bp, 16 predicted proteins | sample BarGraIncub1131A_FD_184503 | JGI IMG/M metagenome (GOLD analysis project Ga0209125, IMG submission 184503) | Arctic peat soil microbial communities from Barrow, Alaska - Barrow Graham LP Incubations 11-31A (SPAdes) (version 2) | ecosystem: Environmental > Terrestrial > Soil > Wetlands > Peat...
TGCAGATAGTCTTGATAAATTGCTCTGAACATTCTCTCGCTTAGCATTGGGCTTGTAGGTTTGGTTAAACGAACAAACTTAGTGAGACGAAAGAGGGATTTTTATACGTGGTTTACCGAATGCTTACGATTCATTGATGTAGGTATGCCAATTCGCAACCGGAAGTTGTGAGGTGATAATAGTCGATTTTCTGGCATAGCGGTCTTCAAGTATTTGTAGAAGAGCTATTCGCGTCCTCCAGCATTAATGGCTTGAAGACCGAAGTCGTTGATTATCAGCAGATCTGTTTTTTCAAACTTGTTTATTTGTTTGACAAAAGTTCCATCAATGCGGGACTGACTAATCATTTCCAGGAATCGCACCATGCCGATGTATGTCACTTTGTAACCAAATAAACATGCCTGTCGACCTAAAGCGCAAGCCAAATAACTTTTTCCACAACCGGTGGCACCGGTAATAAGGATGTTTTCACCCCGATAGATGTAACTGCAGTCAGCCAACGCTTCCAAATATTCGCGTTGGATGTTTCGTGATGCACTACATTCAATCTGTTCTAAAACGGCATTATACCTCAGCTTACTTTGCTTGATATTAACTTCTGTCCGTTTTCTGTTCCTTTCCAGATACACGGCCTCCGCCATTCTTGCCATAAACTTGGTGTACGGATGGATGATCTTGGACGGGCATCGCCAATACGCCTTGATAAGCTTTGTGCATACCATTCAGCTTTAGTTTTTCAAGCCTGTCCAATGTTTCTTGCGTGTTCATAATTATTAGTTGTTTGTATGATAATGAATTAAGAAAATGATTTTGGGCCTCTAATGTTATCGTGTCTTATCTCGGGAGAAAGTTCTTCAGGTTCAGGGAGTGGTTGGAGATCTAGATTACGCTCCAGAATAATTTTGAGTGAACCATAGGAGACCCTGCCCAAAATAGCCCTGCGGCAAGCCGATTCGAGCCGCTCATTGCCATAGCTGGCACCCAATCGTTTGACTCCCAGGCAGGCTTTGTAGGTTTGTTCGACAAAATGCCTGTCTTTCATCAATATAGAGAAAAACACAATGGCATTAGAGCCGACAGACTCGGCATATCGAAGAAAGAATTCAGCATCCCAACCTCGTGCTTCTGTTTGTTGTCGATGACTCGTCGGCATATGTTCGCTCAAGGTGGTATACCCCAAGCTCTTTTGGGTTCTTCTATGTAACGCGATGCGTTGTAGACCGATAAAAATCTCCACTTCATTATAATCATATACCACTCGCGTTTCTTTGCCGATATAAACGTATGGAACGCTGTATTGATGGTTGTCTTCACCCAATATTATATGGTAATTCTTTTGCACTTTTGCACTTGCGGTGTGTTTGATGGTGAATGAATCTTTTGGTAGTGCTACGAGTGTGGGTTTTTCATGCAACATGAAAAGCTCAGTCCTACTGCCGGGTTTCTTCTGAAAGTGAGCGTTGTTATGTTTCTCCAATTGCTTTAAAATGGCTTCATTCAAGGTCTCAATCGACAGAAATTGTTGGTTACGCAAGGGCGCAAATATGCGAAGGTATGATTGATAAACGCCGTTTTCAACAGTGGGTTTATCTTTTGGTTTGCGTGGACGAGCGGCGGCCAGAGAGGTGTTGTAATGGAGCGACCATTGCTCGGCCAGAGCTGGAAAAGAAAATTCGTAACGATTGTTTTTGGTGATAAATTGTCGCATATTATCACTCTTTACATTACGGGGTGCGCCACCCATAAAATTCAGACAACGGCTCAATGCCAGAAAAAGGCTTTCCTGTGTGGCATCTTTAAGTGCCTCCACGTAAGCATATCCGCTGAAAGTGAATGTACAGAGTTGAAGTGGCACTATATTGTCCGAACATATATAAATGAAAATACTACAATTGAAATGAAAAGTATTATTTATGAGTATTATTATGAATTATCTTCGTTGTTGAATTAATTCAATTACAAAAGTGGATAGAATTTATTTACAATGCGTCTTAACATTTACCGGGAGGAGAAAAGCAAAATTTTTATAGCACTGTTAAAAATAATAGAATATGAAATTAATGTTTAATAATATTAAAAATAAAGTCAGTTTCCCGTCTTTTTACACTGTTGCGTTTTTTACACTGTCTTTTCTTTTAAGTTCATGTAATATAAATAAGGTGAATGATTCGCAACTGAAAATCGGCCTTGCTGAGGTAAGCTATAATCCTCCTGTGGGGCTTGATTTGGTTGGCAATTACAGAGGCGATGACTATGCTTCAAGAGGAGTACACGATTCTTTATATGCTAGGGCAATCGTATTCGAAAACAAGAAAAATGAAAAAGTAGCCTTACTATCTGTTGACATCTGCAAGATACCAAGAGAAAGCATAGAAATGATGCGGACATATATTGCATCGAATTCAGATATCAGATCCGGAAATATATTGATCCATTCCACTCACACACATAGCGGTCCAAAGTCAGACCTTTCTGCGCCACATGCGTTGGGATACCTTACAAGAGCTGCTTCAGCCGTCATCATTGCCGATAAGAATTTAAAGTCAGGACGTATTTCCGTTGGTAATGTTCAGGAAAACAGTGTATCATTCAACAGGCGTCAGAAATACTTGGATGGAACCACACGCATGAGTTGGGAGAAACTGAATGCTGATTCTGTTTCAGGATATTTAGGACCAATTGATCCTGAACTTATTACCATATCGATAGAACAGGAAGGTGTCCCAACAGGTGCAATAATAAATTTTGGTTGTCATGCTACTACTTTGACAGGTAATAACTGGCTTTATTCAGCTGATTATCCAGGATATATTGCAAAAAAACTTAAAAAAGAACAGGGCGAAAAATTTATTCCTCTTTTTTTTAACGGTTGTTGTGGTAATGTCACACAAGTCAATTACAAGAAAGGATTTATCGATACTTATGAAGAATGTCAGAGGATAGGGGACGTGTTGGGAACAGCTTCACTAAATGCGTTTAAGAAATCAGTGTACACAAAAGGAAGTGAGATCGTGGTTTCAAATGAAATGGTTCCGTTGAAAAGGATTACGATAACAGAGGAACAAATGAACTGGTCAAGGCAGATAATGGAAGATGTTGAAAAAAACGGGATGCCGCCATTTCAACCCGATGGCATACCAGATGCCCAATTCGCCAAGCAATGGATAGAAATGCACAAGACCCAGAATATGGTTGACAGCCTGGAAGTCATGGCTGTTCGTATCGGTGATATAGCCTTTGTTGGAATGCCAGGTGAAATGTTTTCCGAATTCGGAATGGACATAAAGAAACGTTCCCCTTTCAAAAATACTGTCGTCATTGAATTGTCCAACGATTCAAGGAAATATTTTCCTACAAGGATTTCATTTACGCAAGGTCCCAAAGGTTTCAAGCCCATGATTACAGGATATGAAACAACCCCCGGTTCAACATTGTACGAAATCGGTTCGGGTGAGAAACTTGTTGAATCTGCAATCAAGCAACTAAATAAGTTGATGAAAGTGATAGATTTATAAACAATATATAGTAAAAAACAAATATCTAAAATTATGTCTGAAAAATTAGCTATTAATGGTGGCCCTAAGGCCGTAACAAGTAAAATGGTTGGCTGGCCAAATTTCGAAGAAAAAACAATTAAATCTGTAGAACAAGTATTGCGTTCTGGTAAGGTAAGTTATTGGACAGGTAATAAAGGAATGGAATTTGAAAAAAGATTTGCCGAATGGCAGGGCAGTAAATACGCAATCTCAGTTGCTACAGGTACTGCCGCTTTGCATGTAGGACTTACAGCCATGGGCATAGGGCCGGGTGATGAAGTCATAGTGCCCAGTTATACTTTTATCGCTTCAAGCTTTTCCATTGTACAGGCAGGAGCAATACCAAGATTTGCGGACGTAAACAGAGAAGATCACTGTATCAGCATTGAATCTGCTGAGAAACTTGTAAATGAGAGAACAAAAGCCATCATGGTTGTCCATTTATATGGAAATGTATGTGATATGGATAAAGTCAACGCATTCGCAAAAAAGCACAATCTGCTTGTAATCGAAGATAATGCAGAAGCTTTTGGCGGTTCATTCAGAGGCAAGAAAACAGGTACTCTGGGCGACATAGCCGGATGTAGTTTTTGTCAGAACAAGACGTTTACAACAGGAGGTGAAGGCGGAATGGTTACTACAGATAACGAAGAATACGCGTGGGCTGCCCGTAGTTTCAGAGACCATGGTTATGATGTAAAAACCCGCATGTCTTTGCTTGAACTCGAACAAAAGCTTCCATATATACATAACATGGTTGGTTTCAACTATCGTATGACAGAAATGCAGTCTGCAATAGGTATATGCGAACTTGAAAGAATGGATACCTGGAACATGCCCAACCGTGCTCGAAATGCCCGGATTATCATTGACAAGATCAAGGATCTGCCAACAGTGCTTTACACTCCTGTTGACAACAACATAAGGATAAACGGCTGGTTCGTCATGGCATTTTCATTGGATATTGAGAATATGAATTGCAATATAAAGGAATTTGTCAATACAGTAATAGCTGAAGGTGCAAATGTCTGGAAAGTATTTTGGCCTCAATGTCATGTGGAGCAAGCTTACCAGAAACATCTTGCGTTCGGAAAAAGCGGATTCCCTTTTAGCTCAAAAGAATATACCAACCCACAGAGTGCTGATTACTCACATGTTGAAGTGCCAAACGCAAAATGGCATGAAGAACATACATTTACCTGTTTTGCTTTTCCAACCTATACAGTCGAAAATTGTGAACAAATTGGAGATGCGCTCAGAAAAGTGATTATAGGCTTATCAAAATAGCAGGAGGGACCAAATTGAAAAATACTGTCAAATGGGGCGTTATAGGCTCAGGAGGAATAGCGCAGAGGAGAACGATACCTGAAGGGATAACGCTTGCCGGGAATGCTGAGCTAGTGGCTGTTTACGATATAAACGAGTCTGTAAACGAAGAAGTCGCAAAAAAGTTCAACGCAAAAGCGGTCAATAGCATAAAAGAATTGCTGGCACTAGACATAGATGCCGTTTACATAGCTTCACCAGTCAGCATGCATAAGGAACATGCTATAGCTTGCGCAAGCGAAGGGAAACATGTTTTTTGTGAGAAACCATTAGGCATGTCGATCGATGAAGCAGAAGAAATGATACACTTTTGCGAACAGAAAGGTGTGATTTTAGGAACTGCCTTGATGATGAGATTTTCAGCTCAGCATCAGGCAGCCTTGAAAATGATACAGGAAGGGAAACTTGGCAAGCCTGTATACGGAAGAGCCCAGCTATCTTGCTGGTATCCGCCTATCGAAGGCGCATGGAGACAAAACCCGGGTGTTGGTGGAGGCGGTTCTCTAATGGATATGGGAAGCCATTGCATTGACTTGCTTGAAATGTTTTTTGGAAAAGTCGATAGAGTAAGCTGTTTCAACAACAATTTGATACATGACTACAAGTCAGAAGACAGCTCAATTGTTTCTCTTGTTTTCGAAAATGGAGCCTTGGGCACAGTCGATTCATTCTTTTGCATTCCAGACAACAGCAGTAAAAACATTCTCGAACTTTATGGTTCGAAAGGAAGCATAATTGCACGGGGAACAATCGGACAAAATGCGATAGGTGATATGGTCGCTTATCTGGAAGAAGGCGATTCAGGATATGATGCCAACCAGCAGAGGACTTCCGGAGAAGAAATTGTCATAAACCCATCACCGGTAAATACATATTGTGCAGAGTTTGAAGAATTCAGCAATGCAATCCTTGAAAACAGAGTTCCAATAAATAACGCCGCAATTGGTCTTGAAAGCCAAAAAGTTCTGACAGCTTGTTATTTGTCCGCCAAAACAGGGAAAACTGTCAAAATTGAAACAATATAAAATTTAATGAAATGAACAAAACAGTTTTAGGAATCTTTGCTCACCCTGATGATGCCGAGTTTGTATGTACAGGAACATTAGCCTTGTTGAAAAATGCAGGATGGGCAGTCCATATAGCTACAATGGCACCTGGAGATAAAGGTACCAATGAGTTTACAAGAGAAGAAATAAGCAAGATAAGAAAATCGGAAGCGACTGAATCGGCTAAATTACTTGATGCAACATATCATTGTCTTGAATTTGAAGATCTATATATAATGTATGACAGGGAATCAATAAACAAGACAACATCACTGATCAGAAAAGTAGGAGCTTCAATAGTTTTTACACATAGTCCAAAAGACTATATGATCGATCACGAAACTACAAGCAAGATTGTACAGACAGCTTGTTTTTCGACAGGTATCAAAAATATTGAAATACCTGAAACACCTTATGAACCAGTGCCTTATTTGTATTACTGCGATTCTATGGAAGCAAAAGACATTCTTGGCAGGCCAATACCTGCTTCCATTTTTGTAGACATATCAGATGAAATGCATATTAAGGAAAAAATGCTTGCTTGCCACGTCAGTCAGCGAAAATGGATGTTGGCTCATCATAAGATGGATGAATATATTCTTTCAATGAAACGTTATTGTCAAAAAAGAGGACAGGAAATTGATGTAAAATACGCAGAAGGATTCAGGCAGCATCTGGGTCACGGATATCCTCAGGACAATGTTCTTGGAGAATTATTGAAAGAAGTGAAAATCAAGAATTAATTATGATAAACAAAGATATGGCAAGAAAAACAAGCATGCTAGCGCCCGAGTGGTGGGATTTTACCACACTTGATGATGAAATTTTAAAAGATGCAGCCAAACTCACGGCCAAAGATATGTTGCAATTGTCAAGAGACGGATTTAAAGTAGTATTTTACGATACAATTGAAGATTTTTATCTGGCCGAAGCACTGGAATACATTACATCATGGAAACAGGCGACCGAAAGCAATCCCGTAGGCTTATGCGGCCCTGTAGGCCCTACAGAGCAATTGCCATTGGTGGCACGTATGGTCAACGAATTGCAGCTTAATTTGAAACATGCTCATTTCTGGGGGATGGACGAATGGTACGTCAATGGTAAAGAGCTCGATGCGTCTCATCCCTTGTCATTTGAAAAAGCAGACAGAGATCTTTGTTTTAACCGTATCGATCCTAAATACAGAATGCCTGATTCAAATCTTCATTTTCCAAAGGCGGATTTGAAAAATTATATCAGCAGTTGGGAAAATGGAGTCAGGTGCGCTATCATGCAAGGTGGACAGGGAGACACCAAGCATTGGGCATTCAATGATCCTTTAAAAAGAGAAGGCAAATACAAAGACTCGCCCCCTACACCTGAAGAATTCAGAAAGCTTTCTGCAAGAATAGTCGACTTACATCCGATAACTTGTATGCAAAACGCAAGAACCAGCGCAGGTGGTGTAGTTACCGACATTCCACGACAAGCTTTGTCTGTAGGTCCAGTTCAGACATGGAAAGCAGACAAAATATCGATATGGCAGGCCGGATCACATGATAATCCTTTCGGACAAAGACTTACCGCGTTCATGGTCAGCAAGAAAATTATGGATAGTTCAGTCCCAATGTCTTTATTGGCCGGTCATACAAATGTTCAGTTCAATTATTTCAGAGGCGGCATCGGAGTATGTGAAACAGAAATGCATTGACAATCAGACAAAAAGAATGAGATTCCTGCGTGCAATAAGGTTTATGATAAATATAGGATTAATGATGTGCTTTGCGTCATCAACAATTTCATGTTCAGGTTTAAAGAACTTCAATACAAGCAAGACCAAGGAGTATTCGGTTGCAAGGCTGGAAAAACCGGTTACAATAGATGGCAACTGGGACAAACCAGAATGGAAAAATATTGAAGACATTCAGTTGGGATATTTTATGGGAAAAGTCCCTGAATTCCGGCCAAAAGTTAATGTGAAAATGATGTATGACCATGAAAACCTGTATGTCATCTTTAAAGTCAGGGATAAGTATATCCGTTGCGTCAATCAAAATTATAACGGGCCTGTATGGGATGACTCCTGCGTTGAATTCTTTTTTTCACCCGATTCTAAAGAACCGGAAAAATACTTTAACCTTGAGGTCAATTGTGGCGGAACACCTTTGATGCGTTACAACCTGATTCCAAGAAAAGAACGTGAAATACTTGAACCAGTCGATCTAAAACAAATTGAAATTGCACATTCTCTTCCTGAAATCGTTGATCCTGAAATTACCGAACACAAAACATGGACAATCGAGTACAGAATACCTTTTGAATTGCTTAGCAAATACGCTAAAATTACAAAGCCTGATTCTGGAGTCGTATGGAAGGCCAATTTCTATAAAATTGCAGATAAAACATCAAATCCACATTATTTGACATGGTCTTTTGTTGATAAGGCAGAACCGGATTTTCACCAGCCTGTCTATTTTGGAAAACTTGTTTTTAAATAAATAGTTACATACAGGCAGTAAATATGAGTGACAAGACAAACATATCTCAAATATCAGGCAATCCGGGATCTCCAAATTCACATCGTGTCCTTGGGCTAGGAGATTTAGTATTCTATGGCATCGTCCTGAATCAGCCAGTTGCTGCTGTCGGGCTTTTTGGACTCGTCTCCATATTGTCAGGAGGACATATGGTCACCACACTTTTATTCAGCATGGTCGCTATGTTGTTCACTGCAGTAAGCTATGGCCGTATGGCATCAAGATATCCATCTGCAGGATCTGCATACACCTATGTTGGTAAAGGTCTGAACTATTATTTAGGTTTTCTGGCAGGATGGTCAATGATTTTGTGCTATCTGATCATTCCTATCATAAATACAATATTCGGGGTTTTGACACTGCAAAGGTTGTTTCCTGGAATTCCCTTCACGGCAGGGGTTATATTTTTTATTGCGCTCATCACTTTACTTAATTTACTTGGAGTCCGTTCAAGCATGAAAGCAAATAAAATCATGCTTTACCTCATGATGATAATCATTACAATCTTTATAGTAATGGCTATCAAGCATATTTTACATCACACGGGAATAAAAGGACTCTTTACATTCAAACCGATATTCAACAAGGAAACTTTTAGCTTCAGTTCACTTTTTGATGGAACAGCTTTGGTTGCTCTGACTTATGTTGGATTTGACGGCATCACTACATTGTCAGAAGATGCAAAGAATCCAAAACGCAACATACTGCTCGCCATCATATTCGTTTGTCTTTTTACAGGACTTTTCAGTAGTCTTCAAATGTTTCTTGCACAGCAATCAGCACAGTCAATGTGGCTGGGAAGTGGCTTGACAAGCGATGTCCCGTTTTATGGCAGAATACCTTCAGGTCAGATAGAGACCGCTTTCATGACTGTCTGTGCCGAAGTTGGAGGACCTTTATTGTTCAAGGCAATGACCATTACAATGTTCATTGCATGTCTGGCAAGCGGAATGGCAGGACAATTAGGAGCTTCAAAATTGCTTTATGGAATGGGAAAAGACAATGTGTTGCCTAAAAGATTTTTTTCATATGTCGATAAGAAACAAAACACTCCTGTATTGAATTTGCTTTTGATTGGAGTTTTGGCCTTGATTGGTGCTTTATCGTTGAACTATCAGAAAACAGCAGAACTTATAAATTTTGCTGCACTTATCGCATTTATGGGAGTCAATCTGGCAGCTATAGGACAACTTTATTTCAAATCTCCAAAGAAACAACGCAACATATTAACTGATTTTATATTACCTGCGCTTGGGTTTGTCTTTTGTCTCTGTCTCTGGATAAGTTTGCCTGCAGGATCCAAGATAATTGGAGGAATTTGGTTTGTCGTCGGAATCGTTTATCTGTTAATATCTACAAAAGGTTTTCGCAAGCAACCAGCTTCACTCGATTTTAAGGACGTTTAAAATATATAAAACAGTACTATCATGAAACGAACCGAAATAGAACAATACATCGGGAATCAGTTACAGATTGGCGGATGCAGGAAATATACCCTTACAGATGGCAGGAGCAGGGGCCTTAGAGGAATTGATGTCGATTCCGGGAGCGGTCTGAAATATACGATTTTGCCAGACAGGGGCATGGATATTTCACTTGCAAGTTACAAGGGTATTAACCTTGTTTACCTCACTTGCAGCGGTGAAAGCCATCCGGCTTTTTATGAACCTGAAAAGGCAGGATGGCTTCGCACTTTCGATGCCGGTTTACTGACAACCTGTGGACTTACCTATTTAGGATCACCTGTTACTGACGGCGATGAACAACTGGGATTACATGGCCGTTATTCTGCAATTCCAGCCAGACAAGTTTCTGACTTTTCAGGATGGTCAGGTGATGAGTATCAAATCAAGGTAAGCGGTATTGTTGAAGAAGCATCAATGTTTGGCAACAAACTACGCCTGGAACGTCAAATCAAGACTATTCAGGGACAAAACAGTCTGCTCATAACAGACAAGGTGACAAACTTCGGATTTTCGCCAAGCCCATATACAATACTTTATCATATGAATATGGGCTATCCTTTTTTATGTGAAGATGCCGAGCTTATCATAGATCCGTCCAACACTCAGTGCTGTAATGATGAAGCCGGATCAGGACTAAAGGAATTCAGGAAAATAAGAGCGCCGAAGGCTGGTTTTCAGGAACAGGTGTTTTGTCATACACTAAAAGCTGACGCGAAAGACGAAGCTTCAGTAACATTGCAAAATAAAAAACTAGGAATAGCCTTGACAATAAAATTCAACATAAAACAACTGAAATATCTCATGCAATGGAAAATGTTCGGTCAAGGGGAATATGTACTTGGCCTTGAACCAAGTAATGTCCAGCTGAAAAACCGTAAAGAGTTGCGTGAAGAAAATCTGCTGCCCTTCCTGCAGCCTGGAGAAACTGTGACCAACAATATCGAAGTAGTCATAAAAGATATTTGACCATACTTTCATTCCAATATAATTTATTCTTCAACTCACGATATTTGAGCTGTAAAAAGTAAATTACATGTTATTTTAAAAACAATGGAATATGATTAAGGACAAGATAATTATTTCTGGTACCGGATGTGCGCTCGCAGATTTTCTTTATAACGGAATAACCTTCGAAAGTCCTGATTTCAAAAGATATTTATCAAAAAAGACAGGCGATGGAGGTCTGAGCCCTGGTAAATTGGTATTTACTGAAGAACTTGAAAAATTTACCGAAAAGCCATATAAAGAAATATTAAAAGAAATTACCGGTGACCGATGCCCTGATACATTCAATGTTGGAGGCCCATCACTCGTATCGATGATCCATGTTTCACAATTGCTTGAAGATCAAAATTTTGAAGTAAAATATTTCGGAATTACAGGACAAGATAAAACAGGAGACGACATACTTGAGATTGTTGAAAATACGCCTCTCAACATAACGAATTATTTAAGGACAGGCAAAAAAGCATCACCATCAACCGACGTGTTCTCAGATCCGGTATTTGACAACGGTCACGGAGAACGTACTTTTGTAAATAACATCGGTGCAGCTTGGGAGTATTTTCCTGAACAGTTGACTGCCGGTTTTTTCGATTCCCATATTGTTTGTTTTGGAGGAACAGCTCTGGTCCCTAAAATACACGAAAATCTGACCTCCTTACTGAGGAAAGCAAAAGACAATGGTTGCATAACCGTTGTCAATACAGTTTTTGATTTTAAAAATGAAAAAAACAATCCTGGTCAGCCTTGGCCCCTCGTTGATGATTTTGATAGTTATGGCCTGATTGACTTATTGATCATGGATTGCGAAGAAGCCATAAAGATCAGCGGAAAAAGTAAAATCAGTAATGCAGCCAGTTATTTCTCATTTACTAGAGTATCTTCATTCATAATTACAAACGGAGCAAAAGATATCATTTCCTGGTCAAACGGAAAATTTTTCAAAAAAGAAGGGATGATGAATATGCCTGTATCCAAAAAAATTACAGAGGAATTAGCATCAGGTTCCCTGAAAAAAGGAGACACGACCGGATGTGGTGACAATTTTGCCGGCGGTGTAATTGCCTCAGTTGCATACCAACTCAAAAACCAGGATAAAGGCAAACTGGATTTTATTGAAGCCCTGTCATGGGGAATAGCTTCAGGAGGCTTTTGTTGTTTCCAGATAGGCGGTACTTATCTTGAAAATTTCCCTGGAGAAAAGAGAGAAGCAGTCAGAACCATACAAAGAGAATATTTGAATCAGATACATTTATAATGAATATAATTAACCAAAACAAAATTGTAATTTTCGGAGCAGGCAAAATCGGAAGGTCTTTTATAGGTCAGCTTTTCAGCAGAGGAGATTATGAAGTGGTTTTTATCGATGTCTTCAAGCAGATAATTGAAGAATTGAACAAAAGAAGAAATTACAATGTAATAATAAGGTCAGACAAAGAAGAAACAATAAACATTACAAATGTAAGAGGAGTTTTTGCCGGCAATATCCAGGAAGTCACCAATGAAGTGGCAACATCGAGACTTGTGGCCGTTTGTGTCGGATCACAAGGATTGAATGGCATATTTCCTTTACTGGCCAATGGGCTGTCACAAAGATATGCATCAGATAAGTCTGCTGCATTAGATATAATCATTGCAGAAAACATGCATAATGCCGATGAGTTTTTCAGGAAAGAGCTTAAAAAACTTTTGCCAGCAGATTATCCTTTTGAACAGTTGGTTGGACTGGTTGAAACCAGTATTGGCAAAATGGTGCCAATTATGCAGAAAAAGGACATGGAAGAAGATATGCTTCAGGTTTTTGCTGAACCTTTCAATACATTGATACTTGACAAGAAAGCATTCAAGAATAAGATACCATCGATAGAAGGTTTATCACCCAAAGAAAATATAAAGGCATGGGTTGACCGTAAATTATATATCCATAATCTGGGACATGCAACAGCTGCTTATGTAGGATACGTCTATAAACCCACATATATTTATTTGTACGAAGTCCTTGCAGTCCCTCACGTGTTCAATATTGTCAAAGATACTATGCATCAATCTGCTGATATACTTATTGCAAAATATCCTGAAGAATTCTCAAAAGAAAGTTTGAACGATCATATCAATGACCTGTTGATGCGTTTCAAGAATAAAGCTTTGGGTGATACAATCTACAGAATTGGTTGCGATCTAAAGCGTAAACTAGGACCTGAGGACCGTTTTGCAGGAATAATAAAATTGGCACTTGCCTACAACCTTCCTTTTGACAAAATATTATACGGACTTATTTGTGGCTGTCATTTCCGGGCAAAAGACGAGAATAACCAGATGCTAAAAAGCGATATTGATTTTATCAACCGTTACTATTCAGATGTTGATATGGTCCTATCGGAAATTTCAGGTTTTGACCACATACGTGCCAAAAAAGTTTATGCTGAAGCCAGGGAAATTCCATTATATAAGTGAATTATGGATGAAATTGCTTTAAAAAAATCCGGCGATCAAGCCACAAAAAGGTTGATTTCGATCGATGCACTGCGTGGATTCGATATGTTCTGGATTGTCCCTTAATTCTGCATTTTCTGTTTGTGTCATTTGAATCAAGCAACGAATTACTTTTTTTTAGCATTTGTACTTAACCCTGTTCATCTGGAAGCCAAAAAAGGACCGACTTTTGCGAAAGCCGGTCCTTTTACGTTCCTATAAATTGTTTATTTTGACAGGATCATTTCCGTATCGATGGCGATCATCATTTCCTCATCGGTAGGAACTACAATGACAACAACCTTGGAATCCGGGGTTGTAAGCACAACCTCCTTGCCTCTAAGACCTTCGTTCTTTTCGAAGTCGAACTTGATACCCATGAATTCCATATTCTTGCAAACCGCAGCACGGGTAGCCCATTGGTTTTCGCCAACGCCGCCGGTAAATACGAGGATATCCAATCCACCCAAAGCGGCAGCATAAGAACCCACAAATTTTTTGATGCGGTAGTTGTACATATCAATGGCCAGTTTGGCGCGGGGATGTCCTGCAAAGACTGCAGCTTCAATTTCGCGCATATCGGATGAAAGACCTGATACGCCCAATACGCCACTTTTCTTGTTCAAAACATCACTCAGTTTGGAGGCACTCAAATGTTCCTTCTCTGCCAGGAAGGTCAATACTCCAGCGTCGATTTCACCGGTACGGGTACCCATTAGTAAGCCGTCCACCGGAGTCATCCCCATGGAGGTGTCGATGGAAACACCGTCCTTGATGGCTGCAATAGAGGCACCGTTACCGATATGAGCCGTAATAATTTTTTGATCTTCGTATTTTACACCCAGAATTTCGCAAGCTCTTTTAGAAACATACCGGTGGCTGGTTCCATGAAAACCATAACGTCGGATGGCATACTTTTCATAATATTCATAAGGAAGGCCATACATGTACGCTTCAGGGGGCATCGTTTGATGAAAAGCAGTATCGAAAACAGCAACCTGAGGAATGCCAGGCAGGGATTTTTCTACCGCTTCAATACCCACAAGATTGGCCGGATTGTGTAAAGGTGCTAGGTCAAAACAATCCCGGATCCCATCGATTACTGTCTGGTCGATACGAATGCTGGCATTGAACTTTTCTCCACCATGCACTACGCGATGACCTACGGCATCAATTTCAGTGAGTGATTTCAGACAGCCATTTTTCGGACTTGTCAATACTTCGAGGATAAAGTCTACCCCGGTCTGATGATCGGGAATACTTTTTTCGAGAATGACTTTCTTATCTTCGGGGGTTACCAGCTTCAGGAACGAATCCTCCATGCCGATTTTTTCAATACCTCCCTGTGCAAGCATTTTTTTTTGCTCCATATCAATCAATTTGTACTTGATGGAGCTGCTTCCGCAATTAAAAACCAAGATCTTCATGTGCGTCAAATTTGTTGATTACTTTTTTTAATACCGATTGCTTGATTGGAAGTAATGATGACCATTTTATAGACATCGTCCACGGAGCATCCGCGGGAAAGGTCGTTGATCGGGGCAGCCATGCCTTGAAGGATGGGGCCGACGGCTTCAGCATTGGCAAGACGCTGAACAAGTTTATAAGCAATATTCCCTGTTTCCAGGGTTGGGAACACCAAGACGTTGGCTTTACCTGCTACGGTGCTACCCGGCGCTTTGCTGGCGGCCACGTCGGGTACCAAAGCGGCATCTGCCTGAAGTTCACCGTCAATCTGGAGCGTGGGCTCCATTTCCTGGGCAATGCGGGTGGCTTCCACCACTTTATCCACCATTTCGTGTTTGGCACTGCCTTTGGTGGAAAAACTCAGCATAGCGACGCGGGGTTCGAAGCCGGCGATACTACGGGCTGTCTGAGCGGTTGAAATAGCAATCTGGGCCAGTTCAGGAGCTGTAGGATTGGGATGAACGGCACAGTCTGCGAAAACCATCAGTCCGTTTTCCCCATAAGACTTGTTTTTGAGGAACATCAGGAAAGCGCCTGAAACGACGCTGATGCCCGGTAGCGTTTTTACAATCTGGAACGCAGGGCGAAGCACATTGCCCGTAGTGTTTCTGGCACCGGCCACCTCTCCGTCGGCATCACCGTTCTTGATCATGAGGCAGGCCAGGAACAAAGGGTCTTCCACTTGAATGGAAGCTTGCTCTAAAGTCATTCCCTTACTTTTGCGGAGATTCACCAGCAAGTTGATGTACAATTCTTTTTTATCGTGCTTTTTAGGATCAACCAAGGTGGCTTTATCGACATTCTTCAACCCGTTTTCGGTGGCCAGATTTTTGATTTCTTCGGGGTTTCCTATCAGAATAATTTCGGCGGCCTGCATTCCGAGAATCTGGTTGGCGGCCATCAACGTACGGATTTCAGTCCCTTCCGGCAGAACGATACGTTGCGGGTTCGCCTGGGCGCGTAAAAGCATGTTTTGTAAAAGATCCATATATAGTTGGTGGGGTAAAATTATGGGTGCAAAGATACGCCTATTTTGCAATATAGAGATAGCAAAACAAGCGATTTTACAAAATTCCTGTCGAAATTTTTTTCGTCAGAAAAGTTAAATCATTTTTTCAGTTAAAAGACGTTCGAGGTCCTCTATCTTAAGGTGGCGTTGCAGTTCTCCCATGTAGGCAACACTGATGATGCCGCTTTC
>Ga0209125_1002134_pt1 | contig 16025 bp, 19 predicted proteins | sample BarGraIncub1131A_FD_184503 | JGI IMG/M metagenome (GOLD analysis project Ga0209125, IMG submission 184503) | Arctic peat soil microbial communities from Barrow, Alaska - Barrow Graham LP Incubations 11-31A (SPAdes) (version 2) | ecosystem: Environmental > Terrestrial > Soil > Wetlands > Peat...
CGCCGTAGGGGGCGGTCGGGATGGTGATGATCTGGTACCCCGCCATGGTGGCGCTCGCCGGGTTGGTGCCGTGGGAGGAATCGGGGACGATGACGTATTTGCGATCCTCGCCGCGCGCCTTGTGGTAGGCCGCGATCATCATGATCCCGGTCATCTCGCCGTGGGCTCCGGCGAGCGGCTGGGTGGTCACCTGGTCCATGCCGGTGATCTCGGCCAGTTGCTCTTCCAGCCCGTGGATCAGCGAGAGAGGTCCCTGCACCAGCTTCTCCCCGCCGGGCAGGAGCGCCAGCATCGGGTGGCAGTCGGCGAAGAGGGCAGCCGCGTTCTCCATCACCTTGGCGTTGTACTTCATGGTGCAGGAGCCCAAGGGGTAGAAATTCGTGTCGACGGAGAAGTTCCTCCGGGAAAGGTTCGTGTAGTGGCGCACCAGGTCGAGCTCGCTCACCTCGGGGAAGGCGACGGCGTCCCCCCTGCGCACCCCCTCGGGAAGCGGGGCGGCCTTTGGCACGTCCGAGGTGGGAATCCGGACCCCGGTGCGGCCGGCGACGGACTTTTCATAGATCAGTTCCATAGGGCTTCCTCCAAAAGGGTCGACAGGGCGTCGATCTCGGCCCGGCTCCTTTTCTCCGTCACCGTCACCACCATCGCATCGCTCAATTCGGGGTAGTACGCGCCCAGCGGCACCCCGGCCGCGACCCCGGAGCCCAGGATCCTTGCCACCACGTCAGCCGCCCCCTTCGGGAGCGCCAGGGTGAACTCGTTGAAGGTCCCCCCCGCGTTCAGGACGCGAACCCCCTTGATGCCTGAGAGGAGCTGCTTCGCGTACTGCGCCTTGTCAAAGTTGAGGCAGGCAAGTTCCTCGAAGCCCTGCTTTCCCAGGGCCGCGGCGAAGATCAGGCCGCGCAGCGCGCAGAGACTCTGGTTGGAGCAGATGTTGGAGGTCGCCTTTTGCCTCTTGATGTGCTGTTCGCGCGCCTGCAGCGTCAGGACGTAGCCGCGCCGCCCCTCCTTGTCAGCGGTTTCGCCAACGATCCGCCCCGGCAGGTTCCTGATGTAGCGCTTTCTCGCCGCGATGTAACCGAAGTAGGGGCCGCCGAAGGAGAGGGTGTTACCCAGGCTCTGGCCGTCGCCGACCGCGATGTCCGCCCCCATCTCGCCCGGGCTTTTCACCATGCCAAGGGCGATCGGATAGCTGGACACGATCAAAAGGGCACCCTGCTGGTGGGCCTTCTCGGCCAAGGCCGAGAAATCGGCGACGCTGCCGAAGAAGTTCGGGTTCTGCACAACCACCGCCGCGGTCTCCTGGGTGATGGAGCCGATCAGGCGCGCCAGGTCCGAGTCGCACCCGTCTGGGGCGACTTCAGCCAGCTCCGCCGACAGGCCAGCGAGGTAGCCGCGTACGACCTCGCGGTGCAACGGGTTCACCGAGGCGTCCAGGATGATGGCGTTGCGTCCGGTGACCCGCAGGGCCATCAGCGCGCTTTCCGCCACGGCGCTCCCTCCGTCGTACAGGGACGCGTTGGAAACCTCCATCCCGGTCAGCCTGCAGATGGCGGTCTGGTACTCGTAGAGCGCCTGCAGGGTTCCCTGGGAGCATTCCGGCTGGTAGGGGGTGTAGGCCGTGTAGAACTCGGCCCGGCCGGAGAGGTGGTCGACCGCGGCCGGAATGATGTGGTCGTAGAGGCCGCCTCCGATGAAGGGGACTATCCCCGCGCCGCCGCCGGCGGCCTTCGCCCGCATGACCGCCATCAGCTCGAACTCCGAGATCCCGGCGGGGAGCTCGAAGGATTTGGCCCGAAGTCCCTGGGGGATCGGGGAGAACAGCTCTTCCACGCTAGCGGCGCCGATGACGGCGAGCATCTCCCGGACCTCCTCCGGGGTATTCGGGCAGTATCCCATTATTCCAGCCCATTCAGGAACTCGGCGTAGGCCGCGGCGTTCATCAGGGCGCCGGCCTCGGCCAAGTCCGAGGCCTCCAGCCTGCAGATCCAGCCGGCGTCCTCGGCGCTCTCGTTGACCAGTTCAGGGGCGTCTTCCAGCTTGTCGTTCACCTGGACCACCTTGCCGGAGATCGGCGCGTAAATGTCGCTTGCCGCCTTCACCGACTCGATCCCCGCCAGGGTATCGAATTGCTTGACGATCTTCCCCATCTGCGGCAGTTCGACGAAGGTGATGTCGCCCAGTTCGTGCGCCGCGTGCTCGCTGATCCCGACCGTTGCCTGGGTGCCATCAATCCTTACCCACTCGTGCTCCTTGGTGAAATACATCGACATAGTTTAAAACCTCCGGAAATATTTTATGGTTAGTATCTTACGTAATCATCTCATAACCTGACCTAACTACTGCTAATCTGCGTCAAACGGAGATCCGGGGCTAAATCCCCCTTTGCAAAGGGGGATTTAGGGGGATTTGCTTTCGGCTACCTGAGAGCTCGTCAAAGCTAACAGCTACAGACGAGCGCTTAATCATGATTCATGGTGCTACATGACTGCGGCCGCGGTCAGGCGCGCAGGGACCCCCCGGTGTAGAAGGGGAGCTCCACGACCACCGCCTCCATTTCCACCCTGTCATGCCTGATGACGAGCCGGGAACCGAGCGCCACCGCTTCCGGCTTCAGGTAGCCTAGACCGATGCCGCAACCGAGCATGGGCGAAAAGGCGCCGCTGGTGACCGACCCCACGGGGACCCCTTGGTGAAAGATCTCGTAGTGATGGCGCGGAGCGCGGCGGGAGTTGACCCGGAAAGCGACTTTCACCCGCGCCGCCCCTGTCTGCCGCTCCTTGAGGAGCGCCTCCTTGCCAACGAACTCCTTGTCGAGGTTAACGAAGGAGGAGAGCCCCGCGGCCAGAGGAGTGGTGGCTTCGTCGAGGTCGCTGCCGTAGAGGGAATACCCCATCTCCAGCCGGAGCAGGTCGCGGCTGCCAAGGCCCGCCGGGGCTACCCGCGGGTCCCTCAGCAACAGTTCCCAGAGCTCGCAGACCTGCCCTGCCGAGATGAAGATCTCGAAACCCAATTCACCGGTGTAGCCGGTCCGGCTGACGATTGCCTCCACACCGAGGATGCGGGTCTTGATGAATTTGAAAAAGGGAATGGCGCCGATCTCGGAGCCGAACATCTCCACCAGCACCTCGCGGGAAAGCGGCCCCTGGAGGTCGAGCTTGCCGGTCTTGGCGGAGATGTCGGAGAGTCTCTCCGCGTCCTTGAGGCGGGAGCGGATCACCGCGAAGTCGCGCTCGATCCTAGCCCCGTTCACCACTATCATCACCTCGTCCTCAGCCAGGCGAAAAACGATCAGGTCGTCGATCACTCCGCCCTCCTCGTTCAAAAGGAAGCCGTAGCGGGAACGCCCGACGGGGATCCCCTGGACGGAAAAGGTGAAAACGTCGTCGAGCCCCTGCGCCACGATGTCGCCCTGGAAGAGAAATTCCCCCATGTGGCAGATGTCGAAAAGCGCCGCCTTCTCCCGGCACCACTTGTGCTCCGCGATGATCCCCGCGTACTGGATCGGCATGAGCCAGCCGCCGAACGGCGCCATCAGCGCCTTCAGCCCCTCGTGATGAGCACGCAGCGGGGTAGCCTTGCATTCTTCCATGGGTAGTCTCTCCTTTCTGCCAGCAGGTCGTTAAATTTAAGAAAATTCTCGCCTTTTGTAAACAAGATTCTTGTATCCGAAACAGATGAACGCCTTGCGCCTGCTCCTTTAACCTCTTGCCAAACTCGCCATATGTCTATAATCTGATATTTACCGGAGGGAGCCATGGAAAAGGGCACCATCATGCAGAAGACAATCGAAACGCTGTCTCCATTCGAGACGGAAAACATGGTGCAGTTTGTGCGGCACATGACTGTGCATAGTGCCATGACGAACCCCTGGATCATCGGGATCTTCCTGGTAATTTCCTTCTACGCGATCGTGATGCGCTCCAAGTTCGTCCTGAGCGTCCTGTTCACGACGATATCGCTGTTGATCCTGCTGCGCTACACCATGCCCACGGAAGGTGACTCCCTTGCGGTCGGTTCCACCATCCCCTTCGCCTTCGGCGGGATCGCCATCGGCTCGGTTCTCATTTACCTCTATTTCATCAAGACGGAGTGAACCCCTTTGCGCAGAGTAGGCTTTACCACCACCATCCCGCTCGAAGTGCTGATCGCGGCGGGAGCGGTCCCCATCGACCTGAACAACGTCTTCATAACCAACCCGAGCAGCAACACCCTGATTGAGGATGCGGAACTGGCCGGTTTCCCGCGCAACGTCTGCGGCTGGATCAAGGGGATCTACGGCGCCGTCGAGGCGAGCGGCATCACAGAACTGATCGCCGTCACCGAGGGGGACTGCAGCTATACCAAGGCGCTCATGGAGGTGCTCTCCCTTCAGGGGGTGCGCGTATACCCCTTCGCCTACCCGGCGAGCCGCGACAGGGAGGCGCTCCGTGCCGAGATAGAGAAGCTGATGGCGCATCTGGGGGTCGACGGGGAGAAGGTCGCAGCTGCCAAGGTCCGCCTGGACCGGATCCGCGCCAAGGTCCGCGAGATCGACCGGCTCTCCTGGCAGGAGAACCTGGTAAGCGGCGAGGAGAACCACTACTTCCAGGTCTGCACCTCCGACATGAACGGGGACCCTGACCTCTTCGAGGCCGAGGTCGACGCGTTCCTGGCGGAGGCGTCCTGTCGTCCGGTGCGCGGAGAGCGGATCAGGCTCGCCTACCTCGGGGTCCCGCCCATCGTCTCCGGGCTGTACGGCTTCCTGGAGGGGCTTTCCGCCAGGGTCGTTTTCAACGAGACCCAGAGGCAGTTCTCCATGCCGTACGCCATCGACGACCTGGTAGAGCAGTACCGCGCTTACACCTACCCCTACGACATTTTCCACCGGATACAGGACATCACCCGCGAGATCGAGACTCGAAGGGTGGACGGAGTGATCCACTACGTGCAGTCCTTCTGCTTCAGGCAGATTGAGGACATGGTGCTGAGGAAAAGTATATCTCTCCCGATCCTGACGCTTGAGGGTGACAAACCGATCGCAATCGACGCCAGGACCAAGATCAGGGTGGAAGGGTTTCTGGAACTGCTGGAGGATCGCATTTCCTGACGGCAGGGACGCTTCGCGTTCTCCCGGTCAGGTTACCCAAATCCCGCATCAGCTGCTGTTGTTTCTCTACCGCATCTCCCGAGTGAGAGCTGAGACAACCGCCCGCAATCGCCCACGACCTCCGTGCTTAGGCGGCAGATTGAATCCAGGTCGTCGGGAATACCAAATACCAATGACGGCTTTAGCCGGACCAGGAGTGATCACCTCACGTGCCAGACACCTTAAAAATCGGAATCGACCTGGGGAGCAGGAAGGCGAAATTCGCGCTGATGCGCGGAGCGGAGATCGTCAGGCTCGCGGACCTTGACACCATCGCCTTCTACAAGAAATACGGCTCGATCGTCGGTGAGGAGCTCTCGCTGGATCTGCTCGGAAGCGGCATCTTCACAGCCTCCGAACTGGAGGAAGCGCGGATCACCGTCACCGGGTACGGCAGGAACAGCATCAACCTGCACGGCGCCCGCGTGGTCTCCGAGATCAAGGCGCATGTCGCTGGCGCCCGCGCCCAGACCGGTCTTGACGACTTCACCCTGCTCGACATGGGAGGCCAGGATACCAAGGTGGCCCTGGTCGTGGCCGGCAGGCTCAGCGACTTCGTCATGAACGACAAGTGCGCCGCCTCCAGCGGCCGCTATCTGGAGAACATGGCGGCCGTGCTCGAGGTGAGCCTCGAAGAACTCTCCTCCCACTCTGACGACCCGATTTCGCTGGACGCCACCTGCGGCATCTTCGGGGAGAGCGAGCTGATCGGCCAGATCCTGCGCGGCCATCCGCTCTCAAGGCTCTGCGCCGGGGTAAACCTTACCCTGGTGAAGAGAGTTCTGCCGATGCTGAAGCGCTTTCCCTCGGAGACCGTCGTCATCACCGGGGGGGTGGCGCTCAACGGCGCCATGGTGACCCTGCTGGCCGCGCGTTGCGGCATGGCGGTGGTGATCCCGAAACAGCCGCAGCATAACGGCGCCATCGGCTGCGCGACGCTTTAGCCAGATTTTTCTTGAAATTTCAGCGCCGCGCGTTTACCCTCACCGCAGTCTTAATTTCCCGGAGGGGTCTCATGCGTATCAGCAAGAAGGACTGGATCTTCATAGCCATCATAACGGCGGTATTCGCCACCTTCTACGCCCTATCCGGCAAGGAAACGACCAAGCGGGTCCCCTTGGACGACAAACATAAGCCCTCCTACGAGCTGTTCAAGAAGACCGGGAGCAAGATGGAGGCCGACAAGGGATGCCCCACCTGCCACTTCGAACCCGGAGGCGTGCCGTTCCCGCCCAAGCATCCGGTGAAACCGAAGGAAGGCCCGATGCGCTGCCTCTTCTGCCACAAGCTGAAGCTCGCAGGGGTGTGACCACGCTCAACCTGACCTGTGAGCTGGAGCGGCTAATAGGCGACATAACCGCGCGCAGCCCAGAACTACAGCACATAACGCCCGAGAGGCTCCTGGTCTGCGTTGCCACGGGTCGTCCCGGGACGGGCGGCAGCCTGGCGAAGATTCACCCCTTGCGCTTTGCCGGCGGGGAGAAATCGGTGACGGCCGGACGCGGCAGGCGGCGCGTTATGTACACCATGCCGACAATAACTCACCAGGGGGAGGAAGTGCTCTACGTCATCTACTTCCTGGTTCCTCGTTTTCTTGAGCTCCCGTTCCGGGATAAGCTCAGCACCGTTTTCCATGAGCTGTACCATATCTCCCCCGCCTGCGACGGAGACATCAGGCGATTTCCCGGCAGGAACTACGCCCACGGCTCCTCCACCAGGAATTACAACTCCCTGATGGGGAGCCTCGTGGACACCTACCTTGAGTCTGCCCCCGAGGGGTCACGACTCTGTTTCCTCCAGGGGAACCTGGCCTCCCTGCGCGCACGCCACGCCTCCATCGTGGCACGCCGCCTGCCGGCACCCCGCATCATCGTGAGCCCCGCATGAATCCCAGCTGCACGGCGCGCCTCCAAACCTGTGCGCCGGATCTTGATTCTTTGACCGTTCCGCCTGCGCAACAACAAACTACCTGCCGCCAAGGTACCGGAGAGTGACCGCATCATGCAGAATCTCGATTCGATGATCATAAAAAAATTCGATGACCTGGCCGAGAAGGGGAAAAAAGTTAACGCCTCGCAGCAGGTGACCGATATCGCGGCGGTCGTCGACTCCAAAAAGTTCCAGGAATGGGCAACCTCGGCCCTCGGACTCCTGCAGAAAGTTTTCGGAGAATCAAGCGTTTACTACCGCAACTTCCAGGCCATCTACGCGAAGATCATCAACATCGCCTACAAGGAGAGTTTCGACAACTGCCGGGCCATCCTGCAGTCCGCGCGGGAAGAGTACGAAGGGGGCGGTCTCTGCGAAATCAAGCAGTTCCTGAACTTCGCGGTTCTTGAGTTCTTGGCCAGAAGCACCGCTGACCTGCTGCATCGTGGGGAGAAGGAAACCGCCTGTATCCTCGCCTCTGTGCTCCTGGAAAATGCGTTGAAATACCTGTGCAGCAGCAAAGGACTCCCTGCGGGTTCCCTGGAACAGATGAATGAACTGCTGCGACAGGCCGGGGTCTACCAGGTTGGCACGCAGCAGAGGATCAAGGACTGGTGCTGCATGAAAGAGGACTTTATTCTTGGCTACGGCGAGAAATACCGGACCGCGGACGTGGACGACATGCTGCGAGGGGTGCAACGCTTCCTTGCCAAGGAGCTGGACGTTACGTTAACTTGAGATATGCGTTGGAATTAGATCGGGACGAAGACAGCAAAAGGGGGGAGCCACAAGTGGTTCCCCCCTTTTGCATTAAGGTTAAGCGAGCTGCTTACTTGCTGATGACGCAGTCAATGACTGCGTTGATCCTGCGGTTTTTCGCCCTTCCTTCGGAGGTTTTGTTATAAGCGATGCGCCGCGTGTAGCCGTACCCCTTGGCCGACAGACGGCTCGGATCGATGCCGAAATTCTGCACCAAGTAGTTCACTGTGGCCTTTGCACGCTCAAGGGAGAGCTTCATGTTGTACTCGTAACCGCCCACGTTATCGGTGTGCCCCTCTATGACAGCGGTCGTCGTCGGGTACTGTTTCATGTAATCGCCCACCTTGGCAATCTCATCACGGTACTGCTCCTTGATATTTGACTTGCCGGAATCGAAATCAACCACCAGGGTAATGCAGAGGCGCTCAGGAGGTTGTATTTCTTTAACTTCAAAGACGCAATCAATGATCGCCTCTATGCGCCGATTCTTCTGTCTTCCCTCGTCGGTAGCGTTGTCAGCGACCGGGCGACTCAGACCAAATCCCTTGGCCGAAAGACGGGAACGATCAATGCCGAAGTTCTCCACCAGATAGGTCACCACGGCCTCGGCACGGCGCTGGGAAAGGTCCAAGTTGTGTTGGACGCTGCCGACGTTGTCCGTGTGCCCCTCAATGACGGCGGTGGTTGTCGGGTACTTTTTCATGAAGTCACCGACCTTGGCGACCTCGTCACGATATTCCGGCCGGATTACCGCCTGGTCGATATCGAACTCACCATGGAGCGTGATGCAGTACTTGAAATGCCCGGGCGCAGGCTCCGCCGCCGGGACCGGCTCGATCGGAGCCTCCTCCACTGCAACGGGCGGCTCCGGCTGAGCGGCGGCAGCCACCTGCTCCACCCCGCCGAAAAGGAAATCTGCTCCGACGGTATACTCGAGGTTATGATAGGTGTGGTCGTCGTGACTCATGACGAGATGCCGTAAATCTCCCCTGAGCGCGATGCTGTCGGTCAGGAAATACTTGATGCCGCCGCCGTAATTGAACGCCCCCCGGGTGGTGTCATTGCCTCCGTGGTACTCCCGAGAATGTCCGCCGTAACCTGCCGCCAGGTAGGGGACCAGGGGCCCATCCGGCATGAAGTGGTACAACAGGTCGAGATGGTAGTTGATAGCGTCAACGTCACCAATGTTGCTGTACGCCCTGCCCTCGGTCCTGATGTAGTCTAATACCGCCTCCGTACCGAAATTCTTGGTGAAGTTATAGCCGGCGCGCACCCCCACCACTGGCCTTGTTTCGAGATGCTCTCGGCCAAAAAAGGTGTACCCACCGAGGTACGGCGAGATGGAGAAACTTTCCGCCCTCACCCCAGCGTGTGCGACAGTTAACATCATTAGAAGCAGGACGGGAACCAGGGCAGGCAGCAAAAACCTTTTCATCTCCAGTAATTTTTCCATCTTAAAACCTCCTTTATGGGAGACGCTAGAATAACTCAGCTTTTTTGGGCTGAGGTGCAGTTGGGACAGCGCGAAGCCTGGAGCGCAATCACCGAGCAGCAGAACGGACATTCCTTCGTAGCAGGCGGAATGGGCGCCGGCCCTCTGAATCGCATTACTTGCCGTACCAGCAGAAAGAGCACAAAGGCGACGATAACAAAGTCGAATATAGTGTTTAGAAACTGACCATAGGCGATGACCGGAGCACCCGCCTTTTTGGCCTCGGGAAGTGATTGGTATTTGGTGTCGGAGAGATTGATGAAGAGGGAGGCGAAGTCAATATTGCCGAGGAGTTTTCCAATCGGGGGGGAGATGACGTCAGAAACAAAGGAACTTACCACCCTGCCGAAAGAACCGCCCAAGACTACCGCTATGGCAAGATCGAATACGTTCCCCTTTATTGCGAATTCCTTGAAATCTTTTAGCACATCAGCCCCCGCGTTTGAGTGAAATTGTCAACATCTCATGCAGTTAAAAAGGCTATCATCCTTTCCGCCTGGCGCAAGGAACCATGCCTATCTTTTCATTTTCACCTTCAAATTATTCCCCGATCACTAACAGAACTATTTCCTCATATACAAAGCCTAATCGACCATAGGCCGCAGCCTCCAGCTAGTTGTAGACGACGGTGATGAAGTCGAGGCGGCGCTGTGCGGCATGCCCGAAAAACTCCAAGACTAGTTTTACAAGAGCATGGGGGGTGGCGCCGATCTCCCCGGAACCAAAAACTGTTGTCGTGCCACGGCAGATTTACTGTTGACAGGCAAAAACCGCTATGCTATACAACTTATCTCTTCGCGAGACGAGGCAGTCAGCTGGCGGAAACGGCGGCTTATCTACTTCGATACTCTCAGAGAGACCATGAGGTTAACAACTCATGCGACACATATTCCCCATTAGCTCAGTTGGTAGAGCGGGTGACTGTTAATCACCATGTCCGTGGTTCGAGTCCGCGATGGGGAGCCAATTACAACAAGGGGTTACAGCTTAGGCTGTGGCCCTTTTTTTGTGTTGCTGCGCGACGGGGTAACGTATGGGTAACACTTGGGGGAATAGGGGAAACTGAAGGTGGTGCTTGACGGGGTGCTGCTCACGACTCCCAACGGGAAAAGGCCACCCCGTAAAGAGTGGCCTTCCTGTTCCTGCTTTTTCACTTCCTGCTTTTGGATTGGGGTACAGTGTCGCTAGTCGACGCCCTGACGCGTTCAGCGTCTAGCCAGGCATCAAGGTCTTCCTTCCGGTAGTGGATCCTTGATTTAGACTTCTCGTTCGCCTTGATGAACGGTGGCCCGTTACCCTTCAGCCGCATGTCTGCAAGCGACTGAACGGCGAATTTGCGCCCGAGGCTGGTTAGATATTCGGCGGCGATCTTCGGGGTCATAAAAACTGTCTGGTTCATGCTGCTGGTTTGTTGGGCCAGGACGTTTAGGTCGGTATCCCGTAACGGAAGTGGCCGGCCCATTCCCCCCTCGCACAGTTTGCGAACTACTGCGTCTGCAATAGCCTCAATGCCTTCATTCGTGAGCGTAACCGTGATGTAGCCGTGCCCTGCTGGGTTTTTCCCCATGACTGCCTACCTCCACCTTTACTCCCCGGTGAGGTGGAACCGCTCCATCATAGCCTTCTTGATAAACCGGATGCTGCGGCCTACCCGGTAGAAGTCGTCCCCCTCCTTCAACTCTTCGCGCTTCAACATTCTGGCAATGGTGCTATGGCTCACGCCTAGCTTTACCGCAAGTTCTTGCAGCGTGTAATAATCAGCCACCGGCGTCTCCTTCTATTGAAAATATGGGAGAGGTTGGCCTCTCCCCCAGGTGGCGTTGTCAGGCTGCCAATGCTTCGTTTTCGGCCCTGTGCAAGAGAAACGATATTGCTGCCGCAGGTTCAACGATTGCTACTATCTTGCAATATGCCAGCAGCGGGTCTTCACCGGATGCCATCAAATCCCTGATCCAGCGGATCTGGTCTTCCGCTCTAGGCTCAGGTTCAGTCTTAACCCTATCCGCAGCCCATTTTAACTGGGTCACTTTATCAGCCGTACGGTCGAGGGGTTCGGGCACTTCCTGCATAAAATACGTCTTGATCGCTTTCATTTTGGCCTCATGAAGGGTGACCTCTGCCTCAAGCCCCTTACGGGTGATAGTGCCGAGGCCGCCAGTTGGGTCAGGCATCTCCCTCATCATTTTGAAAAGACGCTTGTGGAATGCATTTGTTACGCTTACGGTGACGTTCTTCATATTACCCCCCTTGATTCTGCGCCGGAAGGCTGATAAAATGCAGCATCCGGGTTGCGGTGGTCCATCACACGTGAATTTATCCTACCTGGTGTGGCCCTTCTACAGCTCCAACTGTAGAGGGGCTTTTCTTTTTTAATGTGAGCCAGTTTCCATTAGCGCGAGCCGATATTATCCCGATTAAAATGTAGAGTCAAGCTATCTAATGATGTATTTTGACAGCTAGTGGCATTTACTGACATGACGGATTTCAGGAGGGGAAACAGATGGACGTTATGACCAAGTATGACGCGGAGACGCAGATAGGCGTGATCCTTAAGCAGCTGGAGATTGACACGGGCGCGCTGGTAGACAAGATTGTCATTGGTGACGTGGATATCACGGGGCCGGGAGATGAGAACCCACAAGTGCAGACGCGGGTGGCAATCGAGATGATACCGATACCGGGCAGGCGGTGGTGACGTAGACGGCTTCCATATTTGTGATGTGCTGGGAGGTAAGGGCCAGGGGTAGGCCATCCTATCAAGACCCCCCGGGTGCCTTCAGTCCTGACAGATTGTCGACCCCTTTACCGTGTGAGCAGCACAGCGTGACCGAATGCAGTTTCAAGACTTTTATTCTGGGGTGGTAAATCCGCACCCCTTCCTTATTGCTGCTTGCTAATATTTACCTTATCCAATAGAGTGACGCACAAAAAGAGTTAATACGGGAGGGGTATGTATTTAATCGGGGCATTGGTGGCATTTTTTATTGGTCTATCCTGTTCGACAGACATAAGCGATATCCCACTTTCAGAACTCACGCTCCGTTTAATTTTCGGGTCGTTAGCGTCTCTTCTATTCTACGGTTTGGCTACCTACTTAGCCGTTATGTCGCTTGGAAATGATATGGTATGGCCGTGGAAGTGGCGCTGGAACAGGTACTACATTGGGAGCATAGTTGCCCGAACTTTGCTGGCGGGATTGGGTGTTTGGGCTGCGGTATGGTACGTATTGTCTGCCAGTCCCAACATGTCTAGTTGGAAGGAAATCTCCATAGCGGTTTTTATGTTGATTTATGTGCTATGGGTTTTCTTTTCGGACGAACTAGACCCGATCAATGAACCCAAGGCCGCCAAAGAATAATGTCCTCTTGGTCGGCCCTTTGTTTTCGTGTTCGGTGGATTGGCACAGTACCGCTACCAGCATCTTCGTCCGATGCTACCACCCCCCTCTTTTCTGAGCCGGCTCCTCTTACCTCACCCCGCCTTGGTCAACAAGGATCACTGCCCGGTTGTTACCAGTTCTTGAAAAAATGTCGCACCCACGGTGAAGGGGGGTAGCCTCACAGCGTAAGTGTCCGAGGCCACCCCCCCCCTTGATTCCGTGACAGGCCCGGCCCTTCTGGTCTGCCCCCCCCGGTGCCGCTGGTCCTTACCTCGACCTGATACAAAGAGACGCCCTTACTTGGTGCCTGGTAGCATAGGTAAGGGCGTCTCTGTTCGTGCTCCTAGTGGAGTGCTCCCGGTCCTTACAGCCTCGCCAGCAGGTTCTTTACTGCGGTCGGCGTCCACGATCCAGCCTTGCCCCTTGCAGTCAGGATGCTGTCTGCGTTCAGCTTTGAAGCGATACCGCGTAGGCTCATGCCCTCGGCCTGATATGCCTGAACCTTCGGGCCGATCTGCGCGGCGAAGTCGTCGGCCTTCGCTGTCCGTGCTGCGCTCATTGTGGCAAGCCCCTTGTCCGCTCCCTCCCTGGTCAGGTTCGCCGGGTTGCCCAACTTGACACCCCTCGCCTTGAGTGCTGCCAATGCTGCCTTGGTGCGCTGGCTTATCATTTCCCGCTCATGCTCTGCCAGTGCCGCGAAGATGTGAACGGTGAACTTGTTGGCGCTCGGCATGTCGCAGGCCATGAACTCGGCGCCGGCCTTCTGCAGAGAGGAAATAAAGTGAAGGTCCCGGCTCAAGCGGTCGAGTTTTGCGATTATCAGAGTTGCACCAGTATCCCGGCAATGCTGCAAAGCTTTTGCCAGTTCCGGTCGGGTGTCCTTCTTGCCACTCTCGATCTCCACGAACTCCCCGAGAAGGTCCCAGTTGCCGCCGTTCAGGTAGCGGGTGATGGTCGCTTGCTGCGCCTCAAGACCTAAGCCGCTGGCTCCCTGTTTCGCTGTGCTCACTCGGCAGTATGAAACGAATTTCCCGGTTGCCATGACTTCCCCCTGCTCTAGTGTAGTTATCTTGTACGTTCGTCTAAGATAGTTATACACTGTCAGGAGTGAGAGTCAACAAAAAGAATTCAACAGGGATACAAGGCCTTAAAGCTCTAAATCAGGGCTGTACTGGCAGAGAAGTGGTAAAGGCAGGGGAGAGTGTGCTTGAACCACTCAAATGAGTAACACGGGGCGGTCTGCTCGGCCTAGAGAGGCGAAGCAAACCGCCTTTTAATCTTTCTTGGTCGTTGGGAGCTTGCCAGCCTCGAAAAGTGCCTTGTGGTAATTTTCCCATGCTTCATGGCCGGCATCCTTCGCCGGCATCATGTCAAGAAGCTCCTGGTCCGTATGTTCCTTGACGGTGATAGTCTCAGTGTTCATCCTGCTCCCCCTTATCGGTCCGCCCCTCCATCAACAGAGAGACGGACCGCCGCGCCTGCTTACTTGCCGTTGATCTTGTCTTCGAGCGGCTTGCTGATTTTGAATTTAAGCGTCCGTTTTGCCTCGATATGAAGTGCCGCGCCGGTCTGGGGGTTGCGCCCCTCCCTCGCTGCCGACTCCTTTAATTCAAACGTCCCAAAGCCGGGAACGGTTACTTTCTCATCTGCCAGTGTACCGGCAAGGATCGCGTCAAACGTGGCGGTTATCGCCATGTCCGCCTGCTGCCGTGTAATCCCTGCATCTGCCGATACTGCCTTCACCATTTCTGCTTTCGTCATCGGTTCATCTCCTTGGTTGGTTGCGGGCCGATCGCTCCCTGGTTGGTGGTTTACTTCCTGATCCCCAGCGGGTCCGATAGCTTTTTAGGCGCCTGTCCTGCTATCGCTTCAAGCTCTGCATCGGAGTATTTGGACATGTCGCCCTGCTGAGCTATCGCCGCAAGTTCGGCATCTGAGTATTGGGAAACGTCCTTTTGACCTGCTGTTTCTGCAAATATCCGCTTGAGGTCTGCCCCACTCGGCGGGGTGTCTCCGGTGATGCTGATCTTTTTTCCGGTCAGTGGGTGTGTGTAGTCGTAAGTCTGCTGCATTGGTGCCTGGTTGTCGCTACCAAGTTCCATTGCGGCTGTCATCTTCGGAACCTGCTGGTAAACCTGTTTCATCAAGACGCTCATGGCTAAGCTGGTCGGTTCGATCCTTGATGCTGAGAGGGCGAGGCGCTGCCCTGCCTGTGTGGTCGTTATGAACTTGGTGATCAGCGCGGCCACACCCGTGAGACCTGCCGTCTTAACAGTAGATGCGAATCCCATTGCATACCCGCCAGCACCTACCCCTAGCGCTGAGGGTATTCCCAGCCTGTTACCGTTCGGCGGGTTCTCCATGAACTGGCCGGCGCGTTTGGTCACCTGAAGGATGTTGGCGAGGCCGGTCATCTGCTCGACTTCGCCCGCGCTCCATACGATATTCTTCTTGTATTTTGGGTCATTCGCCAGACTCTTTAAAGCCGTGCCGTACTTCTGCGGGCTGAAGTATCCCGGCGTCCCAGCTCCAATAGTCCCTATCGACTTGTCGTAGACCTCCCTCATAGCTTCAAACTTCAGGCTGTACTTTTTAAAAGCATCATTGGCCGTCTTGAAGTCGCTTAGGGCGTCACCCCCCTTCCCTGTAAGCATGGTGTCCATGTCGTCACTCACGGCTGCATAAACCCTGCTGAGTTGCGCCGTTTCGGTTGGGGTTCTCGCGCCCCCCATCGCCTGCCCTATTCCCTTGCGAAGCGTCCAGAGGTCGTCAAAGGAAAACTTGGGTTCGATCTGCCGGGTGATGTTTTGGCCCCGTGAATTGAGCACGCCCACATTGACGGAGTTGGTCGCCATATCACCCTTGATATTGGAGAGTATCCGCTTGACGTGGCTATCCTGAATCGTTTCAAAAACTGCCGGGTATCGGTCGAGCAGTTCCGTTGCAGCCGCTTTTACTTCGGGCGCCGTGGCTTGTGGTAGGTGGGTCGCGTTCTGCCTCACCACGTTGTAAAGCTCGTCCAGGTGCGCGTCATTGGCTACCTTCATCGCCGCCGTGTTGTCCATGGTTGGGTCGATGACATACTGCCCAAAATGTGACGTTGCCGCGTTCTTGGCCGCTGACTGCTGCGTTTCCCTGAATCCTTTAATGCCGAAGAATGAGGGTACACGCTCCATGATGGTGTCGGTCCTGTTCGCCTTGCCGGTGAGCTCCGAGAGAGTGACCGGGATCTTGAACTTATCCGACAACTTCTGAGTGGCGAACTTGGCAAGCGGGTTTTCTGCCGCCGCGTTGTAGAGCTTTCCCGCCCCTGAAAGAGCCGCCGCCCCGCCCCCCCC
>Ga0209125_1002135_pt1 | contig 16022 bp, 12 predicted proteins | sample BarGraIncub1131A_FD_184503 | JGI IMG/M metagenome (GOLD analysis project Ga0209125, IMG submission 184503) | Arctic peat soil microbial communities from Barrow, Alaska - Barrow Graham LP Incubations 11-31A (SPAdes) (version 2) | ecosystem: Environmental > Terrestrial > Soil > Wetlands > Peat...
CCGGGATCAACGGGGTAAGCCAGTTCGCCATGCAGTTCACCTCCGACTTCCAGGAGAAGGACATCGTCTACGGCGGCGACAAGAAGCTGAAGACGCTTCTTCACGAGGCGCACGAGCTGTTCCCGCTCGCCAAGGGGATCTCGGTCCTTTCTGAGTGCCCGGTCGGTCTCATCGGCGACGACATCAACTCGGTCGCCAAGGTCGCCAGCGAGGAACTGGGCATCCCGGTCATCCCGTGCAACTGCGAGGGGTTCCGCGGGGTTTCCCAGTCCCTTGGGCATCACATCTCCAACGACACCATCCGCGACCACATCATCGGCACCCGTGAGTTCGCCGAACCCGAGAGCCCCTACGACATAGCGCTCATCGGCGACTACAACATAGGCGGAGACGTCTGGAGCGTCAAGCCGCTTTTGGAGGAGATCGGCCTCAACGTGAAGGCCGTCTGGACCGGCGACGGCGAACTGGAAAAGATCGCCGCGACCCACAAGGTGAAGCTGAACCTGATCCATTGCTACCGCTCCATGAACTACATGTGCCGGGTCATGGAAGAGAAATACGGCATCCCCTGGGTCGAGTTCAACTTCTTCGGACCGACCAAGATCAGGGAGAGTCTGAGAAAGATCGCCGAGCATTTCGACGACAGCATCAAGGAGAAGGTGGAGGCGGCCATCGCCAAGTACGACCCGATCATGCAGGCGGTGATCGACGAGTACCGCCCGCGCCTGGCCGGGAAGAAGGTCATGCTCTACGTGGGTGGGCTGCGCCCGCGCCACACGGTCAACGCCTACGCGGACCTCGGCATGGAAGTGGTCGGCTCCGGTTACGAATTCGCCCATGGCGACGACTACGAAAGGACCTCGCCGGAGATGCCCGAAGGGACGGTCATCTATGACGACGCCTCCGAGCACGAGTTGGAAGAGTTCGCCAACGCGCTGCGTCCCGACCTGGTGGGCAGCGGCATCAAGGAGAAGTACCTGTTCCAGAAGATGGGGATCCCCTTTCGCCAGATGCACAGCTGGGACTATTCCGGCCCGTACCATGCCTACAACGGTTTTCCGGTCTTCGCCCGCGACGTGGACATGGCCGTGAACAGCCCGACCTGGAAGCTTGTGAAGGCGCCGTTCTAGAAACAGATCAAGACTAAGGTTAAGGTTCAGAGGAACCAAGGGAAGATGCTGTTTCCTCTACCGTAACGCCTTCTTAATCTCAATCTTAATCTCAATCTGATTGATGGTCGTCCGACGGATTAGTCGGCGGCCGAAAGGAGTATAGACATGACCGCAGAAGCTACTGTGAAATATGTGACCGAGACCCCCGAAGCCGAGGTGACTCGAGTGGCGGAATGGATCAACACCGAGGATTACAAGGAGAAGAACTTCGCGCGCACCTCGCTGGTGATCAACCCGCCCCACGCCTGCCAGCCGCTGGGCGCCGAGCTCGCCGCCCACGGTTTCGAGGGGACGCTTCCTTTCGTGCACGGCTCCCAGGGGTGCGCTTCCTACTACCGCTCCACCTTCAACCGCCACTTCCGCGAGCCGGCACCCGCGGTTTCCGACTCCATGACCGAGGACGGCGCCGTGTTCGGCGGCCAGAACAACCTGCACGAGGCACTGGAAAACGCCTATACCATCTACAAGCCGAAGATGATGGCGGTCTTCACCTCCTGCATGCCGGAGGTGATCGGCGACGACCTGACCACCTTCATCAAGAACGCCAGGAACAAGGGGCTGGTGCCGCAGGATTATCCGGTCCCCTACGCGAACACCCCGAGCTTCAAGGGGTCGCACATACACGGCTACGACAACATGCTGCTCGCCATCCTGCAGACCCTGACCGAGGGGAAGAAAATCGAGGGGCGCTGCACCGGCAAGTTGAACCTGATCCCCGGTTTCGACGCCAATACCGGCAACTATCGCGAGTACAAGCGGATTCTGAAAGAGTTTGGCATCCCCTACACCCTTTTGGCCGACATCTCCGAGACCTTCGACTCGCCACTGGACGGCACCTACCGCCCCTTTCCCGGCGGGACCAAGCTGGACGACGCGGCCGACTCCATCAACGGCAAGGCGACCATCACCGTCGGCCCCTACGCCAGCGCCAGGACCTTCACCTGGATCAAGGAGAACTACTCCGGCGCTCACGTCTCCCTGCCGACCCCGTTTGGTGTGGCAAAGACCGACGCGCTGCTCCTGAAGCTCTCCGAGCTGTTCGGAAAGCCGGTCCCCGAGTCGCTCAAGGCCGAGCGCGGTCGCGCCGTGGACGCCATAACCGACGCCCACCAGTACATGCACGGCAAGAAATTCGCCCTCTACGGCGACCCCGACTACTTGATCGGATACATCTCCTTCCTGCTTGAGATGGGTGCCAGACCGCACCACGTCCTCTGCAGCAAGGGGACCAAGAAGACGGAGAAGGAGCTGCGGGAACTGCTCGACTCCTCGCCGGACGGCCAGGGCGGCACGGTCTACCTCAACAAGGACCTCTGGCACATGCGGAGCCTCCTGATGACCGACCCGGTCGACGCCATGATCGGAGACACCCACGGCAAGTTCGCGGCCAGGGATGCCAACATTCCGCTCTTCCGCTTCGGCTTTCCGATCTTCGACCGGGTGAACCTGCACCGCCAGCCGCTGATAGGCTACCAGGGAGTCATCAACATGGTGAGCACGATCTGCAACAAGTTCATCGATATCAAGGACGAGACCTGCGATGAACGCAATTTCGAGATGATGAGGTAGAAACAAACCGTTGGCCACGGAGAACATCTGAGAACTTCGGAGCAAAGCAACCAAAGCTGTACAGAAAATCCGTAGCTTCGTGTTTTTTGATTTACTCAGATTTTCTCCGAATGTCTCCGTGGCCAATGTCTTTGATTTTGTTTTTCCCCACGAACAACGAGGTTCATCATGGCAAAGCCCGACTGGTACGACACAACAGATTGCGAGACCCACGACGCCGGGGCACCTAAGTTCTGCAAGAAATCGGAGCCGGGCGAGGGGACCGAGAGGAGCTGCGCCTATGACGGCGCCCGGGTGGTGCTGATGCCGATCACCGACGTCATCCACCTGGTGCATGGGCCGATCGCCTGCGCCGGTAACTCGTGGGACAACCGGGGCGCCCGCTCCAGCGGCTCACAACTCTACCGGCGCGGCTTCACCACCGAGATGATGCAAAACGACGTCATCTTCGGCGGCGAGAAAAAACTCTACCGGGCCATCCGTGAGCTGGCGGCCCGCTACCCCGAGGCCAAGGCGATTTTCGTCTACGCCACCTGCGTCACCTCCATGACCGGCGACGATATCGAAGCGGTCTGCGCCGCCGCCCAGGAGAAGGTCTCCCTGCCGGTGATCCCGGTCAACACCCCCGGCTTCATCGGCGACAAGAACATCGGCAACCGACTGGCCGGGGAGGTGCTCTTCAAGTACGTGATCGGCACGGCGGAACCGGAATTCAGCACCGACTACGACATCAACCTGATCGGCGAGTACAACATCGCCGGGGATCTCTGGGGCATGCTGCCGCTCTTCGAGGAACTCGGCATCCGGGTGCTTTCCTGCGTGAGCGGCGACGCCAGGTTCGAGGAGCTGCGCTACGCGCACCGGGCCAAGCTGAACGTCATCATCTGCTCCAAGAGCCTCACCAACCTCGCCAAGAAGATGCAGAAAACCTACGGCATACCGTACCTGGAGGAATCCTTCTACGGCATGACTGACGTGGCCAAGGCGCTGCGCGACATCGCCCGGGAACTCGACGACCTGGTGAACGGACTTGAAAAGCGCACCATGCAGGACCGTGTGGAGCGGCTCATCGCCGTGAAGGAGGCGGCCTGCCGCGCCCAGCTCGCCCCCTACCGGGAAAGGCTCACAGGCAAAAGGGCGGTCCTCTTCACCGGCGGCGTCAAGACCTGGTCCATGGTGAACGCGCTCTCCGAACTCGGCGTGGAGATCCTCGCGGCGGGGACCCAGAACTCGACGTTGGAGGACTTCTACCGGATGAAGGCGCTGATGCACAAGGACGCCTCCATCATCGAGGATACCTCCACGGCGGGGCTCCTTTCCGTCATGTACGACAAGATGCCGGACCTGATCGTCGCCGGCGGCAAGACCAAGTTCCTGGCACTAAAGACCAAGACGCCGTTTCTTGATATCAACCACGGCCGCACCCACCCCTACGCGGGCTACGATGGCATGGTGACCTTCGCGAAGCAGCTCGCCCTCACGGTGGAAAACCCTATCTGGCCCACCCTGAACGGCAAGGCCCCCTGGGAAAAGAACCCTGGTGAGCTGGCGGCCGACCTGCTTCAGGTTGCCGGCCTGGCGGAGCGTCTCGCCGCCGAGGAGATGAAGTCCTCAAGGGTCAAGGCGCCGGTGAAAAGCGCCACGGTCAACCCGCAGAAGAACTCCCCGGCGCTGGGTGCCACCCTGGCCTATCTCGGCATCGACGGGATGCTCGGCCTACTGCACGGGGCGCAGGGATGTTCCACCTTCATCAGGCTGCAGCTCTCCCGGCACTTTAAGGAATCGATCGCCCTCAACTCGACCAGCATGAGCGAGGAGACCGCCATCTTCGGCGGCTGGGACAACCTGAAGCAGGGGATCAAGAGGGTCATCGAGAAGTTCGCCCCGGCTGTTGTCGGCGTCATGACCTCTGGGCTCACCGAGACCATGGGTGATGACGTCAGGAGCGCCATTGTCGTGTTCCGGCAGGAGCACCCCGAGTACGACGGCGTCCCGGTGATCCACGCCGCCACTCCCGATTACTGCGGCTCCATGCAGGAGGGGTACGCGGCCGCAGTTGAGGCGATCCTGGAAACGATTCCGGAGGGTGGCGACCTCGTCAAGGGACAGGTGAACATACTGCCGGGGTGCCAGTTGACGCCTGCCGAGGTGGAGGAGATCGCGGAGATCTGCCAGGCGTTCGGGCTCGACCCGGTGGTCGTCCCGGACATCTCCAATGCGCTCGACGGCCATATCGACGCCACCGTCTCGGCCCTTTCCGTGGGCGGGGTTTCGGTCGCCCGCATCCGTTTGGCCGGCCGGAGCGAGGCGACCCTTTACTTCGGAGATTCCCTCGCCGACGCGGCCAAAATCCTTGAGGGCAAATTCGGCATGGCGAGTTACGGTTTCACCTCCATAACCGGCATAGCCGAGACCGATGCCCTGATGACCACGCTCTCGGCGCTGTCCGGCCGTCCGGTACCGGAGAAGTTCCGGCGCTGGAGAAGCCGCCTGATGGACGCCATGGTGGACAGCCACTACCAGTTCGGCCTGAAGAAGGTGGCGCTCGCCCTGGAGGCGGACCATCTCAAGGGGATGACCAACTTCCTCGCCGGCATGGGGTGCGAGATCCAGGTCGCCATAGCCGCCACCAGGACCCGCGGGCTGGACCGACTCCCGGTGGAGAACCTTTTCGTCGGCGACCTGGAGGACCTGGAGCAGACCGCGGCGGGAGCCGATCTGCTGGTGGCCAACTCCAACGCCCGTCAGGCCGCGAACCGGCTCGGGATCAAGGCCCATCTGAGGACCGGCATGCCCGTCTTCGACCGGCTCGGCGCCCACCAGAAGATGTGGGTCGGTTACCAGGGGACCCTGAACCTGGTCTTCGAGGTGGCGAATATCTTTCAGGCCAACGCCGTGGACGCGCAGAAAATAGCGCACAACTGAGGAACAGACTGAGATTAAGATTAAGAAAACCGTAGTGTTCCCAATTTGGATTCCATCTTAGACTCAGCTAAAGAGCAGGGCAGGGGAAGTTTAAGAGGATTGTGCTTTTGCTTAATCTCAATCTTAATCTTAATCTGTCCAAAGGAGCTTATTATGAAAATTGCCTTTACGACAAAGACCGGTGAACTGATCGACCTGCACTTCGGTCAGGCAGAATCCTTCCATGTCTGGGAAGTAGGTCCGGACGAAGCCCACTTCCTGGAAACGGTCAGCGTGGGTGAGCATAGCAGCGACGAGGAGGACCGCATCGAAGCGCGGACCAGCTTGATAGCTGACTGCGCCGTGGTCTACACCATGCAGATCGGAGGTCCAGCGGCAGCCAAGCTGATCGCGCGGCGTATTCATCCCATGAAGACTAACGTCGAGGTGGGCCTCAAGGATTCGATTGAACGCCTCCAGGAGGTACTGAGAGGCAATCCTCCCCCCTGGTTGCGTAAGGCGATGAACAAAGGGGAGGCGGTTTCCTTTCTCGACGAGGACTAACCCGGCATGGTCGGAGGCCGATTCAATTTCGCAATCAGGCAGGGTCTCACTGCCTCACCTTATAGAAAAAGGAGAATTAAAATGGCCTACATCACAGGATTGACCAAGAACAAGAAAGAGTGGACCCCGCAGTATATCCAGTCGCTCAACAAGGAAACCTGCATCGGCTGCGGACGCTGTTTCAAGGTCTGCGCCCATGACGTGCTGACGGTCGAGGAGTTGGATGAGGACGACTCGGCCAAGATGTTCATGACGGTCGCCAATGCCGGCAACTGCATCGGCTGTCAGGCCTGTGGCAGGACCTGCTCCAAGAAGTGCTTCAGCTTCGAGCCGGTGGTGGCGTAAAAACAGATTAAGATCAAGGTTAAGATTAAGGTTGAGAGGCTTGGTTGTAATCTACTGATTTGGCAGGAGCTTTTCCCCACCTCCATTCAACTGGAACGCGGGAGCCAGCAGGGTAGGATGTACTGGATTTCTTCCTTTACCTCAATCTTAATCTTAATCTGTCTAATTCCTGGAGGATTTATGCTTATCGCCGTTGCTTCCAAGGATGGTAAAGAGGTGGACCAGCACTTCGGTCATGCGGAAAGATTCCTTGTCTTCGAGGTCGATGGTGACAGCGTCAAGCTGGTGGAAGAGCGGCAGGTTGAGCGCTACTGCCGCTTTGATCCGGAGCACCCGATGCGCAGTCATACCTTGAAGGGTACCGCGAAGGTTCTCGCGGGGTGCCGGGCCGTGGTCTGCGCCATGATCGGAGAAGCGCCGAAGATCGAGCTGGAGAGGATCGGCGTCGAGCCTTTCGTCGTCGAGGGAGAGATCACGGCAACACTGATAGATCTGGCAAAGGTGCTGGAATAAAACAGGTTAAGGTTGAGGTTAAGGTTAAGAAAAACAGGTGTAGGTTTTCACTTAACCTCAACCTGCTTAATCAGAGGTGATGACCGATGATGCAGAACTCTTTCAACCTCTGTAATCTTCCTCCCTGGGTAATCGCCTCACGCCATTTCAACGACAATCCGCACGCCCTAGAGATTCAGGGGGTGCGTCCCGCCAACCGTTTCCTGTTCGAACGGCTCGACTCCATAGCCTCACCCGAGGAGCGCGCCGCCGTCTTTAACGATTACATGTCGGTCAAGTTCCAGTTGCACCAGTGGCAGAACCAGGAGGAAACCGCCACCGCCCGAAAAAGCCTGAAGAACAGCTATCTGCGCTTCCTGCGCGGTTGGATGATGGACTCCAACTCCGTCGAGGGGGCCGTTCTGAAGGGATGGGTGGAGAGCCGGATGGGCCTTCCACCCACCTTCCATCGGGTGCGCATCGCCGGCGTCCATGACGAGGAATATCTCCAATATGCCGTGGACCGGACCAAGGGTAGCGCACGCACTTCCGCCATAAACTCCCAGCTCGATCTGCTCTACGAGTACTGCCAGTACGAGCTCTCCAAGAAATATCCGGACCGCGAATACCTTACCCTGTACCGCGGGACCTTCGAGCGCTGTGAGCACGACCTTCTGGAGACCATCTCCAAAAGGGAGGAAATCGTCCGCCTCAACAACCTCAACTCCTTCACCACCGATGAGGAGCGCGCCTGGGAGTTCGGATTCATCGTCTGGGAGGTAAAGGTCCCGTTGGCGAAGATCTTCTTCTATAGCGAACTGTTGCCGAACTCTATCCTGAAAGGGGAGGGTGAGTGTCTGGTGATCGGCGGCGAGTACCGGGTGAAACGTCTGCTTTGATTTGTCTGATCGAAAAATCCCATCAAAATTCAGAATCGCTATAACTATTACTGTAAACTAATAGTCTCGTCTGTGTCTTGACGTATTCAGATGACCCGGTGCTGTGAGTTGTCTATGGTGACATGATCGTGCTCGCCCGTCGAGCCTTCTCTGTCCTTTCGAGTTTTTCACCGGGTCACCCATACATGCTATGGCAATGAGATTGAATCACAGCGACCCAAGTTAGTGCATCTTCCCGGTTGATAACTATCAAGCATCAGGAGGCTGAAATGGCAAAGCGAATCGTGATCTGTTCAGATGGAACCTGGAATATCCCCGATCAGATGGACCATGGTGAAGTCCGCCCCAGCAATGTCGCGAAAATAGCACTGTCGGTGTCTCCCCAGGGGGCTGACGGCATGCCTCAAAAAGTCTTTTATGACAAAGGGGTGGGTACCGAGTGGTACGACAAGATCAGGGGCGGCATCTCCGGTGTCGGAATCTCGCAAAAGATCAAGGAAGCCTACCAGTATCTCATAGACTGCTATGAGGATGGCGACGAAGTTTTCCTTTTCGGTTTCAGTCGAGGCGCCTATACGGTCCGCAGCACGGTGGGACTGATTCGAAACTGTGGCCTGCTTAAAAGAGAGAATGCCAGGAAAATTGACGAGGCTTACGACTTGTACCGTCGCCGGGACGACAAATCCAAACCTTCGTCGGTAGAGGCCGAATTGTTCAGAAGGACCTATTCCCACGATATCCGCATCAAGTTTATCGGCGTCTGGGACACTGTAGGCGCACTCGGCATTCCGGTGCAAAAACTCGATTTCCTGAACCATTTGCTCAACGTCGAGTTCCATGACGTAAACCTGAGTAGTTACGTGGACAACGCTTTCCAGGCACTTGCCATTGACGAGAGGCGCGAGGCCTTCAAGCCTTCTATCTGGGAGCGTAAGGACCCTGACGTCAAACAGAGGCTGGAACAGGTCTGGTTTTCGGGAGTCCATTCCAATGTCGGCGGTGGCTACGAAAATTCAGAACTTTCCGATATTACCTTTGAATGGATGAGGGAGAAGGCAAGAAGTTGCCTTCTTGGGCTCGATGACAGGTCTTTCCAGGATCTGAATATAGAGCTTAGGCCTGAATGGGACGGTATCCTGCGCGACTAAAAAATCGGCTTCTACAAGGCGATACCGGATTACATCCGTTCCATAGGTACTGCGCTGAACAGCTGCGAATGGGTTTCTCCTGAAGCCTGGCAAAGATTTGATGGCGACAATGATTTCCGGGAAAATTGCAAGAACCTGGCGGAATACCAAACTAAATTCGGCCGACCTACGCCTTGAACTCGGCTTTATCGTGGATTTTGTTTGGCTGGATGAAGCAGGAATAGTCAGTGCAAAGGCCGTTGATTCTGGGGAGATTTCCCCTGGTTTAACGGCCTTTACTTTTGCGTGCTCGCGGGACGCGATGAGAAGTCGCCGGTGCGGGTTTATCGTGATGCCGGCAACGGCGGACGAGCCATTCGTGGTTATTGAACACGGTTATGAAATCAGATCATATAATCCAATAAATTAAAACAACCCTTAGTTAATCACCTGCAAGTTCCACGTTATCGGGCTGTTGAATCTTTATGCCAGCACATCAGCATATTAACGTTGTTTTGTTTACGGTTTAGTAGTAGGGTTGACCGAAAAAAGACGGCATCGCTACGGTAGTGTCGAGACCTTGATCCAGAAAAGACCGATGGCACGCGGGGCAGGACATGAAAATCATGAAACGTACATCCGAAGCAGGATCTGAGTTGCCCAGGCGCGCGGGAGAGTTGCTAATCTCCGGGGCGGGCGACATGAATCTTCCGGAAACCAAGGAAGGTGTCAGGAAACTTATTCGCGAATTCCAAGTCCAGAAGGACCGATTGGAGATGCAACTCGTGGAGCTGCGCAGGTCCAACGAGGAACTTGAGGCCTCGCGCAACAAGTACGCCCTGCTTTACGATTTTGCCCCGGTGGGTTATTTCACCCTCGACCGTGACGGGGTGATCCGGACCGTTAACCAGACCGGAGCGAACCTCCTAGGGATGGATCGCTCTCTCATAGTCAAGCGACGCTTCGAGCTATTCGTCGCCGAGGAAGATCGCGCAACCTGCACCGAATGCATGAGCAAGGTTTTTGAGGATAAAATCAAGGAAACCTGCAGGCTGCAGCTCCTAACCCGCGACAACCGGCCGCTCTTTGTTCGGATTGAGGCGACGACCACGGAATCGGGACTCGAGTGCCATGCCGTGCTCGTGGACATCACCGAGCGCAAACGGGCGGATGAAGCCCTGCGAGAGAGTGAATACAATCTGTCAAAGGCGCAGACCATGTCCCATGTTGGCTCGTGGAGCTCGAACCCCACGACCGGCGAACTGATCGTCTCGGATGAGCTGTTGCGCATCTTGCGCCTTAGGCGTGCGGAGGCATCGCAGGAAGCGTTCACCAGCGTGATTCACCCGGATGACATGGCGTCCGTCATGACCCAGCTCCGGCTGGGCATCGAGCGGGGCGAGAACTATGAAATCGAGCATCGACTGCTCCTTCGGGACGGGACGGTAAAGTGGGTTTTTACCATCGTGGAGCCATCCGTCAACAGCGCCGGAACAATCGTCAAGCTTTACGGCACGACCCAGGACATCACCGAGCGCAAGGAGATCGAGGTCGCGTTAAGAAATCAAAAGAACGAATTCCAGGCGATATTCGATTCGGTCAACGACGGCGTCATTGTTTTTGACCATGACGGCTTGATCCAGCATCTCAATCACATCTGCCCGCTGCTTTTCCCCGAGCAGGTGCTGTCCGGAGGATCCTGCTGTGATGTCTTCCATCCCGGGCACCCCTCGCATCAAGATTGTCCCGTGGAACGGGCCCTTCTTGGCGAACGGGTGGAGACATCGATAGTTTCCGCGAGAGACGGGCATAAGACCAGGTACCTCGACATTACGGCCACACCCATCGAGGATGTTCTGGGCGAAAAAAATCGGGTACTCGTTTTTTTTCGGGATAAGACGGAAAAAAGGGTGCAGGAACTGCAACTGATCCAGGCTGAAAAAATGTCCAGTATCGGGATACTTGCGGCCGGGATAGCCCACGAAATAAACAACCCGCTCACCTCGGTGGCGGGTTACGCCGAAGCACTCCTGCGCCGCTTCCGCGAAGAACCCCTCCTGAAAGATGATCACCGGCTGGAGACCTTTCCCAAATACCTTGAGGTCATCGTCCGTGAGTCTTACCACTGCAAGGGGATCATCGACAGTCTGCTCAATTTCAGCAGAAAATCCGACGGCTTGGTCGGCGAGGTGGATCTCAATGTGATCCTGACGGAAATCCTGGAACTGTTGATGCACCAGCCAGCCTATGGACGGATTGCAACCGTGACCGACCTGGAAAAGGACCTCCCCCGGATCCTGGGAGATCCCTCCGGGCTGCGCCAGGTCTTCATGAACCTGTTGTATAACGCCTTCCAGTCCATTAAGGAGGCCGGCCGGGTGGAGTTAACGACGCTGTATTCGGACGCTGACCAGGCGGTCTATGTCCGGGTCCGTGATACCGGTTGCGGCATTGCTCCAGATGTCATCGACCGGATCTGGGACCCGTTCTTCACGACAAAGGAAGTCGGTAAGGGGCTCGGCCTGGGGTTGGCCCTAACCTACAATATCGTCAAGCGTCATGGCGGCGAAATCAGCGTCGAGAGCAAGGTAGACGCAGGATCGCAATTCACGGTGCGTTTGCCTGTCTCTCGTGAGCATCCCGCTGCGGGGCATGCCGTGCCGGACCAGATCGCGGACGGGCAGTCGACTACGGTTTCCCGGGAGTAACCGGAGTGTTTTGGATATGCACCTGTGGGGTCGATTTGCCTTCCGACTCGGGCGCTTCCCGCCCGTTGAAAAGCGGTGAGAGCCGCACCATGGTCTCCGCCAGTTCAATGATCTCTGCCAAAATCTTCCGGTCCAGTTTCTTGCGCCATCTCTCGGGAATGCCGCTCTCCCCGTAGTAGGCACCCGCCAGCGCGCCGGCTATGGCGCCCGTCGTATCCGCATCTCCTCCCTGGTTCACCGTATCGATCACACACCCCTCGAAACTGCGCGACCTGAAGAAACAGTGCAGTACGGTCTGCATGGTATCCACCACGTATCCGGTGGCCATCCCCTTGTATGGGGCGAACCCGAAGCTGTGGAACTCCGCCACCAGTTGGTCCGCCTCTCGTCGCATGCGCCGCAGGGAGAGCCCGGTGAGCGCCAGATGGACCAGCTTTCCCAGGGTGACGCAGGCCGCGTCGGAAAGCGCGTGGTTGTGGGTGAGATGTGCCTGCTGCAGCGCGCAACGCTCCAAAAAGGGGGTGTCGCCCAGGGTGAAAAGGGCTACCGGGAGCATCCGCATGGCGGCTCCGTTGCCGCCGTCCCACTCGTTGGGCGGGGTCTCGAGGACTCCGTGCAACAGGTAGTTCCTGATGCCGCGCCTGCAGGTGTCACCGACGTCGATCGGTTTCGACTTGAGCCAGGCGGCCAGGTTGTCCGCGATCCCGATGAAGGACCAGCCTCCGGCCTTGGCGATCGCCCGGGCGATACAGAGCGACATCTCGGTATCGTCGGTCACCTGTCCCGGCTTGAGCCTGAGCCAGCCGCCACCGACCATCTCCTTCAGCACCAGGTACTTGTCCCTGATCTCGCCTCTGGTCATGAACTCGGCGGGAGCTCCCAGCGCGTCGCCGAGCGCCATGCCGATGAACGCGGCTCGCGCGCGGGACACTATCTCTTCTGCCGATGCGGTGTTTAACATCCCTTGCCTGTTGCAATAAGCAATCCCCCCACGCAAGCGCCCGTTTACCACGATTGTTACCCGCCAACCTGGGACCGGGTGCCCAAATAATAGACGATTGCTCCGTTTGCTAGGCATCGAATCCTCCGGCTTCAGGTACACACTCGGCAGGAGGCTTCCATTATGGATCCGCTCGTAAGTAGTCTTTACCCATCCTTTGCCGAGAACGAGCCGAGGTAATGAGACAATCCGCAATATGTTGATAAGACAGTGGTTTTTACGTTCGGGAAACCGATCAAAACCAGCGGAGAGCGGCTTGAATGAGGAGCTGCGAAGGCACCTTGTATTGGTGCCGGGAGCGTTTTCCTTCCAGCTGGCATGCTAAATGCTCAAGAGAGTCATGCGGATACAACGACGTGTCCCATTACAAGGCAACGACGCCCGACGGAAAGCAGTATTTCTGCCGGGTTTTTTTGTTTCACATTCTGGCTGGATTCTTGGGGACAGGTCAAGGCCAAGGCCAAGGTTGAGGTTAAGGTCTTCTCAATCTTAACCTCAACCTCAATCTGTAGTTAAGAGTGTCACGGCTGAAAAGGAGGATTTCATGGCGTCATCATGCAAGAAAGTGGAGAAGATGCAAGGACACCCGTGCTTTGGGGGAAATCATCATAAAAACGGCAGGATGCATCTCGCCGTGGCGCCCAAGTGCAACATCCAGTGCGGCTACTGCACCAGGCGTCATGACTGCGCCAACGAGTCCCGCCCCGGCGTGACCAGCAGACTTCTTACCCCGCTGGAAGCGATCATCCGCGTGCGCGAGGTGATGGCCAGCCCGGTCACCGGGCCCATCATCAAAGTGATCGGCATCGCGGGTCCCGGCGACCCGCTCTACAACGAGGAGACTTTCGAGACCTTCCGCCTGGTCGACGCCGAGTTTCCCCAGCTGATCAAGTGCCTGAGCACCAACGGGCTGCTGCTCCCGGAAAAGATGCAGCTACTTGAGGAGATCGGCCTGCACAGCCTCACCGTGACGCTGAACGCGCTGGACCCACGTATTGGCGCCAAGATCTATTCCCATGTCTATTACAACGGGACCAGGTACACCGGGGAAGAGGGGGCCGCGATCCTGCTCAAGAATCAGCTGGAAGGGATCCGGCAGGCGGCGGAACTCGGCCTCACCATCAAGATCAACACGGTGCTCATCCCCGGTGTCAACGACGACGAGATCCCGCACATCTCGGAGAAGGTGCGAAGCCTGGGCGCCTTCGTGATGAACATCATGCCGCTCATCCCGAACGCTGCCTTCGCGCATGTGATGCCTCCCTCCACCGAGAGGCTCGACGCCTTGCGCAGCGCCAACGAGAAGACCATCGGCCAGTTCAAGCACTGCAGGCAGTGCCGGGCCGACGCCGTCGGCCTTATCGGAGCGGATCTGCAGTTGGATGCTCCGGTCTGATGACCGGGTGCGCGCCGTTTCTTGGGGCGGACATCGCCTCCTTCCTGACTCTTGCCGAGGAGGAGGGGTGGATCTGCGACCGGTGGGAGTGCGAGTTCCTGCTGCGAAGCTTCCCCCAGGGATGCTTCGTACGTCGTGAGGACGGAAACACCCGGGGGTACATCACCTCGATCAGGTACGGCAGGAGCGGCTGGATCGGGAACCTCCTGGTGCATCCGGACGTTCGCAGGCGCGGGGCCGGCAGGGAACTCATGGAGCGGGCGGTATCCGCGCTTCTTAATAGCGGCGTGGAAACAGTCTGGCTCACCGCCTCGGAAGAGGGGGCCGGGCTCTACCGAAAGCTTGGGTTTATGCCGATCGACAGCGTACAGCGCTGGAGCGGCAAGGGTGCCGTGAACCGGGCTCTTAAGCCGGCGGCACTCGATATCGATTTGCTCAGGGCTGTGGATCGGGTGGGGTGGGGCGACCGGCGCGAAACGCTGCTGCGGGTCACCTGCGGCCGGGGTCGGCTGCACACCAGTTCGGGCGGTTTTCTCTGCTGTCAGGAGTGGAGCATCGGTACCCAGTTAGGACCCTGGGGTTGCCTGATCGGCGCCCAGGCCGGCCAACTCCTGGATCAGGTACTGACGGATGGAAACGATGCGGTGTTCCTGGATGTTCCGGCGGGAAACTTCGCGGCAGCGGCACTGCTTGGCAAGCGCGGTTTTTCCGTGAAAGGGAGCAGCACCCTCATGTATCTCGGCGACGAGCCGTTGTATCAGCCCGGAAGCATCTATGCGCTCGCCAGCATGGGGAGTATGGGGTAAGCCTGTACGCCGGTAAACCGGTAAGTATTTAGAAGGATTCCAGCCAGGAGGTTCAACATGATCGTGGTTGCCTGCGTCAAGCAGGTCCCGGACACAACCCAGGTGCAGATAGACCCGGTGACCAACACGCTGATCAGGGACGGTATCCCTTTCATCATCAACCCCTACGATTCACATGCCCTGGAGGAGACCCTGCGCCTCAAGGAGAGTCACGGCTTCAAGGCTGTGGCACTTTCCATGGGGCCGCCCAACGCCGAGGCGACGCTCAGAAAGGCCCTGGCCCTGGGGGTCGACCGGAGCGTGCTGCTGTCGGACCGGGTCTTCGGAGGCGCCGACACGCTTTCCACCAGCAATGTGCTCGCGGCCGCCATAAAGAAACTGGGCGAGGACGAGGAGGTCGGGATCGTATTCTGCGGCAAGCAGACCATCGACGGCGATACCGCCCAGGTGGGTCCCGGCATCGCGGTCCGGCTCGGCTTTTCCCAGCTCACCCTGGTGGACAGGATCGAGAGTATCGACCTGGAGGGGAGAACGGTCACGGTACGGCGCAAGCTTGAGGGGCGCTACGAGATCGTCGAGGCGCGCCTGCCGGCGATGATCACCGTGGTGCGGGAACTGAACCGGCCGCGTTATCCGACCGTGCCCATGCGCCTGGCCTCCGTGGCAGCCTCGGTGGAGTGCTGGAGCAACCAGCAACTGAAGCTCGATGTCAACAGCGTCGGTCTCAAGGGGTCGCCGACCTGGGTGAGCCGTATCTTCTCGCCAGAGAGAAGCGAAGGTGAGATCGTCGGGGACGGCCAGCAGGATCCGGTCGGCGCGGCGCATCTTCTGGTGGACCGGCTCCTGGCCGGAGACCTGCTCGCCGTTTGAGACGGAATTGTTAACTATTTAGCCAAGGAAACAGGTGGATATGAAAGAACCCGAGAAGGTGAAAAAACCGCGCGGCAAGGCACGATTCATCGCCGGTAAGTGCGTTGCCTGCGGGGCCCGCTGCCAGAGCGCCTGTCCGGTGGACGGCGTCGAGATGAGCGAGGCGGGCG
>Ga0209125_1002137_pt1 | contig 16018 bp, 21 predicted proteins | sample BarGraIncub1131A_FD_184503 | JGI IMG/M metagenome (GOLD analysis project Ga0209125, IMG submission 184503) | Arctic peat soil microbial communities from Barrow, Alaska - Barrow Graham LP Incubations 11-31A (SPAdes) (version 2) | ecosystem: Environmental > Terrestrial > Soil > Wetlands > Peat...
AAGAGAACACCTATTAGATGCTCTCTTTTTCTTTTTGCTTAAAATTAAGCATTTTCTTTGGACAGAAGAAATGCTCGTAGCACCCTATTTGCCTATGTTTTTTGAGTTTGACTATTATTATGGGGTATAGTTATTAGGTGTTTAGTAATGGTCATTTTTAGAGTTTGATCATTACTATGGGGTTTCGTTCTCAACCATTGAACCCTTAATACTTATAAGCACCTTGTCTACAAACTGCTCTATTAATTTTTTAGTAGTTTTCAATTCTCCACATTTAAGGAACCCTTTTGCTTGATTGAAACGCTCTGTCAATGTTTCTATTGAAATGTCTTTTGATGATTCATCGAAACAAATCTGTTCAAGACTTGCTTCTAAGTGGATCTTTTCAGTTTCTAACTCACTGATTCTATCAGCCATCATTTCTGAACCTGTCCGAGCAACCACTGTTATAAGATTTCTTATTTCTTTTATTACCTCAGTCAAGCGCTTTTTTATTGTATCCTTTTTTATTATGACATCAGCATTTATTTCAAGTTGATATGCCATATATTCTTTTGCGATTTTTCCTATCAGCTTTTCATCGAAAAGATAACCGGATAATACATCTAACACATAAGCCTCTATATATTCTCTTCGAATTTCCTTGTTCGTACAAATGTGTTTATTTTTTCTACCAAGACACCTATAAGTTATATGAGTGGACTTACTTCTGCCTGACAGCTTTTTATTTCCACCCATAGTAAAACCACATTCACCACAAAATATTTTTCCGGATAGTAAACATACCTCTTTAACGTTATTACATGGGCGCGTCTTTTGGCGTGCGATTATCTTCTGCTGCGCTTGCTCAAATATCTCATCGCTAATTATTTGAGGTACAGCATGTTCAATTCTTATAATTTACTCACCATCTTTATCTGAATGTGAATTGCGTTTTCCATCGACATCTTTTGCAGCAGATCTGTTGAAGATATATGTCCTTGCGCTTTTCACCGTTTTTGATGTTCGGCATAGCGACAAACAACCCTTTTCCTGAGTCCAAGATTTTAATACCATGAACAGCAAAGCTATCATCAATCGTAAGGTTGACGATAACTTTTAATTTTTCCGTCTGCGGAAATGTCTTGACAATCTTTTACTTGAATATTAATCATGCAGCCCTCCTTTCAGTATTTAAGCCGCATCAATATAGAAACGGCTATGTAAAACAAAAAGTCGCTTGCTCTTTTTTAATTAAGAGCAAGCGACTTTAGCTAATTTTATCTTCCTATTAAACTATGAGCATCTATGTGAGGCAGTAAAGCATTAATTACTTCAACTTTATAAAGGTAATTATTTATTTCTTTACGATCTTGCGTGGCTGTAACAAGCTTTAACAGGTTAGATAAATGAATGCTTTGGGTATGTAATTCGTTTTTGGGCGGACGGGGGAAGTCTCCCCTCGCCTCCACCATGTCACGTGCTCGAAATAGATGCACACCCAAAAAACCGCATATCTATGCGGTTTTTTCGCGTTTTTAGTGCAAAAACTACTATGTGAATTTCATAGATGACAAATGGCATTTTCACCGTGTTGGAGGGACACGAACGCTCGCATAAATATTTTTAAACGACTTTCCTAAAAAAACAATAATAAGCAACATGACCCACAAGATTTGTTTTTAAATCTTGTGGGTCTATTTTTTTCACATAATTTTAATTTAGCAGTATCTATTTCTAATAAGAAACGATCCAAGATTATTATAACCATAAATATTATAACAGCAAAAATGATAGGAGGAAGAAATATTGAAAACTACAAACGAAGAAATAAAGGTCATTAAATTCTTTAGTCCTCTGCAAATTCAAACTTATAATTATGGCGAAAACGAACCAACAGAAATTTCATCCCTCAAAGCCATTCAATATTCCGATGACATCATGAAAGCGATTGAACATTTTAAAATAGCATCTCTCATGGATAAAGGATTGATGGCATACTTTGATGAAAGTGAAACGGTATCTACGAAAGTCACTTATGCATACCCAAAGGTTGAGGAGTATAATAACGAACTGTTTGGTGTTATGGTTGCTCATGTTAAAGGCGAGCTTAATGAAAACGAAATTGAGATACTGACTGGTCATTTTTGCGGACAATTTTCTGATGGTTGGGGAGAATTTTTTGAACAGCATCCAATAAGAACTGATGACGGCGATATTTACGTTAACTTTTGGCAGAGCAGTAAAGACTACTTTATCAAACCCGAAGAAGAATTTAAAGCAGCTCAGGAACAAAATTTTAATATGAAAATATAGGAGATAAATAATATGCCTAACCATGTAAGAAACATTCTAACTTTTGATTGTGATGAGAATAAACTAAAAGAAATTCTTGAGAGAATACAAGATGATGAAGTAGGTGTGTTAACTCGGATAATTATTTTACTTGGATAATTGGTATTATCCGAGTTTTAGGATAATACCAAGTGGAACGCTTTTGATTATGACGAGTATGTAGGTGGTAACAGCATAGCTTTTAGCACGGCATGGAGTGCACCCACACCTGTTATTAAAAGAATCAGCGAACTGTATCAAGATATTTTAATTAATCATCAGTGGGCTGACGAGGACTTAGGCTTCAATGTCGGTGAGGTCGAATATTTTGGCAATAAGCAAATACGCATTAATATCCCATTTGGTGGCAGCAAGGAAGCCTATGAAATGGCGGCAGATATACAAGATTATAGCCTTGCAGAACGCGGTTATCGCCTGTCTGATGATGGTAGCACCTACGAATACGATGAAGAATATGAAATAAAAATGAGAGGTATGTAATCATGTTTATGAAACCATATCAACTTGAAAACATCAAAAAGCAATATCCTATTGGTTCAAGAGTGCGACTTAACTCAATGAGTGGCGAACAACAAATGCCGACCGGACTAGTAGGAAAGGTGGAATTTGTTGATGATGCCGGGCAGATTCACGTTAATTGGAATAACGGTTCGACTCTTGCACTTTTTATCGGCGAGGACAGCTTTGAAAGAATAGCCGAGCCAGAACAAGAAAAAGGAATTCAGATGAAAGGCATGTGATTTACTCCCCATTTCAAACAAAGAAGATGTAAATACAAAATTGCGCTAGAGCTGTCTGTGTTAAAAAACAGACAGCTTTTTTTGCATTATGGGAGGTGAATATTATTAATAGCTTTATGTCTTGGGTAGGCGGTAAAAAGGCACTTAGAGATATGATTCTAGCTCGTTTCCCGATTTATTATGAACGATATATTGAAGTCTTTGGCGGTGGTGGTTGGGTACTATTTCACAAACCCCCAATGAACGATTTTGAAGTGTATAACGACTTTAATCCTAATCTTGCAACTCTGTATCGTTGTGTTAGAGATAAACCTGATGAGCTAATAACTGAATTGTATTATGTACTTGATTCTCGCAAGGATTTTGAACGAATAAAAATGTTGTTCAAAGCTAGTGCCGAAATGACTGATGTACAGCGAGCTGCAAACTTTTATCAACTTATTCGATATTCCTATGCAAGCGGATGTAATAGCTACTGTAGTCAGCCACATGATATGTGGGCAAACTTTCCTCTTATCTATCAAGCACATCGTCGACTGCGTAAAACTGTTATCGAAAATAAGGATTTCGAGAAACTCATCAAGCAATACGACAGACCAATCAGTTTCTTTTACTGTGATCCTCCGTATTTCGATACAGAGGATTACTATTATGATGTCGGTTTCGAGAAGATTGATCATGAGCGGCTCTGTAACGCTCTTTTAAATATACAAGGCAGGTTTTTGCTTTCCTACAATGACTGCTCAGAAATAAGAGGGCTTTATGATAAACCAGGTATTTTTATTGAGGCAATCAGCCGGATTAATAACCTTGCACAGAGATATGATGGTGGCAGAGAATATGCTGAACTTCTCATATCTAACTATGACACCAGCAAACTTCAAAAACAATATATGCAAATGAATTTATTTAAATTAGAACAATAATAGGAAAGGAAAGATTATGAAAAACAAATGCATGAAAACATCAGATGATATCACCATCAAAATCCCCAGGGAACTTTTTGAGGAAGCCGGGATTCCCACAGATGGTGGATTTGAATTCTATTGCAGCGGTGGCAAAATCATAATTGCTGAGCAAATAGCCGATGAATTTATTTGCGATGAAGATTGTAATAACTGCCCCTGTCATGACGAATGTGAACCGAGCTATGACAGACAAGAACAAATCTATGACTTCATTTCATCTCTATCTCTTGAAGAGCAAGAATTAGTTCAGGTACAGTTAGCTTTAAAGCAAATAACTTTAAAAAATGATGACTATGATCCATTCGATAGCTTTTCTGTGGATGATTTGAAACGCTTGATTATGCGACTTACCCTAAAAATAATTAAAATCTTATAATCTATCTATTAAGTAAACGACCAGAAATTATAATCCATATTAGGAGTTAGAGTTCCAGATTCAATTATGAATATGTTTCCAATTGGCAAAAAACTTGCTGCTGAATTGAGAAAGAAGGTTTGACACAATGGATGATAGATTGCAAATTTTTAATAACGGCGAGCTTGGTTCCCTTGAATTACTGTTAGAAGATGAAAAAGTATATTTCCCCGCAACAGAGTGCGCAAAAATATTAGGATATATCAATCCGAGAAAAGCAATTATAGCCCATTGCAAGAGAGTAACAAAACGGGACTCCCCTACTGTTGGTGGTGTTCAAGAAATTAATTATATCCTTGAAGGAGACCTTTATCGCTTGATTATTCGCTCCAAACTTCCTGCTGCTGAGAAATTTGAGCATTGGGTGTTTGACGATGTGCTCCCTACCATTCGCAAGTATGGAATGTATGCTACCGATAATTTGCTGGAACAAATGATAGCCAAACCGGAAATTGCAATTGATGTTTTTAAAGAAATAAAAGCCGAGCATGATAAACACAAGGAACTTGAAAAAGAAAACCGCCATAATCGTGGCTTAATTGCTCTTATGGTATGTAAGGTTTCATATTACGATAAAATTCTGCAAAGCAATAACTCCATTCCGGTGAGCAAAATTGCAAAGGATTATGGCATGACAGCAATAGCTTTTAATCATCTACTTCACAACTTGTACATTCAGTATCCTATCAGTGATACTTGGCTTCTGTATAAAAAATATGCCAATAAAGGATATGCCCACTCTTACACATATAATATCAGCTCAGATAAAACTGTTGTCCATACAAATTGGACACAAAAAGGTAGACTGTTCATATATAACCTTCTAAAAGCTAAGAATATTTTGCCGATTATTGAAAGGAATGATGTCTGTGAATCTGCAAATATATCAAATAGACACTACATTAGATGAAAACCTAGTGAAGTTTTGTTCCCTTGCAGAAACAATTAATTTTAACAAAAAAGTTAATTCTAAAATCTACCGTAAAGTTTTTGACGGTGAGGTTAATTGTAAAAACAACGAGGAAATATTCCAAAAATTTAATACAGATATCCCAACAACCCACATAGGTCATTCTTTATCTATTTCAGATGTAATTGAAGCAGACGGCGAGTTTTTCTTTTGTGACAAGGTAGGATTTGAAAAAATTGATTTTGACTCCAAACAAGCACCCAAGGAAGATTTATTAAAAGTGCTTGTTATTGAACCACATAAAGAGCCTTATGTTTCTCAGATAAAAAATGATTACAAGGCATTTCAAAAAGTTGTTGAAGGCTGCTTTGAATGCATTTATCTTGATGAGAATTGCATGGCTTTTTGCAATGATGAAGGCAAGTTATTAAGGCTTGATGGCAACCGAATGATTAATCAAGATATAATTGCAGGCACTTTTTTTATTGCATCTGGTGATAATGAGGGTAATACTGTTTCGCTTAATGACACTCAAATTGAAGATTATAGAGAACGTTTCAAAGAACCTGAACAATACACTCCTGAACAGGTGGAAAACGATATTTTTATGGAATTTATAAGCTTTTAATCGGGTATTACCGATTAATATATATTTTTCTTGAAAGGAGACTAAATCGTGAAACTGAAAGTATAACCAAAAAGGCAACATCATTAAACTTGCTTTCCAAACACGGCAAAAATCAAGGGCATCTCAAACCATGCGAAGCTAGAAAAATTAAAAAAGAAAGAGGATTAAATCTTAATGAAAAAATCATTAAACAAAATTGCAAAAAAAGTTATTTCTGTGAAAACCATATTAATATCAAAGTCAGGCGAAGGATTTGTTGATACGTCAATTAAAATTTTAATTTCTGTGATCATTGGAGCCCTTGTACTTGCCGGGTTATACACCTTATTTAATACAACTGTCATGCCAAGTGTCACCAGCAAGGTAACCAGCATGTTTTCTTACAATGGATAACTATAATTGATTGAACAAGGAGCCTGCAGAAAAAACTGCAGGCTCCTTAACTTTTTGAGGTGTTTATGCTTTGGATAAAATATTGTTTGCTTATAATCTTTTTAATTGCAGTTTCAATTAAAGACATAAAAACACGAGAAATACCAGACCACTATCATATAGCGATTGCATCATTAGGGTTTATTAATTTTAGCCCATTTTTCTCTGTTTATGGTTTGTTTTGTGTGATGCCATTCTTGGTCGTTGCCCTGTTTAAAAATGGTGAAGGAATTGGCGGCGCGGATATTAAATTTGTGATGGCAATCGGTTTTGTTTTGGGCTTTTCAAGAGGATTAATGGCTGGAATGATAGGGATTGTGGTATTTATTCTTTTTTGTATTATTAAAAATTTTAGGAAAGAAAATATGAGTTATCCTATGATTCCATTTTTGGCAGTTGGGGTGGTGTCAATGATGTTTATGGGCTAAACAAGGTTTTGCTTTTAAGTTTAAATATAAGAAAAATTTTGTGATTAGAATCTGCTTATCAAATACAAATTTTAAATTTTGCTCATTTTATCCATTCAAAATACTTTGTATAAAGGGTTCTTTCATATTAGTATATTTTACTCTGTTTAAAGGAAATTCTTCTGATAATTGCAATTTTAAATCCTCATACTTTTTTCTGATATCAGTTTTTTCATTTAGAACATCTCTAAATTTGATATAATTGCTACACTCTATATCACCATAAATAACAACATGAATGTACTGCAAATCCATACAATTAGAAAAATCTCTGCAGGCAAACAATATATGACCATACTTGAATTCGGTTACATCTGTCAGCCATTTTTCATTAGGTTTGTCAGCATAAAATTCTCTGTTCAGTATATTTTTTGCTGTTACTTCGGGTGTTGAAGGTATGTAATTCTTCCTCTTTTTCCGTGTCACCGATTGCAGTCCCACAAGGCTCATCAAACGATATATCCGCTTATGATTATATTGCCTGCCATACTCTCTGTTTATGACTATTGTCATTTGCCTGTATCCCAATATTCCATCCACTTCTGTATATAACTCATGGACGATTCCGAGTATCTCCTCATTGAGCTTTTGACTGTTGCTTGGCGTTCGCTTTAACCATTTGTAGTATGTGGAACGGTTGACTTTTACCGATTTACACAGCTTTTGTATCGGGTAACTCTCTCGTTCAAACATAAACTTAATTGATTCATACTTGCTTTCATTCCGTACGCCAGTCAGCGACCACTCCTTTCTATCTCCTTCAGTTTTTTTAGTAGCTTGTTCTCCATTTCAGAATCACGCAACTTTGCCGCAAGCATTTTGTTTTCCGCTTTCAGCCGGTCAACCTCAGTCATAATTTCTTCCGGCTTCGCCTTGCCGCGACGGTCGAAAAGTGTCTCTGCGCCGCCTTGCTCATATTTTCTCACCCAGCTATATATTTGATTATAGGACACCTGATACTTTTCAATCGTCTTTGCGTAATCCTTGCCGTTCTCGATGCAATATGCTGCTATTTCTATGCGCTCTTCAAGCGTGGTCTTTTTACCTTTAGTCATATAGATTCCTCCATTGCATCCGACTTCCCGGAATTCTTTATGACCATTATACAGCCTTAACCAATTGCGCAACTGACAATTTGATAATATTTTATATCGTTTGCAAATATCTTTTAAGCTGCCATTGCCAGATAAGTAATTAGATACCGCTTGCATTTTCGTCTCTTTACTGTATCGTTTGTTAGCTGCTTTTGGCAGTAGACTTTCTTCGCCCATAGATTCATAGTTAGCTACCCATCGTCTTACAGTCGTATAATCTACTCCGCTTGTTTTTGCTATCATTTCATAGCTGCCTTTACCATTTTTGTAATTAATCACCGCTGCCATTTTTTCTTCATAGCTGATTTTGTTCTTTCTTGACATGAAAAATCCCCTTAAAATAGTCTTGAAATCTTTTTGTTATTTCAAGTGTCTACTTTAAGGGGATTATATCATCCGTTCTTAATATAATCATTTTACTATTTTTGCTTCCGTTTTCACAGCTTCTCTGCTATTTGATCAGTGGTTCCTTAAAATTAAATCAGTATGTCCTTTGTGTTATTAGCTTAATACTGTCTGCTTATTGTACCACTATATTTTACTTTTAATTCGTTAAGAAGATTGCTTAAAATAGTTATCTCAAGATCCTTAATAGTTTCTAAATTAGTTAAAATTTTTAACAAAATATTCTTATCGTTTGTAATGTTAAATTTTATGGCTAAATTGCGTAGAATTAATGATAAATCATATATTTTATCATAGCTATTACTTAAAACTGATAAGTTTGTTAAATAATTTCTCTCTTCTAAGAATCTAATTCTCATTTTCATAGCAGTTTTATGATCATAAAGAAGAGAAAACATCCTAGTATCTACGAATGTCAAGTTTTGCTCATAAGTTTCTTTGATTCTTTCTATAATTTTATCATACACTTTAACTCCATATAATATATTGCTTCCAACTTTAAATCTACTGTTTCTGCAATATTTCGATGAGTTATCTTCAGCTAATAAATAGTCATTAATAAAATTAATTATATGCCAAATATCAAATTTATAGTTTACAAAATCTGCGTATTTAAGTAGTACAATGCCATCAATACCGTCATTCAGCCAACCGATTTTATTTTGATAATCAGCCACACTGCTTTCGCATCCTAATGTTACTTGTTCAAATGTAGCTTGCGTATAATTATATTTATTATTTTTAAAAAAATCAGCGATATTAAATGATTTTTTTTCAAGATCATATCCAAATATAAATAGCTCATGTGGAGCATGTATTTTGTTATAGCTATTATATTCAGGAATAAAGTACTGATCAACCATTAAAAATATATAATAATTATTGTTAATGCTATCAACAATAAACTCTGCATAATTTTTCCATTTTTTTAATATCATATCTATTGGGACTAAATGATCTTTTACAAATGGGCATATATCCATTCTATTTGATACACACTCAAAGTCAAAAAGATAATCATTTTCAGTTTCAATAGCAAGCCAACATTTAATTTGTATAAAATGTTCCATTAACCAAGGTATTGTTTCAGAATAATTCATTGCAATAGATAAAATATTCGCAGTATCAGGGAAATATGTTATTGGAGGGTAGCTTACAGGTAACACTTTTGAGTGTGAGGTATTTTGATATATATCACTCATTTACTTTTGCCCCTTCACATTTATTTATTTTGCTATAACTTGGATAGTATAACAGAATAATCCATATAAAATAAATTACTTTTATTCCAAGTCAATAACCTTCATTAGATTCCAACTCGGGCAATTCCAGGATTAGTATAATGCCTGTTCATTTCGATCTCATTATGCCCATTAAATCTTTTGCTTGACTTAAACTTATACCATAGTTATCGAGCAAAGTGGCAAAGGTATGGCAATAAGAATAAGAGGTAAAGACTCAGACAATAGATACTATTCTTTACATTGTGATCGTATCACTTCGCTGCTTTTCAGGTTTCACATAATTTAGATAAGTATTTTTGCTTATAAAAGCCGAATATTCTTTTTCAGTGAGAATGTTTTCGATACAGCGTAATGGAGTTCGGTTCGTGAATCCATTACAAATCACCTTTTGTCTCTCTTTATCATCTCCATATTATACTCTTGCTGAATTTCTAATTTTTGCTGCTATTGGCTTGTACGCATGATATATGGCTAATGGGAAGTTACATTGCACCTTATGGTATATGTCAATTAATTTAATATTGCATTCAATAATAACTTTTGATAAAAAAGAAAATCTCCGTTTTTTACTCTTACAAGCCATTTTGAGAAAACCTAATGCCTATAATAATCTTCGAGTGCTTCATTTGTTTCTGCTTCAGCAGTAACTCTTGGGTCTTCAGATTCTATATATATCCGATTTGTTCTTGTGTTTTGGTCAAGTGCCAAATCAAAAGATATGTGGGATAAGGAAAAGTCAGCTTCTTCATTAATATGAATAATAGAGAATTCTATCGTACAATCAAATTTCGGTCGATGTTCCTCTTCTATAGTCTCCCATGCCGAATACATGTACTCTTTTTCTTCTGAATCCCAAATAGAATTATCCGTGTCAAGATAAGTACAAATAGCAGATATCTTTGCATCGCAAGTTATAGTTACACAAGCTATGCTATCAGCAATATCGTCAACAGAGCTTAAATGAAAATTGACTTCAGAAACACCCGCTATATATGATTCATCATATTCATACCCCTCGCAATATCCTTTTCGATCACAATCCATACCATTCACAAATATATCTTCAGATTCAATTCTCTCCTTTAGCATTTGACGTATATCAAAACAAACATCATTACGCTGTAGATAAGAAATTATCTTTCCGTATAATTCAGACTGCCTATTCATCGTGTCAAGAAGCTCTTTTACTGACGAGTATGTATAAAATCCATCAATTTTATCAAATGCACTTTTAAATCCCTCGTCTTTACTGATAATGTGTATTGGATTTTCCTTGGAGAACTGAGCTTTTAACTTAGATATAATAAATGCATCTGGAAATTCATGCTTTTTTTCTTCTTTTATCTCAAATGGTGGGTTTCCAGTAAAATAATCATCTAATATTTTATCGATGTCGACTCCTGTATTATCCAAACATATTACATTGGAATCAGCTATAAATTCTTGAAATTTTTTCAATACAACGTCTGTCATCTCTTCTTCTGACAGTGGCAAAAATAGTGGTGAAAACGTCATATCTTTTATAATATTAAGTGAAATTATTTTGCAAGCTTCTTTTTGTGCTTTACGAAAAAGTTTCACTTTTTGACTTCCTGCACAACAATATTATTTAGATAAATTTGTATCTTGTTTGCATCGCTATGTTTTTTGAGCAAAGAAAGAATACCTTTCTCGCTAAAATCATACTTAGTATTGATAAAAATATTAGTATCCAAAAAAACTGACAAGGGGTCGTTCAACATCATTTCCTATACCTCCTACTTATCTCATATTACTTTTTTGAATTTATGCCATGAGTTTAGTTATCCATTATCGACAATCAACTCAATTACATTCCGTGTACAGGTTTGATTTTTTCACAATTAACATTAAATTAATTTTACCACAACAAAAAAAATATTACAACTGCGTAGAGCGATACTTTGTCGCTTTAGGCAGTTTTTTCATATATATTGGCATATCAAAAACTAAAAAGGAAGGTCAAAATTTATGTTTAAAAACAGAACCATTCTCGGTATCCTCTGCATTATACTGTCACTCGTTATCTGCTTCGTTGTTACCCCTTTATTTAATGGGAGTGTTAATGCAAAAGTAAGTATTGTCAGAGTGACAAAAAGCATTTCAAAGGGCGATCCTATAACCAAAGATGAAATTACAACAATTGAAGTTGGCAAATACAATCTTCCGCAGAATGTGGTTATAAAACCAAATGATGCAATAGGAAAATATGCAGTTGCTGATTTAATGCCCGGTGATTACATCCTAAAAGAAAAAACGTCAAACCAAAAAGGCGGGGATAATTCCTATCTTTACTCTCTTGACGGAACAAAACAGGCAATATCTGTTTCTATCAAAAGCTTTGCAAGCGGTCTTTCAGGTAAGCTTATAGGAGATGATATTGTTTCAATTATATCCATAAACAATAATGGTTCAGCGGTTATTCTACCCGAACTTCAATATGTCAAAGTATTAGCAGTAACCGTAAATAGTGGTGTAGATGCCGAAAATCAACAGGTGAAGCAAGGAGAAAAACAAGAGCTTCCGTCAACGGTTACATTGCTTGCAACACCAGTACAAGCAAAAGCACTCGCAGCACTTGAGGCAAAAGGAACTATTCATGTTTCACTTGTTTATCGAGGTAACAAAGAAAATGCCGATAAATTTTTAAATGTAGAGGAAAGTGTACTAAATGAAAAATAATATGCTGGCAATTTGGGGCTCGCCCTCCAGTGGTAAGACTGCAGTTAGCGTAAAACTTGCAAAATGCCTTGCAAGCAGAAAACAAAACGTAACATTGGTGCTTTGTGACGTTACTGCACCACCACTGCATTTAATTGTTTCACCTTCAGAGCTCGAAAACGAAGCTTCATTAGGGAGTATTCTATCAGCTCCAAATATTACCGAACAAACTATTTTACAAAACTGCATGACTCTAAAAAAGAATGAGTATATTGCAATCATCGGCATGCTTAAACGTGAAAATGCGTTTACTTACCCCAGTTATAACAAAGAACAAGCAAAAGAATTTTTAAAAGAGTTGCGGCAGCTTGATAGGCCTATAATTATCGACTGCACCAGTATCATAACAGCAGACATTTTATCTGCTGTTGCACTCGAAATGGTAGATAAAGTATTGAGGCTTATCAGCTGTGATTTGAAATCAATATCATATTTTTCCTCACAGTTACCACTCTTAGTTGATAACCGGTTTCACACTGAAAAACATATCAAATGTGCATCAAGCGTTAAAAGTATGCAAGCGGAACAGCATGTCAGTGCTGTTTTTAAAGGTGTTCAGTATTCATTACCCTATTGTCCTGAAGTAGAGGAACAATATTTAAACGGCGATATCTTTAAGGCTTTGAAAACAAACTCCGGCAAAAACTATACTAAAGCTATTGAAAAAATGGCAGGTGAATTGTTTGAATAACGAGGCTCTTTTCTTTGATAAGCAAAATACTAGAGAGTATGATTTTTTCACTGTTTTAAAAGAGACACAGGAAGATATATCTTTAAAATATAGCACCTTGCTTTCTAGAAATGAAAACAGCAAACAAATTGAACAACAGATTAAGGCATATATCAGTAAATTTCTTTTATATAACAAATATGCAGTCCCTAACCTACCACTAACTGAGCTTGTCGATAAGCTCTATACAGAAATGGCAGAATTCAGCTTTTTAACACCTTATCTATTTCGTAAAGATGTAGAAGAAATCAACATTAATAGTTGGAAGGATGTTAAAGTAACCTATTCTGACGGTCAGATACTGCCAACAAAAGAAACTTTTCAATCACCTAAACATGCGGTTGATGTAATACGCAGGCTGTTGCATAAGTCAGGCATGATTCTTGACTATGCACAGCCTTTTGTTACAGGACATTTATCAAACAACACCCGTATCACTGTATTTGGCAATCCTATCACTGATAAAGACAAAGGTGTTGCTGCCTCTATTAGAATTGTAAATCCTCAAAAACTTGAAAAAACCAAGTTCATAGAGTACGGCACAGCCACAGAGGAAATGCTCGACTTTTTAAATTTTGTTCTTAGATTTGGTGTGAGCATTTGCATTACCGGCGCGACAGGTTCAGGGAAAACAACCTTAATGGGCTGGATGCTATCAGAAATCCCAAACAACAAAAGAATTTTTACAATTGAAAATGGTTGCCGAGAATTTGACCTTGTAAAAGAGGACGAAAACGGAAATGTTATTAATAATGTCATTCACACATGCACGAGGTATTCAGATGATTCAAAACAGAGCATTGACCAAGAAAAGCTGTTAGAAGGTGCCTTGACTTCAAACCCAGATATTATCGTAGTTGGTGAAATGAAATCAGCAGAAGCCTTTGCTGCACAAGAAGCAGCAAGAACAGGACACGCAGTAATCACAACGATTCATGCAAATTCCTGTGAAGCAACCTATGCACGAATGGAAACACTCTGCAAGCAAAAATATGATCTTAATGACAACACCTTGCACAAACTCGTTACAGAGGCTTTCCCGATTATTGTGTTTATTAAAAAGCTTGAGGATAATGCAAGAAGAATAATGGAAATTACAGAAATGGAAATAACGAATGATGGGGAACGAAAACTGCATACCTTATATCAATTTCATGTTAAAGAAAATAGGCTGACAAGTGACGGAAATATAAAGGTGATTGGAGATTTTGAAAAAGTTAATGATATTTCAGACAGTTTGAAGAGAAGGTTTTTAGAGAATGGGTTGCCATTAGAAATACTAAATACATTCACGAATGGAGAAAAATTGAAATGACAGCAATATCAGTACTTGCTTTAACATCTCTTGTTTCCGGCTTCTTTGTTGTATTAAAAATCTCACCAAAAAATATTGCAGAGAACATCTTTAAACTAATTTTTCAAAAGCCCGAAACGAACAAATCAAAGATTAAAAAAATACAGGGAAAGAAAAAGGAAAGCTTTTTTAGAAGAGAATTTAATGAAGCAAAGGCGATTTTAGAAGCTACAAACCAGAGTGATAAGTTTTCATTGATATGTGTATCAGCAACTGGTTTGTTTGTATTGGGTATTCTTATAAGCACAGCGATAAATAATCTGTTTTTAATTCCTATACTTGCCTGCGGAATGTTTTTTATTCCGTTTTGGTATTTAAAGCTTACAGAAAACAACTACAAGAAACACATTAATTCAGAGCTTGAAACAGCACTTTCGATTATCACCAGTTCATATATGCGAAACGACGATATCATAACAGCGGTTGAAGAAAATGTAGTATATCTTAATCCTCCCGTATCAGAACTGTTCAAAGACTTTCTTACGCAAACACGGTTTAATGCTAATATATCGCAATCGTTAAAAAATTTAAAAAGCAAACTGAACAGTGAGGTTTTTCACCAGTGGATTGACTCGTTGATAGCCTGCCAAAGTGACAGAACCTTAAAAAGCACCTTAGCTCCAATTGTATCAAAGCTTTCAGATATGCGGATGGTTAGCGGAGAACTTGAATATCTATTGTTTGAACCAAGAAAAGAATTAATAACTATGGCTATTTTACTTGTTGGGAACATTCCCCTACTTTATTTTTTAAATCGTTCTTGGTTTGATACTCTTATGTTCAGCACTTATGGCAAGGCTGTGCTTGCCATAAGTGCTGCAGCTCTATTTGTATCTTTTGCAGCGATGATAAGGCTTACAAAGCCGGTTGAATATAGGAGGTAAAACCTTGAATATATTACAAGCAATCTTTGGAATAGTATTTGCATTAGGTTTGTATTTTGTCTTACTAGATATTTTAAAGCTCCCGCGCTTAAAAACCTTAATAGCAATACACAACGCTCTGCGACAGGATAGAAAGAAAACAAAAACCTACGACACAATTATTTTAGATATAGCTATTAAGATATCAAAACTGATTATTCTTGATGAATACAAACGAAAACGAATGGAATACACTTTAAAAGCGGTCAATATTCCGCTAACTCCCGAAGTATATATCGCAAAGGCATTTGTTAAGGCAGGGCTTATTCTTTTTGGAATAGTCCCTGCCTTATGTGTTTTCCCACTTATTACTCCAGTTATTGTTTTTTTGGCAGTTGCTGTTTATTTCAATGAAATAAAGTCGGCAGACGAAGAGCTAAAAGCCAAACGTGAAGCCATTGAAAACATATTGCCACGCTTTGTATCAACTATTGAACAGGAACTAAGAGCCACAAGGGATGTTTTGTCGATACTTGAAAGATATAAAAAACATGCAAGTGAACCTTTAGCAAAAGAGCTTGAAATAACATGTGCAGATATGCGAAGCGGAAGCTATGAAGCAGCTTTGACAAGATTTGAGGCAAGACTCAATAGTCCTCAGCTTTCTGAAATTGTCAGAGGGTTGATATCAGTTA
>Ga0209125_1002139_pt1 | contig 16009 bp, 16 predicted proteins | sample BarGraIncub1131A_FD_184503 | JGI IMG/M metagenome (GOLD analysis project Ga0209125, IMG submission 184503) | Arctic peat soil microbial communities from Barrow, Alaska - Barrow Graham LP Incubations 11-31A (SPAdes) (version 2) | ecosystem: Environmental > Terrestrial > Soil > Wetlands > Peat...
ACCAAGGCAATTCATGATTTTACCGTCGCGTACAACGCCAACGCCGCGCCCTTCGTTTGGCGCAAGCGCGACGTCAAGGGCGCCCAGCTTCGTAACACTATCGTTAATTTACGCAATTAGACACTAGCATTTAGAGGTAAAGGGCGCGTCGGTGGCGTTTGACTCAAAGACTCGTTTACACAACAGTGCGGACACCCGTCGCGCCTTTTTGTTTTTTCCTGTTTCTGGCTATTTCTGCATTCGTGCCGGAGTATTGGTAGAATGCAGGGTTATTCATGTATCCAGCTTCTTGGACCATTCTTCTTAACCCTTTCCCTGCGGAGAAATTATCTTATGGCTATCCAGCGCACCCTTTCCATTATCAAGCCCGACGCCGTTGCTAAGAACGTGATTGGCAAGATCTACTCGCGTTTCGAAACCAACGATCTGAAGATCATTGCTTCGAAAATGGCCTGGTTGTCGCCGCAGGAAGCCGGCGAGTTCTACGGTGTGCACAAGGAGCGTCCTTTCTTCAAAGATCTGGTCGCTTTCATGATTTCCGGACCGGTGATGATCCAGGTTCTCGAAGGTGAAGATGCCATCGCCAAGAACCGTGATCTGATGGGCGCCACCGATCCGAAAAAGGCCGCGCCGGGCACTATCCGCGCCGATTTCGCCGAGTCGATTGACGCCAACGCCGTGCATGGTTCCGACGGTGAAGAGACCGCCAAGGGCGAAATTGCCTTTTTCTTCCCGGCCATGAACGTTTACGCCGGTCGCTAGGCCGCCCTAGATCGTCGATCACTCGCATGACCGTTAATCTGCTCGATTTTGATGCCGCTGGCCTGACTGCCTTTTTCGCAGAGAACGGCGAAAAACCGTTTCGCGCCAAGCAGGTGCTGCGCTGGATGCATCGCTTCGGGCAGCGTGATTTCGACGCCATGACCGACATCGCCAAGAGCTTGCGCGAAAAGCTCAAAACGATGGCGATTGTGGCGCCGCCTGGCGTTGTGTCAGACAAGCATTCCGATGATGGCACGCGCAAATTCCTGTTCGATGTCGGCGGCGGCAACGCCGTCGAGACCGTCTTCATTCCCGAAGATGATCGGGGGACGCTGTGTATTTCGACCCAGGCCGGCTGCGCTCTCGATTGCGCGTTCTGTTCGACCGGTAAGCAGGGCTTTAACCGTAATCTGACCGTCGCGGAAATTATCGGCCAGTTGTGGCAGGCCAATCAGTCCCTGGGGTTCGATCCGAAGCACGAACGCATCATCAGTAACGTCGTGATGATGGGCATGGGTGAGCCGCTTGCCAATTTCGACAATACCGTCACGGCCCTGCGCTTGATGCTTGACGACAATGCCTATGGCCTGTCACGCCGTCGCGTGACCGTGTCGACCTCGGGCCTGGTGCCTGCCATTGACCGGCTGCGCGATGAATGTCCTGTGGCACTCGCGGTTTCACTGCATGCGCCGAACGACAAACTGCGCGATGAACTGGTGCCGATCAACCGCAAGTATCCGTTGCATGCGCTGATGGGCGCCTGCCGGCGCTATCTGGAAAAAGCGCCGCGCGACTTTGTGACTTTCGAGTACGTCATGCTCGATGGGGTCAACGATTCCGAATCTCATGCGCGCGAGTTGCTCGCCGTGACGCGCGAGGTGCCCTGCAAGTTCAATCTGATTCCTTTCAACCCGTTTCCGGGCTCGCCTTATCTTCGTTCGCCGAGTCAGCGTATCCGGCGTTTTGCGGAAATCCTGATCGCGGCGGGCGTCGTCACAACGACGCGCAAGACCCGTGGCGACGACATCGACGCGGCCTGCGGCCAGTTGGCTGGACAGGTGCTGGACAAGACGCGCCGTACCGAGCGACGGATCATCGATCTTCACGAGGTTAGGCCATGAACAAGATTGTGCTTGGATTCTTCGCCGTTTTCTGCCTGAGCGCGTGTTCGCAGGGACAGCTTGCCGCGGATAGGTCCGAAGGTGCCGTTCAGGCAACCTCGGGAGTGGTGTCCAATGGGGGGGTCGGCGATCCGCGCAATCGGGCCAAATTGCACACTGAATTGGGCTCCATGTATTTTCAAGACGGCAATATGGCCGTGGCGCTCGATGAGCTGAGAATCGCACTCGAGGCCGATTCGAGCTATGCGCCGGCTTATAACGTGCGAGGTCTGGTGCGGATGTATTTGCGCGAAACCGATCTGGCCGAGTCGGACTTCAAGCAGGCCTTGCGCATCGCCGAGAACGATCCAGAGATAAACAACAATTATGGTTGGTTCCTATGTCAAATCGCGCGGGAAAAAGAGTCGATCGGCTATTTCATGCGCGCGATCAAAAATCCGCTGTACCAGACTCCCGATCGTGCGTATCTGAATGCCGGGATGTGCTCACAGAAGGCTGGAGACCTGGTTTCGGCCGAGGATTTTTTTCAGAAGACCTTGCGTTTTTCGCCGGACAATCCGCAGGTGCTGCTCCAGTTGGCGAGTATTAACTACAAGCGCGGCAATCTCGATGTGGCAAAAAAGCAATTGTCGGAGGTGGCGCGCAGAACCGAGCCAAACGCCGAAATGCTCTGGTTGGCTTTGCGTCTCGAGCGTCGCATGGGCGATCGCTCGGCGGAAGCCAGTTACGCCGTCCAGTTGCGGCGCAAATTCCCCGGTTCATCTGAGTATCAGGAGCTGCAGAGGGGTAATTTCGAATGAGTCAAGAGATGCGCGCGGCTGCATCCGCGGAGAGCCAAGACCTCCATGAGTCCGCGAGTTCGGCGGGGCCCAGCGTCGGCCAGCAGTTGGTTGCCGCGCGGGAAGCGAGAAATTTTAGTCAGCTTGACGTGGCTCAGGCGCTTAAGATCAGCTCACGCCAGGTGCAAGCGCTGGAGAGTGATGACTGGGCCGGTCTGCCCGGCAACACAATTATCCGGGGCTTTGTCCGCAATTACGCGCGTCTGCTGGGTCTGGATTCGGAACCCCTCATGCATGCGCTTGATGGCGCGCCAATGCCGCAGTCGCCCAGGCTTGATTTTCCGGAAGGGACGCACGCCACGCTTCCCCGGCAGGGACGTGCCGAGCGGCGCGACTTTGCCGCGGTATTCTCCGGCGTGGCCCTGGTTGTCTTGGCCCTGCTCGCTTACTTCTTTGTGCCGCAGGATTTCTGGCAGTCGAAGTTGAACGACTTGGCGGCGGCGCGTAAAGCCACTGAGGTTTCTGCCGAAAAGGCCGAGCCGCAGGCCGCCGCCGTCGCTCCGCTGCCGGTGGAGGCGCCCGCTGCGCCAGCGGTGGGCAGCACCGTTGCTGTCCCGCCGACGGAAGTGCCAGCGGAGCCTCAGCCGCAGTCGCAAACTGCCCAATTACGCCCCGCTGGGACGGGTGGCAGTTTGCAACTGAGCTTTGCTAAGCCTTCCTGGGTAGAGATCCGCGATGCCGGTGGTCAGGTCATCTTCTCGCAATTGAACCAGGCCGGCAGCCAGCGTGATATTGAAGGTCAGCCGCCGTTCGCGCTGGTGATCGGCAATGCCACTGGCGTAACGCTCCGTTACAAGGGCAAAGTGGTGGAACTTCCTCAGCGCCGCAAGGACGACGTGGCGCGTCTTACCCTCGAATGACAGTGGACAATGCCGTGAGCGATCCGATGCATCCCGCAGCGCGTCGGCAAACGCGTGCCGTAAGAGTTGGTCAGGTGACGGTAGGCGGCGGCGCGCCGGTGGTCATTCAGTCGATGACCAACACCGACACGGTCGACGTCCTGAAGACCGCCATCCAGTGTGCCGAACTTGCGCGCGCCGGATCCGAGCTGGTGCGCATCACTGTCAATACGCCGGAGGCCGCCGCCGCCGTGCCACAGATACGTGCGCATCTTGACCGCATGGGCGTCGATGTGCCCTTGATCGGCGATTTCCACTACAACGGTCACCGTCTGCTTGCCGAACATCCGGAATGCGCGCGCGTGCTGGCCAAATACCGCATTAATCCGGGCAACGTCGGCCATGGCAAGAAGCGCGACGAGCAGTTCGCGCAGATGATCGAGATCGCCTGCCAGTACGACAAGCCGGTGCGCATCGGCGTGAACTGGGGCAGCCTCGACCAGGAACTGCTGGCGCGCGTCATGGACGCGAATGCGCAGCGCGCCGAACCGAAAAACGCCATCAATGTGATGCGCGAGGCGATGGTCACTTCGGCGCTCGAATCGGCGGCCAAAGCGGAGGAGTTGGGCTTGCCGGGCGATCGTATCGTGCTCTCGTGCAAGGTGTCCGGCGTGCAGGATCTGATCGCCATTTACCGCGAATTGTCGAGTCGTTCGGACTATCCGTTGCATCTCGGGCTGACCGAGGCCGGCATGGGCTCGAAGGGCATCGTTGCGTCAACCGCAGCGATGGCGGTGCTGCTGCAGGAAGGTATCGGCGATACCATTCGCGTTTCGCTAACGCCAGAACCCGGTGGCTCGCGCTCGCAGGAAGTGATTGTCGCCCAGGAAATGCTGCAGACCATGGGATTGCGCGCCTTTACGCCGATGGTCGCGGCGTGTCCCGGTTGCGGCCGCACGACGAGTTCCTACTTCCAGGAACTGGCTCAGTCGATCCAGGAACACGTGCGCAGCAATATGCCGCAGTGGCGTATCGCGTACGATGGCGTCGAGAACATGACGCTGGCCGTCATGGGCTGTGTAGTCAACGGCCCTGGCGAGAGCAAGCACGCCAACATCGGCATCAGCCTGCCGGGTACCGGCGAAGTGCCGGCGGCGCCGGTTTTCGAGGACGGCGCCAAGACCGTGACTTTGCGCGGCGATCATATCGCCGAAGAATTCACTGCCATCGTCGATCGCTACGTGGCGCGTACCTACCAGAGAAAGTTTGCAAGTCCATCATGAGTCAAAATATCCAGTCCGTCCGCGGGATGAACGACATTCTCCCGGACGAGGCCGAGTTCTGGGATCTGTTTGAGGAAACCGTCCGTTCGTGGTTGAAAAGCTACGGGTATCGGCCGATCCGCCTGCCCATCGTCGAGCCAACGCCGCTCTTTAAGCGCGCCATCGGTGAAGTGACCGACATTGTCGAAAAGGAGATGTATTCGTTTGTCGACAGTCTCAACGGCGAGCCGTTGACGCTACGTCCAGAAGGGACCGCCGGCTGCGTGCGCGCCGTCATCCAGCACAACCTGATGGCTCCGCAGCCGCAGCGCCTGTACTACATGGGACAGATGTATCGCCATGAACGGCCCCAAAAGGGGCGTTACCGGCAGTTTCATCAGGTCGGTGTCGAGTCGTTCGGTTTTTCCGGTCCCGATATTGACGCCGAACAGATACTGATGGGCGCCCGGCTATGGGACGACCTTGGACTCGACGGCATCAAACTGCAGCTTAATTCGCTCGGCCAGCCGGAAGAGCGGGCACAGCATCGTGCGGAACTGATCGCATATTTTGAAAGCCACGCCGCGTTGCTCGATGAGGAGGCTCGGCGTCGTCTGCATAGCAACCCGCTACGCATTCTCGATAGCAAAAATCCGGCGATGCAGGAAATGATTCTTGGCGCACCGAAACTAATCGACCACCTGGGCACCGAGTCGCTGGCGCACTTCGCCGGCGTGCAGCAGGTACTGCGCGACGCCGGGCAGCCCTTTGAAATCAACCCGCGCCTGGTGCGCGGGCTCGACTACTACAACCTTACCGTGTTCGAATGGGTCACCGATCGTCTGGGCGCGCAAGGTACGGTCTGCGCCGGCGGGCGCTACGACGGTCTGGTCCAGCAGCTCGGCGGCAAGTCTGCGCCGGCCTGCGGTTTTGCCATGGGCGTCGAACGGCTCGTGGCGTTGATCCGGGAAACCGGCGGCGAACCCGCCGCATCGGGCATTGACGTCTATCTCGTGCACCAGGGTGAAGCCGCTTCGCGTCTGGCGCCGCGGGTCGCCGAAGGCTTGCGTGATCGGGGCATTGATGTGCTCTTCCATTGCGGCGGTGGTAGTTTCAAAGCGCAGATGAAGAAGGCTGATGCCTCGGGCGCAACCTTTGCGGTGATCATCGGCGACGATGAGGCCAGCGCCGGCGAGGTTTCCCTCAAGCCGCTGCGCGAAGAAGGCCAACAAAAACGTATCGGTGTCGATCAGATCGCCGATGAAATAATGAATTCCTTAACGGATTGGGAAGACGCGTAATGGCTACCTATGACCTCGAAGAGCAGGAACAACTCGCCGAAATGAAGGTGTGGTGGAAGCAGCATGGCAATCTGGTCGTCGGCATCATCGCTGCCGCCTCGATCAGCGTCATCGCCTGGCAGGGCTGGAACTGGTATCAACGCAATCAGACCGCGCAGGCCTCGATGGTCTATAACGTGCTGCAGAAATCGGCACTGGAAAAAGATTCGCAGCGAACCAAGGCCGCGAGCGGGGAATTGCTCGAAAAGTTCGGCGGCACGACCTACGCGCCGCTCGGCGCATTGATTGCCGCCAAGTCAATGTTCGATACTGGCGATCTAAAAACGGCGAAGGTACAACTGTCCTGGGTGGCCGAACACGGCAAGGATGAGTTGCGCGATCTGGCCCGTTTGCGTCTAGCGGCCGTGCTGCTCGACGAAAAGGCATATGACGAGGCGCTCAAGCAGCTCGATGGCAGTGTCAGTGCCGGCTTTGCCATGCGTTTTGCCGAGAGCCGCGGGGATATTCTTGGCGCTCAAGGCAAGGCGAGCGAGGCGCGTAGCGCCTACCAGGCAGCAATCGCTAAACTTGATGAAATCGACCCGTCAGGCAAGGGAAAGAATTCTTTGCAGGACAGGCAGGCCAACGCACCTTATCGCGAAATGCTCCAGCAGAAGCTCGATTCGCTTGGAGAAAGCAAATGATGGATAGAAAATTTGCCGCGATGCTGCTGCCGTTTCTGTTGGCGGGCTGTTCGACCCTCGAGTCGCTCAATCCTTTTTCCAGTAGCTCGAGCGGGCCGAAGGTGGCCGAATTGCAGCCGTTCAAGGCAACGGCGGACGCGCGCATCGTCTGGCGCGAGAGTGTCGGCAAGGCCGACGATTATGTGTTCGTTCCAGGGATCGTCGGCTCGTCGGTTTATGCCGCGAGCAAGAATGGCAATTTAGTTCGCCTCGACGCTGGCCGGCAGGCGTGGCAGATCAACGTCGGTCAGCCGCTTTCCGGTGGCGTCGGGGCGGACGGCAACATGGTGGTCGTTGGTTCACCGAAGGGCGATCTACTGGCCTTTTCCGCCGCCGATGGGAAACTGCTGTGGAAGGCGAAGGCGACCAGCGAGATTCTCGCCGCCCCGGTCCTCGGCGATGGCATTGTCGTTGTGCGTAGTGGCGACAATCGCCTCGCTGCCTACGATACGGCCGATGGCAAGCGCAAATGGATTTATCAGCGCCCAACACCCGCGTTATCCCTGCGCGTCACGGCCAGTCCGGTTATCGCTGATCGCTACGTCTTTGCCGGTTTTCCTGGGGGCAAGCTGATTGCCGTCAGTACGACCAACGGCGCCTCGGTTTGGGAAGGAACCGTGGCCATGCCTAAGGGCACCACCGAGCTCGATCGCGTGGCAGACATTACCAGCGTCCCCGTCATCAGCGGGCAGGATATCTGCGCCGTTGCATTCCAGGGACGCGTCGCCTGCTTTAATCTGGGGACGGGTAACCTGATCTGGGCGCGCGACATGTCGAGCGCCGCTGGTTTGTCGATGGACGGTCGCTATGTGTATGTTTCCGACGACAAAGGCGCCGTGCATGCACTAGACAAGGCAAGTGGCGCCAGCATCTGGAAGCAGGACAAGTTAGCCTTGCGGCGCCTGACGGCACCGTTGCCGCGCGGCGACCTGATCGCGGTTGCTGACCTGCAGGGGATCGTGCACTTTCTGAATCGCGACGATGGTTCTCTTGTTGCTCGGTTGGCCACCGACGGAAGCGCCGCCAACGCGCCGCTGCAAGCCTTCGGCAGCAGTTTGGTGCTACAGACGCGGAGTGGCGGCGTTTTCGCCATCGAAGCGCAATGAAACCAACTATCGTACTGGTTGGTCGTCCGAACGTCGGCAAGTCGACCCTTTTCAATCGACTAACCAAGACACGCGATGCGCTCGTCGCCGACATTCCCGGTCTGACGCGGGATCGTCACTACGGCCACGGGAAACTCGGCAGCAAGCCTTATCTGGTGGTCGATACCGGTGGTTTTGAGCCCCTGGCCAAAGACGGGATCATGCATGAAATGGCGCGTCAGACCGAGCAGGCGATCGCTGAAGCCGACGTTGTTATCTTCGTTGTCGACGGGCGAACCGGGGTCACCGCGCTCGACAAAGAGATCGCCAACAAATTGCGCAAGGCCGGTCGTCCGGTTTTTGTGGCGGTAAATAAGTCCGAGGGGATGAACCGCGGCGTCGTCGTTGCCGATTTTCACGAGCTTGGCTTGGGCGAGCCGCAGCCAATCTCGGCTACGCACGGCGAGGGCGTGCGCAGCGCGATCGAATTGGCGCTTGAACCCTATCCGGAACCCGTCGAGGGGCACGACGAAACTGACGATCTGAAAGTGGCAATCGTCGGGCGGCCAAATGTCGGCAAGAGCACGATGATCAACGCCTTGCTTGGTGAAGAGCGCGTTATCGCCTTTGATGAGCCCGGCACGACGCGCGACGCGATTTATATAGACTTCGAACGCGGCGGAAAAAATTACACCCTGATCGACACTGCCGGTCTGCGCCGCCAGGGCAAGGTCTTTGAAACGATCGAGAAGTTTTCGGTGATCAAAACCTTGCAGTCGATTGAAGACGCTCATGTCGTTATCCTTGTGCTTGACGCGCAGCACGAAATTTCCGACCAGGACGCGCATATCGCCGGTTTCGTCGTCGAATCCGGCCGGGCGCTGGTCGTCGCGGTGAATAAGTGGGACGGGCTTGATGCTTACGTCCGCGAGCAGGTCAAGGCCGATCTGGAGCGCAAGCTGAAATTTCTGGACTTCGCGAATTTTCACTATGTTTCGGCGCTCAAAGGGCAGGGGCTCGAACAGGTTTTTCGCTCGGTCGACGCTGCCTACAAGGCCGCGACCGCCGATCTGTCCACGCCGCAGTTGACGCGCACGCTGATCGACGCGGTGGCCAAGCAAGCCCCGCCGCGCAATGGCATTTTCCGGCCAAAGCTGCGCTATGCGCACCAGGGCGGCCGAAATCCGCCGCTCATCGTGATTCATGGTAATGCGCTGGAAAAAGTACCGGACTCCTATCGCCGCTATCTCGAACATGTTTTCAGGGAGGTGTTCAAACTGCAGGGAACGCCGCTACGCATTCAGTTTAACGTGTCGCATAATCCGTTCGCCGACCGGAAACCCCCGGAGCAGAACAGACGCAAACCAAAACCTGCCGATTCCTGATTGTCCATTTTCTCGCAGGTGGGTCTATGGCAATGCGTAGAAAAATCAATTAAGCTAGCCGATCCAAAACACAACGAAACATGGAGTTTGAACCATGAGTAATAAAGGGCAACTGTTACAAGACCCGTTCCTCAACACGCTACGTCGCGAGCATGTGCCGGTCTCCATTTATCTGGTGAATGGCATTAAGTTGCAAGGTCAGGTCGAATCCTTCGACCAATATGTCGTGCTGCTCAAAAATACAGTTACCCAGATGGTCTACAAGCATGCCATTTCGACCGTTGTTCCGGCCCGTCCGGTCAACATTCAGCAGGATGGCGACAGCGAAGCGTGACCCCCCGTCAGCAGTTGTTTTACCGGCTCGCCGCTCCGGCGGCGGGCCGTATCAAATCGCCCTTCCCGACGCTGCCGGTACTTTCGATTTTCTTCTTTTGTTTTTACTTTTCGTAGGGCGCCCGCATGCTTGAACGTCCCGGCGCCGGCGAACGCGCGGTGATCGTCCAACTCGACTTCGGGCGCGACGACATCGCCGAGCAGCTCGAAGAAGTGCGCCTGCTCGCCGAGTCGGCCGGTGCCACCCTCTGTGCCGAAGTCTATGGTCGGCGGCACAGCCCGGATTCGGCGACCTTTGCCGGCAAGGGAAAGGTTCAGGAAGTAGCCGCCGAGATCGCCGCTCACGAAGCCGATCTGGTTATTTTCAACCACGAGCTGTCGCCCGCTCAAGAGCGCAATCTGGAACGGGCGCTACATTGCCGGGTGATCGATCGGACCAGTTTGATCCTCGATATCTTCGCGCAGCGCGCGCAGAGTGCGGAGGGCAAGCTGCAGGTTGAACTGGCCCAGCTTGATCATCTGGCGACACGACTTGTACGTGGCTGGACTCACCTGGAACGGCAGAAGGGCGGTATCGGGCTACGCGGTCCGGGTGAGACGCAGCTGGAGACAGACCGCCGCCTGCTCGGCAACCGCGTCAAGCTGCTCAAGGAGCGCCTCGTTAAGCTGGGGCGTCAGCGTGGCGTGCAGCGTAAGGCGCGGGTACGCGGTGAGGTGTTGAATGTCTCGCTGGTCGGCTACACCAATGCCGGCAAGTCGACGTTGTTCAACGCCCTGACTCACGCTGGCGTTTATGCCGCCGATCAGTTGTTTGCTACGCTGGATACGACGTCGCGCAAGCTATGGCTGGGCGAGGCGGGAAATATCGTAATTTCCGATACCGTCGGCTTTATTCGCGATTTGCCGCATGCTCTGGTGGCGGCTTTTCATGCCACGCTTGAGGCGACTGCGCAGGCCGATTTGCTGCTGCATGTCGTTGATTCAGCGAACCCGGCGCGCGACGATCAGGTGGCCGAAGTGAATAAGGTACTGACCGAGATCGGTGCCAGCACCGTCCCGCAGATCTTGGTGCTCAATAAGCTCGACCTGACCGGCCTGCCGCCTGCTGTCGAGCGGGACGAGTATGGTAGAATTCAGCGCGTTCGCGTTAGTGCCAGATGTGGTGAGGGTTTGCCCTTGCTGCGCGAGGCACTGGCCGAGTCGGCACTGGAAAAGACACGCAATATGCCTAACCGGCAGCAGGCTGGCGACGCTGCACTTACCCCCGACACCGTATTGGACTCAGGTTTCCCTCTATGATCGCAAGCATCGGAGTACTCATGTCGCTTAATGACCCGCAGTGGGGCAATCGCGGCAACGATAACGGTGGCGGCAAGCGTCCGAATCAGGGACCTCCCGACCTTGAAGAACTCTGGCGCGACTTCAATCGTCGTCTGTCAGGTATGTTTAACAACAAGGAAGGCGGTGGTGGTGGTGGCAACCGCCCGCCGGTCGAATTTAATCCAAAATTCCTCGGTGGCGGCATTGGTTTGTTAATTGCATTGGTCGTTGTCGTCTGGTTGTCCAGTGGCTTTTATATTGTTGATGCCTCGCAGCGTGGGCTCGTGTTGCAGTTCGGCAAGTTCAAAGAGGCCACCGAATCCGGTCTGCGCTGGCGTTTGCCATATCCGATCCAGTCACACGAACTGGTGAACATCTCCGGTGTGCGCACCATCGAGGTTGGTTATCGCGGTACCGAAAAGAACAAGGTGCTCAAGGAAGCGCTGATGCTGACCGATGACGAAAACATCATCAACATCCAGTTCGCGGTTCAGTACATCCTCAAAGACCCTGTCGAGTACATTTTCAACAATCGTTCTGCAGACGACGCCGTGATGCAGGTGGCAGAAACAGCAATCCGCGAAATCGTTGGCAAGAGCAAGATGGACTTCGTTCTTTACGAGGGGCGCGAGCAGATTGCCGTTAACGCTTCAAAGCTGATGCAGGATATTCTCGATCGCTATAAGACCGGCATCCTGATTTCGAAGGTGACGATGCAGAACGCCCAGCCACCCGAACAGGTGCAGGCGGCTTTCGATGATGCCGTGAAGGCTGGACAGGATCGTGAACGGCAGAAGAATGAGGGCCAAGCCTACGCCAACGACGTGGTGCCGAAAGCCAAGGGAACGGCCGCACGTTTGCTGCAGGAAGCCGATGGTTACAAGCAGCGGTTGATCGCCACGGCCGAGGGCGACGCCAGCCGTTTCAAACAGATCAATACCGAATACGCCAAGGCGCCAGAAGTGACGCGCAGCCGCATGTACCTCGAAACCATGCAACAAGTTTACGCCAATACCAGCAAGGTGATGGTCGATGCCAAGGGGCAGGGCAATTTACTCTATCTGCCGCTTGACAAGCTGATGCAGGCTTCCGGCGCGATCACCGGCGCTGCCACCCAGAGTGGGGTCGGGAGTAGTGCAGAAATGCCGGCGCAGATGCAGCCGCCCCCCGCCCTCTCCAGTGAGGTGCCTCCCCAAGTAGTCGACAAGAATGACACACGCTCGCGTGACGCTTTGCGCTCGCGTGATCGGGAGGTGCGCTGATGAGAACCAGTCTGAACTTTGCGGCAGCGGCCGTGGCTGCGGTGCTGGTTGTTCTCGGGACGGCAATTTTTACCGTTGATCAACGGCAGTACGCAATCGTCTTCCAACTAGGAGAGGTTCGTGATGTCCTTGACCAACCGGGTCTGTATTTCAAGTGGCCGCTGATCCAGAACGTGCGCTATTTCGACAAGCGGATCCTGACGCTCGACAGTAATGAGCCAGAACGGTTTATTACCTCCGAGAAAAAGAACGTTCTGGTCGATTCTTTCGTCAAATGGCGGATCATCGATCCCCGGCTCTTTTATGTTTCGGTTGCTGGCGACGAGACCCGTGCGAAGACCCGCTTGTCGCAGACGGTCAATGCCGGTTTGCGCGAAGAATTCGGCAAGCGCACCGTGCATGACGTGGTTTCCGGTGAGCGCGACAAGATCATGTCGGACATGCGCGAGAAGGCCGACCTCGACGCGCGCAAGATCGGCGTACAGATCGTCGATGTGCGGGTCAAGCGTGTCGATTTGCCGTTGGAGGTTAGTGAGTCGGTCTATCGCCGCATGGAAGCAGAGCGCAAGCGTGTCGCCAACGAGTTGCGCTCTCAGGGTTCGGCCGAGGCCGAGAAGATTCGTGCCGATGCCGACAAGCAGCGCGAGGTGATCGTTGCCGAAGCCTATCGAGATGCGCAGAAGACGAAGGGTGAGGGCGATGCCAAGGCCGCCGCTACTTACGCGCTGGCCTTCAATCAGAACCCTGAGTTTTACGCCTTCTATCGCAGCTTGGAAGCCTATCGCAACAGCTTCCGGAGCAAGAGCGACATCATTGTTGTCGAACCGAATTCGGATTTCTTCAAGTACATGAAGAGCGTCGGCAAGGGTGGCGTTAAAGGCGGTAAATGAGTGACATCTTGTTGCTTGCCTTCGCGCTGATGCTGGTGCTCGAAGGCGTTGTACCCTTTATTGCGCCGAATGCTTGGCGCGAAACATTCCGTCGCCTGATACAGTTTTCCGACGGGCAGATTCGTTTCATCGGCCTGACTTCAATGCTGGTTGGGCTGATCATGTTGATAATTTTCCGATGAACTGGCTGCTACCCGAATATATTGCTGATGCCCTCCCGCAGGAGACGGCGCAGATCGAACGTCTGCGCCGTACGGTGCTCGACCTTTTCCGCTCGCACGGCTACGAAATGGTCATGCCGCCGCTGCTCGAACATCTTGATTCGTTGCTGACCGGCGCCGGTCGTGATCTTAAGCTGCGCACTTTCCAACTGGTCGATCAGCTCTCCGGACGTACGCTCGGCGTGCGCGCCGACATCACGCCACAGGTGGCGCGCATCGATGCCCATTTGCTCAATCGCCAAGGCGTCACTCGCCTCTGCTATTGCGCCAGTGTTCTGCATACCCTGCCGGCGTCGTTGGGCGCCAGCCGCCAGCCGATCCAACTCGGTGCTGAGCTCTATGGCTATCCCGGTGTCGAAGCGGATCTTCAGGTAATCCGCCTGATGGCCGCTGCACTCACGAGCGCCGGCACGACGGCTTCGCGGATCGATCTTGGTCATGTAGGCGTGTTTCGCGCCTTGGCACGTGCTGCCGGACTTCAGGGCGAAGCCGAAGCGGCTGTCCTGCAGCTCTTGCAGGACAAGGATGTGCCAAGCCTTTACGAGTGCTGTGCCGGCCTTGCGGAGCCGTTTCGCTCGGCGCTACTGCGGTTGCCTGAGCTTTATGGCGGTTCTGACGTGCTTGATGCCGCGGCGCGCGACTTGCCGGCTTTGCCTGAAATAACGGCTGCACTCGATGCCTTGCGTCGTTTGCAGGCCGCCATGCCCGATTTGGCGCTGTCCTTCGATCTTTCTGATTTGCGCGGCTACCACTATCACAACGGGGTGGTATTCGCCGCCTACTATCCCGGTTTCCCCAGCGCTATTGCGCGCGGTGGACGCTATGACGGGGCTGGCAAGGCGTTTGGCCGCGATCGACCGGCGACCGGCTTCTCAATGGATTTACGCGAAGTTGCTCGCCTGGCAGCCGGTAGTGCACCACAGGGGGCAATTCTGGCCCCATATGCCATGGCCGACGCGGCGCTGGCGAAGTTGATCGCCACCCTGCGCGAGCGAGGTGAGGTCGTTGTCGAGCTGTTGCCCAACGAGTCTCTCGATGAGGGGCCGTGGTGCGACCGGCGATTGGCCGAATGCAAGGGACAATGGACAATTGAAGCAATCACGGGGACTGATCAGAAAAATGGCTAAGAACGTCGTAGTGGTAGGGACCCAGTGGGGTGATGAAGGCAAGGGCAAGATTGTTGACTGGCTGACCGATCACGCGCAGGGTGTCGTGCGTTTTCAGGGCGGTCACAATGCCGGTCACACGCTGGTAGTCGGCGACAAGGTTTACAAGCTCAATCTGGTTCCCTCCGGCATCGTGCGCGCGGGGGTTCAGTGCTATATCGGCAATGGCGTTGTGCTTGATATCCATCACCTGATTTCGGAAATCAAGGAGTTGGAACTCGGCGGGATTGAAGTGCGCTCGCGCCTTAAAATCAGCCCGGGCTGCCCGTTGATTCTGGGTTATCACTCGGCGCTGGATCGTGCCCGCGAAGCTGCCAAGTGCGTCGAAGCCAAGATCGGCACGACGGGCAAAGGCATCGGACCCGCCTACGAAGATAAGGTGGCGCGCCGTGCCTTGCGGGTTTATGACCTTTTCTATCCTGAGCGTTTTGCCGAAAAACTCAGGGAAAATATCGACTACCACAACTTTGTCCTAACCCAGTATCATGGCGCGGACGCCGTCGACTACGAAACCGTGCTGGCGCAGGTAATGGCTGATGCAGAAGAAATCAAGCCTCTTGTGACGGACGTCTCGGCGGCGCTCTATGCCGCGAACAAGGCGGGGCAGAATCTGCTTTTCGAGGGAGCGCAAGGCGCGCTGCTTGATATCGATCATGGCACCTATCCCTTCGTAACCTCCTCGAATTGCGTGGCCGGACAGGCTGCCGCTGGTTCGGGCATCGGCCCAGGTATGCTGCATTACGTGTTGGGTATCACCAAGGCTTACTGTACACGCGTTGGCGGCGGTCCTTTTCCGAGCGAACTGGATATTGAGACAGTCGGTGTTCCGGGCTATCAGATGTCGCAGACGGGGCGAGAGTTCGGTACCGTTACCGGGCGCAAGCGGCGCTGTGGCTGGTTCGATGCAGCGGCGCTGAAACGTTCGATCCAGATCAATGGCGTGACCGGCCTGTGCATCACCAAGCTTGACGTTCTCGATGGTCTGACTGAGCTGAAAATCTGTACCGGTTACAAGCTCAACGGCAAGGTTATCGACCTGCTGCCAATGGGGGCGGAGGAGGTCGCCGATTGTGAGCCGATTCTCGAGACTTTGCCCGGGTGGAGCGAATCCACGGTCGGCGCCAAGACTCAAGAGGCCCTGCCGGTCGCGGCTCGTGCTTATCTGGCACGTATCGAAGCGATCTGCGAGGTGCCGATCGATGTCGTCTCAACCGGGCCTGAACGCGACGAGACGATTCTGCGCAGGCATCCGTTTGCCTGAACATTTGCCCGCGCAATCCCCTTGCTAGTCTGACTTGTTCGCTTGCGAACCTATAGGCGAAGCCGACCAGACAGGAGGGGGTCAAGCGGGCGGTTTGTGACCGAAGGGAATCCCTTTGGGGCTCTTCGCTTTTGTTTTGGCGACCGCCTGGCTGGCGTCCCCCGAGGGGAGGCGTTCGCGTTGCGCTTCGGTTCCCTGGGCGTCGACGTAGGCACACAAGGACGACAAGGTGCCGGCCTC
>Ga0209125_1002140_pt1 | contig 16005 bp, 14 predicted proteins | sample BarGraIncub1131A_FD_184503 | JGI IMG/M metagenome (GOLD analysis project Ga0209125, IMG submission 184503) | Arctic peat soil microbial communities from Barrow, Alaska - Barrow Graham LP Incubations 11-31A (SPAdes) (version 2) | ecosystem: Environmental > Terrestrial > Soil > Wetlands > Peat...
AAGGCATTCACTCCCGCACCGACTTTGACCTTTCCAGCCACGAGAAATTCTCCGGCAAGAACATCAAATACTTCGACCCCGAACTGAACGAAAGCTACGTGCCCTTCGTTATTGAAACCTCCATCGGCGTTGACCGCACCTTCCTGAGCATCATTGCCGGTTCCTACAAGGAAGAAGTGTTGGATGGCGGTGAAATCCGTGTGGTTCTGCAGTTACCGCCGTCTTTAGCTCCAATCAAACTGGCCGTTTTGCCACTCATCAAAAAAGATGGTCTGCCCGAACTGGCCCGCACCATCATCAACGACCTGAAGTTCGACTTCAAATGCCAGTACGACGAAAAGGATTCCATCGGAAAACGCTATCGCCGTCAGGATGCCATCGGCACGCCGTTCTGCGTAACCGTCGACCACCAATCCCTTTTAGATCAGACCGTGACCATCCGTCACCGCGACAGCATGAAGCAGGAACGCGTTAACATCAGCGTTTTGCAAGAAATCATTACCGCCGGCGTCAGCATGAAGGAACTCTTTAAAAAGATGACCGAATAAAGAATCATTCCGATACAAAAAAGTAAGCCGCCTCAATTTTTGATTTGAGGCGGCTTTTTGGTACCGCAGAAGATGTTTCAATAGGGAGTGAAGTACAAGGCACTGATTCCGAAGCCGTACCGGAGCGTACTTTGGTACGTGAGGATCGGTAAGGAAGCAGTAACGCAGTAATTTACTTCCTATTGAGACATCTTGTTAGTTTTCGGAGGTGATTTCCTTCAGGGTGATTTCAAAAATCAGCGTCGAATAGGCCGGAATAGAAGATGTTGAACTACTAGAACCGTAACCAAGGTAATAGGGGATGAATACGCGCCATTTGGAACCGACCGGCATGCGCTGCAACACCAAGCTCCAGCCATTAATTACGCCTGTACCTACTGTAAAAGTTGATCCGACCTGATTGTAATCGAAAGCGGTTTTCAGGGCTAGCGGGCTGTTGTATTTGGTGGTGTCGTTCCACAACCAACCGGCGTAGGTCACTTTCACGATATTGCCGATGACGGGAATCGTTCCGGTCCCCGGTGTCAGCACTTTGTAGTAAATGCCGGGGTAGCCGTTGGTGGGATCCCCGATGGTATCGATGTCGCTATGAGCGGCAAGCCCGTCAAAAAAAGCCAGGTTGTTGTCTCTCCAGGTGATATCGTTGTTGGTGGTGCAGGAAGCAAATCCGAAAGCAACCAGCCCAAGCAGCAATGCTGCAAATCCTAATTTTCTCATAGTGTTCAGAACAAGTTCCGGCATTAGGCCGATGTTGATGCGACGAAGGTACTCAAATCCCCTTTCAGCCGAAAGTATTTAACGTAATTTTTAGATTTACAAGGCAGGTAGGCTGGTGCCGTTCATCTTTTGGTACAAATCAAGGGCATAAACATCGGTCATGCCCGAAACGTAATCCAGCGCTGACTGAATTCGTCCATAAACCGTGGTGGAACGCACCTCGTACTGTTGTGGAATTCTGGCCAGCAGCACTTTGGAATAGGCTCTGTCCGGATGGTTCACCGCCTGGGTCACTTCGTGCAACAAGGTGGTGATGATCTTGTAACCGGCCAGTTCGATGTCCAGCACGTCGGACGAGTGGTAAATGCGTACCAGTGAAATCTCGGCGATGCGTTCGAAGGCGGCCTTAGATTCTGAGTCTACCAATTTGATGAGCGGCTTGGTGAACGTACCGTCCAGAATGGCTTCCTCGTTTTCTACAAAAACCTGCGTGCAAGCCTTGATGAGGCGACCAATCACACAGGAGCGCAAATAAGCAATCTGCTCGTTCACATCGTCCACCAGATGCAGTGTTTCCTGGATATGCGCCAATCGATCTCCACTGAAATAGTTCAACATCAGCGACTTGGTTTCGTCCCTGCCGATGAGTTTCAGCTTGTGGGCGTCTTCCAGGTCCATGATCTGGTAGCAAATGTCGTCCGCCGCTTCGACCAAAAATACCAGCGGATGTCTGCAAAAACGCAAATCCTTGTCTGGAACCCTGATGAGCCCGAGTTCAGCCGCTATTTGCTCAAAACCGGAAGCTTCGCTGTTGAAAAAACCGAATTTGGCTTTTTGTGGGTTGGCCAGTGAGGAGGCGTAGGGATATTTAACGATGGAAGCCAGCGTCGAGTAGGTGAGGGCAAAGCCTCCGGGACGACGGCCATTGAAGGTATGGGTGAGCAGGCGGAATGCGTTGGCGTTGCCTTCAAAACAGGTGAAATCGGCGTATTCGGAAGCAGACAATTGGTCTTTATATTGAAGACCCTCGCCCTCTGTAAAGTAAGATGCGATGGCTTTTTCGCCGGAATGCCCGAAAGGCGGGTTTCCCAAATCGTGTGCGAGGCAGGCAGCAGCAACAATGTCCCCCATTTCAGTCAATTCCTGATGCTCCAGCTTATACTTCAGCCTAAGGGCTTTGGAAACGGCTGAACCCAAGGACCGACCAACGGAGGAAACCTCCAGACTGTGCGTGAGCCTATTGTGGACAAAAACGCTTCCCGGCAAGGGGAAAACCTGCGTTTTGTTTTGCAGTCGGCGGAACGGGGACGAAAAGATGAGCCGGTCGTAATCCCGCTGAAATTCACTCCGGTCGTGCGTACGATCGTCTTTAAACGTCTCGTTCCCAAAACGTTTCGATGATAGAAGCTGTTCCCACTGCATGGTTTACAAGTTTGTTTACACAAACATACTATAAAAACACTTAAATACTCGGTGCGCGTTCGGGTTTCATCGATTTTTCGTACTTTTACCGGTCATACAAACGTTCGTTTATTCTAAACAGTCGTTTTTCGTGACTCGGCATAGCGAAGCAAGCTTCGCCTCTGCACTCGCTACTTAAAACGTTCATTTCAGCCTTATGCACATTCGAATTGTCAACCGCTCCAAACACGAACTTCCGCAGTACGCCACCGCGCATTCGGCAGGTATGGACCTCCGTGCCAACCTGGATACGCCCATGGTACTCAAACCCATGGAGCGCTGCCTGGTGCCAACCGGCCTTTTTGTAGAACTCCCCGTCGGGTATGAAGCGCAGATTCGCCCACGCAGCGGGTTAGCCCTCAAAAAAGGAATTTCCGTCCTGAACACACCCGGAACCATCGATGCCGATTACCGCGGCGAAATCGGTATCATCCTGATCAACCTTTCAGCGGAAGCATTCAAAATCGAAGACGGCGAACGGATTTGTCAGATGGTCATCGCCGCACACGAACGTGCCGAATGGGAATTGACTGAAAGCTTGGGTGAAACAGAACGCGGAGCCGGCGGATTCGGCCATACCGGAAAAAAATAAACCCATGCGTGTGAGCAACCTACTGATTTTAATTTTGTCGTTGGCCCTGGCATTGCCTGTGGCTGCCCGTGGCAAGATAAAACCGGTGGTTACCGTTCCGACGAAACAAACCCCTGCCTTGTCTGAAAACGACCGCCGCGCCTCCGACTATTATTTTCAGGAAGCCCTGAATGCCAGGCAGCAGAATCATTTCGATGAGGCTTTTGACTTGTTCAGGTATGTAGTGGAACTGGATTCCCTGAATGCTCAGGCCTGGTATGAAGTCGCCGTGTTCTACAACAACATGAAACATCCGGAATGGAGTGTCGATGCCATGGAAAAAGCATGGAAACTCGATCCGCAGAACGACTGGTACACCTTTGGCCTGGCCAATATGTATCTGGCACTCAAGATGGTGCCCAAAGCCGTCGTGCTGTACGAAGGCTTGCTTAAAACGCGTTCCAGCGACGAAAACCTGCATTATCAGCTGGCGGCACTTTACAATCAGAGTGGCAATTCCCCAGCCGCGCTTCGTCAATTTGATGCGGTGGAAAACCTGATCGGAAAGAACGAAGCGGTGAGTTTAGAGAAATTCAAGATTTACAAGCAACTGGGTAAACCGAAGCGTGCCATCCATGAAATTCAGGCACTTAGCAACGACAACCCGTACGACGTGGATTTTGTGTTGATGCTGGGTGATGCTTGGATGGAACTGGGCAATCTCAAAGAAGCGTTCAAGCAATACCAGTCTGCCAAGACCATCGATCCGGGCAACCCCTCGGTTTCGCTTTCCTTGGCCGATTATTACAAGGAAAACGGAGACAGTTTGAAAGCCCAGGAGCAATTGCTTTCGGCCCTGACCAATCCAAACACGGATGTTGCTACGAAACTGGAAATTTTCACCCCCATTTTGACCAATGCCATGGTTTCGGCAGACAGCGTCAAGATTCCATCTTATTTCGACATCCTGCTGGATCAACACCCCGACGATTACCAAATTCGGGAATTGCATGTGGAGTACCTGATGCAAAAAGGCCGTAAAGAGGAGGCTAAGGCAGAATTGAGCACGGTTCTCGACCTGAATCCGAATCAGCTCGACACTTGGAAAAAATTGCTTCAGCTTTGTGCCGAAGCCAATAACCAAACCAAAATCCGAAAAATCTGCACCGATGCCCTTACGTATTTCCCGGCTGAATCCATTTTCTGGTTTTATTTAGGTCTCAGTTGGTACCCCGAACAGGAGGGTCAAACAGAAAATACGGATTATAAGGAAGCAATCAAAGCCTTTGAAAAAGCGGTTTCAGTTTCCAAACCCGATGACAATACGTTCATTTCCAGAGTGTATGGTCTCATAGGCGATGCCTATCTTTACCTGAAGGATCGCCCCGCCTGCTACGAAAACTACGAAAAAGCACTGGCTGTTCATCTCGGGAATATTCTGGTGCTGAACAACTACGCCTATTATCTGTCGGAAGACAACACCGACCTGCCCAAGGCCGAGCGGATGTCCCGCAAGACCATCGATGCTGAACCCAAGAATTCGACCTATCTGGACACTTACGCCTGGATCTTTTTCAAGGAAGAAAAATTCAGCCTGGCCAAAATCTATATTGAACGGGCGGTAGCCAACGAGCCTGATCCCTTTTCCACCATTCTGGAACATTACGGCGACATTCTTTGGTTCAACAAGGAAACCGAAGCGGCTTTGGTTCAATGGAAGAAAGCCCTAGAACTAGAGAATCCGTCCGAGGTGCTCCTGGAAAAAGTAGAAACCGGCAAATACGTTTCACCTAAAAAAGAACAACCATGAGATTTCCTTTAAAATTTTTGTTCGGAGCTGTTTTTGTGGTTGCCCTGGGTGCTGGTTTGACCGGATGCCGATCTTCCAAAGAAATCACTCGTAAAGTCGCGTCCGGTGATGTCAAGAAATTGGAAGTCTACCTTCACCAATCCACGCCGTTTCGAACCCTGGATTCCAAAGTGGAATTCAAGTTCAATCCCAAGCAAGGGGTGGGAGCCAGCATGAAAGGTAGCGTCCGCATGAGTAAGGATAGTTGCATCATCATTTCCATACAACCTTTTGCCGGATTCGAAGCGGTCAAATGCCTGATCGTCCGCGACAGCATCGTTTTGGTCAGCCGTCTTCACAAACTTTATGCCGTTGAAAAACTAAGTCAATTTGCGTTTAAGGATTATATTAACATTTCCGCCATTCAGGATCTGCTGACCAATCGGATTTTCGTCCCCGGCGACCAAAATCCGAATGAACGCAAAATTGCCCGTTTCGACCGATTCCGACAAAAAGAAACCGAAGGATTCCGCTGGGCCGAAAATAGTTACATCCTGGATTTTGTACTCAACAAAGAAAATCAATATGCGACCCTCAAAGCATATCGGCCAGAATGGGACCAACGTGTACAGGTGAATTATTCACAGTTCAGCGAGGTAAATAATGTGGATTTTCCCCATTTGATGGTGCTGACCACCGAAGGATTCAAGGCAAACTACAACCTGCAGATTATGTATCTGAAGCCACAGTTCAACACCGAAACAGAAACCGATTTCCGATTTGACATTCCTTCCAGTTATAAGAAGGTGACTACCATCGAATTAATTAAACGTTTTCAGAATCTGATATGAACCGAATTGTTGTCCTCCTACTGCTGATGTTGGTTGGTGCCGGCCTGTTTGCCCAATCCAGCAAGCGCATCACCGATCTCGAACAAAAAAGGAAAGCGGCGCTGGAACAGGTGGAGAAAACCACCCTGATGCTCAGTAAAACCAAAAGGACTGCTCAAAACATCCTCTTGCGGCTGAATGCGCTCAATAAGCAAATTGCTGCCAGAGAATCTTACATTCGGGAGCTCAATAAGCAAATGGTCATTATCAATGCTGAAGTGGAGGAAAATCAATCCGAATACACCGAGCTGAGCCGTCGGCTGAGCGTCAAGAAATCCATCTATGCTCATTCTTTGAGACTTATGTCCAGGCGAAACCAAACGGAAGACAAGCTCATGTTCATCCTTTCCGCCAAAGATCTGAATGAACTGACCCGCCGTATGCGCTACCTGGACGAATATGCCCAGTATCAGAAAATTCAGGCGCATCAGATTTCCCGAAAGCAAGATGAACTGACCGATAAGCGCATCGCTCTGGAAATGTCTTATAAAGAAAAGGATGCCGTCAAGGGTAAGCAATTGCAGGAATCGGCGCAATTGCAACGGGAACAAGGTGTCAAGAAACAGCTCGTGGCTGAACTCAAAGGCAAGGAAAAACAACTGAAGTCCGATCTGGCTACTCAAAAGAAGCAAGCTGACCAGTTCGCCCGTCAGATTCAGAACATCATTGCCGAGGAAATGCGCAAGGCCAATGAGAAAGCGGCCACCGATAAGAGCAAACCCCGTAAGGCCGAAGTGAAGGGTGGTTACGCCATGACTGCCGAAGAAAAGCAACTTTCAGGCGATTTCAGTTCGCATCAGGGTTCGCTGGGTTATCCTGTTTCTCTGCCGGGCACCATCGTCGTGCATTTCGGTGAACAGAAATACCAGGACCTGAAATACGTTCAGAGCAGCAGCAAAGGCATCGATATCCAAACGCGCGACGGAGCGAATGCCTTATGTGTGTTCAATGGCGTGGTGAGCAAGGTTTTTGCCCTGCCGGGGTTCAACAATTCGGTGATTGTACGCCATGGGAATTACCTGACCGTTTATGCCAACCTGAGCAGCGTCTATGTGAAATCCGGGCAGAAGGTTCGCACAGGGGAAGCCATTGGTCGGATTTTCACCGACAGTGAACAAGGTAATCAGACGATGCTGCATTTCCAGCTTTGGAAAGATACGCAGCGGTTGAACCCGGAATCGTGGTTGCGTCGCCGATAATAATAAAAAAACATTTTCGATAGTCGGGAGTAAAAACAAACTTGTTTGATTTTGCCGAGCGTAGAAACTGGCCTACGTAGTAAACGCAGAGATTGGCGATCTTTTTAACATCTTTAGAGTTCTAAACCGTTCAGTATTTCCAGGTATAGGTCAATGCCCTCCTCGATTTCCTCCAACAGAATGTATTCGTTTGGCGTGTGCGAACGGGACGATTCACCCGGGCCCATTTTCAGCGTAGTGAATGGCATTCTGGCCTGATCCGAAAGCGTAGGTGAACCGTAGGGCGTGCGTCCGTTCTCGAGACAAGCCACCACGACCGGATGACCAGGGTCGATTCGGGACGAGTTCAGCCGGAAAGAGCGGGCTTTTACCTGGCAAGGCACTTCCTTCTTGATTTCTTCAAACAATTTTTCAGGTGTGAAAAACTCATTGATGCGAACATCCACCACGAATTCGCATTTGTCCGGAACCACATTGTGCTGGGTACCTGCATGCACCATGGTCACCGTCATTTTAACCGGTCCCAGGAAGTTGGACTGTTCCTCGAATTTTTTCTGCTGAAACCACTGAATGGAATCCAGCGCCTTGTAAATGGCGTTGTCACCTTCGTTGCGGGCGGCATGTCCGGATTTGCCGTGAACCGTGCAATCCAGCACCATGAGTCCCTTTTCGGCCACGGCGGGCTGCATGCCAGTCGGTTCTCCAACAATGCCAAGGGTAATGGGCGGCAATTTCGGCAACAGCGCTTCAATCCCATTTTTTCCCGTGATTTCCTCTTCGGCGGTAATACCGAGGATAAGGTTGTATTTCTGGGGCGTGGCGCTCAAGATGCGAAAGACTTGAATCAGGCAGATCAGACTGGCTCCAGCATCGTTACTTCCCAATCCGACAATACGAGTACCGTCGTTTCGCGGGTGATACGGGTCGTGATCCCAGCCGTCCGTCGGCTTGACCGTGTCTAAATGCGAATTCAGCAACATGGTTGGTTTCTTGCTGTTGAAATCCGGTGAAACACACCAAAGATTGTTCAGCTCCCGGTGTACTTCGATGCCCCGTTTTTTTAACCACGCTGAAAGGAAATCAGCACGTTCGTCCTCGTTCCGGCTCAAGGCAGGAATGGAAATCATTTTTTCCAGCAGGGAAACCGCTTCCTTGAAATAGCTTTCGTTGTTCATACTGCAAAGATAAAAATCTTCGTCAAGAAACGGTTTCGAGTATGTCAATATCCAGAAAAATGTTGTAATATTGCACATAATTACAAAGAATGAGCAAAATGGAGATAACACATTTCGCCCGGTTGGTCCCGGAAAAAGCTGCAAAAATTGGTGATAAAACCGTCATGCGGGTACGTGATTACGGAAACGGCAACTGGAAATCCATTTCGTGGAACGACTTCGACAGGGATGTGAACCGTTGTGCAAAAGCCCTGATCGGACAAAGTATTCTGGAGAAAGACAGAGTCGGCATTTTTTCACAGAACAGGGCCGAATGCCTGATTGCCGAATACGCCATCTATGCAAACCGTGCAGTCAGTGTACCCATGTACGCCACCAGCACGACAGCCCAGATCGAATACATCATCAATGACTCAGGCATGCACGTGCTTTTCGTGGGGGACCAGTATCAATACGACCGCGCTTATGAAGCCCAACGCACCTGCAAGGGGCTGAAACAGATCGTCATTTTCAATCCAGATGTCCGCCTGGCCGTAACCGATGTCCATACCATGTATTTCAGCGAATTCCTCCAGGCAGGATTGTTGTTTAAATCGGATGCTGAACTCGAAACCCGCCGGAAGAATGCCAAGGAGGAAGATCTTGCCAACATCATGTACACTTCCGGCACTACCGGTGAACCCAAAGGTGTCATTCTCACCCATACCATGTTCCTGGAAGCCATGCGGGTACACGATAAGAAGCTGACGGCGATTGGAGAAAACGAAGTGTCCATTTGCTTTTTGCCCCTCACCCATATTTTCGAAAAAGCCTGGTCCCATTTCTGCCTGCACAAAGGCATGCGGATCGACATCAATACTCGTCCCACCGATATTCAGATGATTCTCAAAGAAGTGCAGCCCACCTGCATGTGCAATGTGCCGCGTTTTTGGGAAAAGATTTACGAAGGCATCCAGGATGCCATCAATGCCAAGCCTCAGATTGTCCGCCGCTTATTTGATGAAGGCGTCCGCGTTGGACGCAGGTATCATATAGACCTTTTACGCAAGAACCGTCCGGTACCTTTGACGCTTCGCTTACGGTACGAATTCTTTGATAAGACACTTTTCCGCACGGTTCGCAAGACTGTCGGACTCCAAAACGCAAAAATTCTTCCGGTGTCAGGAGCCCGCTTGTCCAACGACTTATTGTTGTTTTTCCGTTCCATCGGTTTGCCAATTTATTACGGGTATGGCCTCACCGAAAGTACCGCAACCGTATGTGCTTTCGATGAATTCGGCTACCGTGTAGGCTCCGTAGGTAATCTCATCGATGGCTTGGAGGTAAAGATTTCTGAAGAAGGAGAAATTCTGCTGAAAGGTAAAACCATCACCCCCGGTTATTACAAGAAACCCCAGGAAACGGCAGCTTGTCTAACCGAAGACGGCTTTTTCCGCACTGGTGATGCCGGTTCAATGGATGGTGAATTCCTGATGGTGACCGAACGCATCAAAGACCTGTACAAAACCTCCAACGGTAAATATATCGCTCCCCAGAAGATTGAAACGGCTCTTTGCGAAGATCGTTACATCGACATGGTGGCCGTTATCGGAAACGAGCAGAAATTCGTTTCCGCCCTCATCGTGCCCACCTTCGACAAGATTCCAGAGCTGTGCAAACAGTTGGGTGTCGAATTCACCACACTGACCGACGTGCTTATGGACGAACGCATCCACAACTTCTTCGAGGAACGCATTCATAAGGTTCAGAAGCACATGGCCAGTTATGAGCAGATCCGTCGTTTCACCCTTTTGCCCCAGGCTTTTTCCATGGCCAACGGTGAATTGACCGATACGCTCAAGATTCGTCGCAAAGTGGTGGCATTTCACTATGCCGAGCAGATCGCAGTGATGTACTGAAAAATTCGTACCTTTGCGGCCTCAAAACTGCATTGAATCATGATTACGACCGAACAAATAAAATCGGTTCAGGAGCGCGAACAAGCCCTGAACAGGTATCTCGATATCGACGCCAAACTCATCCAGCTCCAAGAGGAAGAAATCCGCACCCAAGTGCCTGGTTTCTGGGATGACAATAAGGCTGCCGAGGCTCAGATGCGCAAGGTCAAAGCCATCAAAAACTGGATTGACTCGTATTATGAAGTAGTGAACGCCAATGAAGAGTTGGTGCTTTCCTTCGATTTCTACAAGGAAGAAATTACGACCGAAGCCGAAGTCGATGCGGCATACGCGCATTGCATCCATTTGCTGGACACGCTGGAACTCAAGAATATGCTCCGCAAGGAGGAAGATAAACTGGGTGCCGTGCTCAAAATCAATTCCGGAGCCGGCGGTACCGAAAGCCAGGATTGGGCAGCCATGCTTTTCCGCATGTATCAACGTTGGGCCGAATCCCAAAAATACAAATGCGAGATCACCAACTGGCAGGATGGCGATGAGGCCGGCATCAAAACAGTGACCATGACCATCGAAGGCGATTACGCGTATGGTTACCTCAAAGGAGAAAACGGCGTGCACCGCCTCGTTCGCGTTTCTCCCTACAACGCGCAGGGTAAACGCATGACCTCCTTTTCATCGGTCTTTATCGTGCCTTTGGTGGACGACACCATTGAAATTGAAATCAAGGATTCCGACATCACCTGGGATACGTTCCGTTCCTCCGGGGCCGGTGGTCAGAATGTGAATAAGGTGGAAACTGGGGTTCGTCTTCACCACGCGCCCACAGGTATCTCCATCGAAAATACCGAAAGCCGCTCCCAACTGGGCAACAAGGAAAATGCCATGCGTTTGCTGCGTTCCCAGTTGTACGAAATAGAATTGGAAAAACGCCGCGTGGAGCAACAGAAGGTGGAAGCTGGCAAAAAGAAAATCGAATGGGGTTCCCAGATTCGCAGCTATGTTTTCGACGACCGCCGCGTGAAGGATCACCGCACCGACTACCAAACATCCAACGTCAATGCAGTGATGGACGGCGATTTAGAAGGGTTCATCAAAGCGTATTTGATGGAATTCGGGGGGGAAGAATAAATTGGAGCTCCTCGCTACAAGCAGCGAGGAAAGCGCGTCCGGAATTCAGAATTTTAGTTAAAAAGTAAAGGCTGCCCCTTTTTGGAGCAGCCTTCGCTTTTAAATTATGCATTGTGGTTGTTATGCCAGCTTAACATTGACGGCATTCAAGCCTTTTCTTCCTTCTTCAAGATCAAAGGTTACGTTGTCGTTTTCTTTGATTCTGTCTTTTAGGCCGTTTGTGTGAACGAAATACTCTTTACCAGATTCTTCGTCCTTAATGAAGCCAAAGCCTTTAGCTTCATTAAAAAATTTAACTGTTCCGTTGTTCATTGTGTATAAATGTTTAATGCCGTAAAGATATGTATTAAATTACTAGCTATTGCATTTATTTTCAATTATTTATTTTTTTTCCTTGAAATAAAAAAAAATATCCGTTTGGATGGCTATTAAGTCTATGTTATATCCTTTTACAGCGCATTTTCTTTGATCAGGTATTCCGCAATCTGAACAGCGTTCAAAGCAGCACCTTTCTTGATCTGGTCGCTCACGCACCAGAAGGTCAAACCATTCGGGTTGGACAAATCCTTGCGGATGCGACCCACGTAAACAGGATCCTTGCCGGCAATCACGAGCGGCATCGGATAGTCTTTGGCGGCATCGTTTTGTTGCAGAACCACACCATCAGCTTTGGCAAAAGCAGCCTTGGCTTCTTCCACCGAGATGGGCCGTTCTGTTTCCAACCAGATGCTTTCGGAATGGGCACGCATCACGGGCACGCGAACGCAGGTGGCGCTCACTTCCACGTCTGAATGCATGATCTTGCGGGTCTCGTGGTACATCTTCATCTCTTCCTTGGTATAACCGTTTTCGAGGAAAACGTCCACTTGGGGAATCACGTTGTACGCCAACTGATAAGCAAACTTGGCAACGGTTGGTTCTTCTCCACGGCCAAGCTGATCGTATTGGAATATCAGTTCGTCCATGGCAGCGGCTCCGGCACCGGAAGCAGCTTGGTAGGTAGAGACATGCACCCGTTTGATGTGAGACAGGTCTTCAATCGCTTTCAAGGCAACCACCATCTGAATGGTCGTACAGTTCGGGTTGGCAATGATGTTGCGCGGACGATTTTTCGCGTCTGCAGCATTTACTTCGGGGACCACCAAAGGGATATCGTTTTCCATGCGGAATGCGCTGGAGTTGTCTATGACGACAGCACCGTGTTTAGTCATGGTGTCAGCAAAGTCTTTGGAGGTTCCAGCACCGGCAGAAGCAAACACGATGTCGATGCCCATAAAGTCATCGTTGTGTTTTAATTCTTTGACGGTGATTGATTTACCACGGAACGTGTAGCTGGTTCCTGCACTACGGGCAGAACCAAACAACACCAACTCATCCATCGGGAAGTTTCTCTCTTCCAAAACACGGAGGAACTCTTGTCCAACCGCGCCGCTTGTACCAACAATCGCAATCTTCATTGTGAAATAAAAGTTAATTAAAAGTTTAATAATAAATAAACATTTCGTACATTTGGCACGTTATGTTTTTATACGATACAAAGATAGGGATTTTTGCACACAATATATGACAAAGAGAAATATTCTGACTGTGATTTGTTGGCTGGTTTGCGGTGTGGCGAGTGCCACCGTAAATGGAACCTTTGAATATGGAACGTTGGTCTTCAGCGAGTTAATGGTCGATCCGGAGCCACCTGTGGGTTTGCCTGCCGTGGAATATGTCGAAATCTGCAACCGGAGCGACTCGGAGGTCTCCCTGGCCGGCTGGACTTTTCTGTACGGTGAGAAACCATATCCCTTGCCTGCCTGCACGCTTTCGGCCGGTGAATACCTGGTGTTTTGTGCCAAAACCTCCGTCGCCGCCTTTCCCGCAGGAACCTCCGTGTTGGGTATGTCGTCGTTTCCATCCCTGCTGAACTCGGGAAAACTGATGGTATTGGTTTCGTCAACCAACGAATTGATTTGCTGCCTGGATTATTCCGACAGCTGGTACGGCAGTGGCTTCAAGGCCAATGGCGGGTGGAGTCTGGAGTGCAGGGATTTGTCCAACTTTTCGGGGGCTGCTTCCAATTGGACGGCTTCCACCGATGTGTCGGGGGGAACGCCTGGTCGGATTAATTCGGTTTCAGCAGAAAATCCATCCTTGGAAGCGCCTTTTTGCAGTCGTTTGTATGTGCCTTCTCCCAATACCATTGAGATTCATTTTTCGGGATTCATGGAGGTTGCTTCGCTTTCCAATATTTTGAATTATGCCGTTTCTCCCGAGAATACCCTTGTCCTATCTGCCTCGCCAGGCTTTCCGGATCCCCGTGTGGTAACCCTCAAACTTAGCGACACATTGATTTCTGAAGCAACGTACGAATTGACGTTGTCAGGGTTGTACAACCTTTCCGGTTTCCCGTTGCCGGATACGACCCTGCTGCTCGGTTTACCTGAAAAGCCAGGGCCCGGATCGTTGCAATGGAATGAGATTCTGTTCAATCCGCTTTCGGGCAGCTGTGATTATGTGGAGTTCGTCAATGTCGGAACGAAATGCGTGGACCTTTCGCAGGTATGGTTGACGAACCGTTCAGCCGGAGGTGTGCTGAATGCAGGGAAGCGACTGTCTGAAAAGCCCTTGCCCTGTATGCCCGGCAGCTACTGGTTGCTTTCTGAGAGCCCGGATTCCGTTCGTGCTGCAGGGCCGTTTCCGCTCATGCCCAATGCTTTGAAAATCTCCAGTTTTCCTTCCCTGTCTGATGATGCAGGGAATGTGTCTTTGTTAACGACTTCAGCCGAAGTTTTGGACGAAATGGTTTATACGGAAAAAATGCACTTTGCATTGATTACCAATCCGGAGGGTGTGGCGTTGGAAAAGATACGTCCATCAGCGCCTTCTGCTGTTCGTACAAACTGGGTTTCAGCCAATTCAGCCTCGCATTATGGCACGCCGGGCTTTCAGAATTCGCAGTACAGGGATGTTGTATTGTCTGGGGTCAAAGGTTTTTACATGAAGCAAGCATGGATGACTCCAAATAACGACGGCCGTGACGACAGGGTCAACATTCAGTACGAACTGCCCGAAGCCTGTGCCGGCAACCTGATCGTTTATGACTTGCAGGGTCGCCTTGTTCGAAAACTGGCAAACAATGAAGTTTTCGCTTCCCAGGGCTGTTATTTGTGGGATGGAATCCGGGATAACGGGACGTTGGCTCCCTTTGGCCGCTATATTTTGTTTGCGGAAGCCTTTACGCCTACCGGACAGGTCATTCGAAACCGGCTCGTCTTGACGATCTTGTTTTAATGCCTATCTTTGTCAAGCAAAAGCAAATCGTCATGATTAAAGGAGAGAATATCCACAAATATTTTGGAGAACTGCACGTACTGCAGGGTGTCGAATTGCACGTCAAAGCGGGCGAGGTGGTTTCAGTTGTCGGACCGAGCGGGGCGGGGAAGACTACCTTGCTGCAATTGCTGGGAACGCTGGACAAAGCCGATTCAGGCACCATCGTGGTGGGTGGCGTGGATATTTCCAAACTTCGTGAAAAAGAACTGGCCGATTTCCGTAACAAACACATCGGATTCGTTTTTCAGTTCCATCAGCTACTGCCTGAATTTTCTGCGTTGGAAAACGTGATGATTCCTGCCTTGATTGCAGGGAAATCAAAAAAGGCTTCGAAAGAAAGTGCACTGGAAATTCTGGAGTATTTGAACATGGCCGACCGCCTCAACCACAAGCCGGCTCAGCTTTCTGGCGGTGAAAATCAGCGTGTAGCCGTGGCAAGGGCTTTGGTGAACCACCCCAACGTTATTCTGGCCGACGAACCTTCCGGCAGTCTGGACACCAAACACAAAGAAGAATTGCATCAATTGTTTTTCGATCTGCGCGCCAAATTCAATCAGACGTTCGTGATCGTCACCCACGATATGCAGCTGGCTCAGCTTACCGACCGCGTGATCGAAATGCGAGACGGACTAGTGCTGCCACCACACAGCTTGTAAATGCACCGGCTATGCCGAACCACCAGTCCAGCCATTCTCCCGAACGGTAACTGGTCAGGTACATTTGTGCCAGTTCAATGGCGCCTGCCATGATGCCGCAATAAATCAAGTTTTTTGTGTAAATCCAAAGCATGCTGCTCGTGCGTTTGTGCGTGGATTCGAACAGGTATGCACCTCCCAGCAGCAGATACATCGTGAAATGAACAACCTTGTCAAAATTGGGAATTTCGATGGGGTTTTCCTGCAATGGAATTCGCATGAAGCATAGAAAAATAATTCCCAATCCGCAGAGGATGCTGAAGATGTGGTAGTTGTAAATGAACTGAATGAATTTTCTGGTCATTTGTAGTTTGTTAAGCAGATAATGTCCCAAAAGTACGACATTTTGAGAAATTACTTCTATATGTATTATTAATATATGTTATATTTGCAGAAAAATAACATAAAGTACATGTGGAAAGATTTCTTCAACTTTAGCAAAAGGGAGCGTGTCACCATTATTGCCTTGACCTTTCTGATTATTCTTGTGCAACTAATGATCTGGACCAAAGACTCCTGGGTTCGATTTCTTCCAGAAAACGTAGAGCAAAAGTACCGGCAGAAAAAGGAGTTGGAGGCCTACAGAGATTTCGTGACGGCTCAAAAACCCATG
>Ga0209125_1002141_pt1 | contig 16004 bp, 6 predicted proteins | sample BarGraIncub1131A_FD_184503 | JGI IMG/M metagenome (GOLD analysis project Ga0209125, IMG submission 184503) | Arctic peat soil microbial communities from Barrow, Alaska - Barrow Graham LP Incubations 11-31A (SPAdes) (version 2) | ecosystem: Environmental > Terrestrial > Soil > Wetlands > Peat...
CGCTATGTGGCCTGTGTGGTGGATAATCCAAGGTCTATTGACTGCGAATCGGGTCAGATGGCATTAAACGGTTTTCTTTCACTGTACGACTTGACAAAAGATGTCGCTTGGTTGAAAGCCGCTGAACAAGCCGGTGTTTACGTTGAATCCTGGGTATTTTCCTATGAAATTCCAGTGGAACAAGACCGTACAACATCGACCAGTTTCCCTAAAGGCCGAAGTATTATTGGTCAACACCTTTTTGCTATAGGACATCCTGCAGCTGATGTTGGTTTTGCATTTTCATCGTTTGGACTTTACCGGTTATATCTGGCCACAGGTAAGGAAAATTACCTGCAGGCAGCCAGAATGTCTGCCCACAACACCAATCAGTCGAGCAACTGGGACAATTCCTTATTCCCGGGTCAGGCAAAAGGTCTCCAACTGGAAGCTTTTTCAGTGACCCTACCCCGTCGTTCAAACGGAGTCATGACAACGTTAAACTGGATATATGCTGCTCACCTGGATCCTATGTTTCGCTTTAAAGACGCATTCGGCACTCCAGACCTGGAAGAAATCGAGAAAAAGACGCTGGAAGAACGCCAAAGTCTGGTGAAAAAATACTCCATGGTTCAATCGTCCGATTACGGGCAAGTGGTGTCGGAGAATATCAATGCGACCACAATAGAAAGCTGTAAATTTTATCCGAATCCTGTTGAAAAAAACGGAGAAATCAGTATTGAACTCTCTAACAATAACAAACAAAATATCACATTGGGTATTTACAGTGTAGCAGGTGATCTGGTTTATAAAGAAAATATTCAGCCAGAGTCTTCAAAAATGAGGATCCGATTAAACATACCAAGTGGAATATACTTCCTGCAATTTAAAGGTGAGCATCTTAATTCCATTGGAAAACTCATCATCAAATAAGCAATGAAAATTCACACGAGTCATAAAATGAATAACTTAAATCGAAATAATATGAATCAAGCAAACAATTCCAATGCTAAGGGGCGAAAAAAAGTCAAGCTCCTTCTAATGATGTTTGTTCTTTTAACATCATTGTCTCCAACTTTTGCAAACAAGCTGTCATCCACGATACAAGGATTGGTCACTGACCCACAAAATGTACCGTTGGCAGGAGTCACCATCATGGAAAAAGGGACATCAAACGGGTGCATCACCGATGTGAATGGACTTTTCAACCTGAAAGCCAGTGTTTCAAATCCAAAAATTGTTTTTTCCTTTCTTGGTTATGTCAGACACGAAGTTCAGATTGCTCAGGAAACCTATATCAAAGTGGTGATGGAGGATGAGTCTAAGGATCTGGATGACGTGGTGGTAGTGGGATACGGCACCAGAAGAAAAGGTGGCATTTCTGCTTCAGTTTCATCCATAAACAGTAAAGATTTAAGCCGATCCACTTCAACGACAACGGCAGGTGCTCTTGTTGGTAAGGTGGCTGGTATTACAAACCGCCAGAAATCGGGGACACCAGGATCATCAAGTAATTTACAGATCCGGAATTTTGGTACTCCTCTTTATGTTATTGATGGTGTCATTGAGGACGCCGGTAATTTCAACAACATTGATATCAACGATATTGATAACATTTCAGTGTTGAAAGACGGTGCCGCTGCCATTTATGGTGTAAAAGCTGCAAACGGTGTAATTCTGGTTACCACAAAAACAGGTGGCTTGAATCAAAAACCGCAAGTAAATGTCAACGCCTATACCGGCTGGCAACAATGGACCAAATATCCTGAATTGTTAAACGCCTATCAGTGGGAATATGCCAACTATATGAAAGAAGTAAACAGCGGAACGCTTGGCGTCACCAAAGAATTTGCCCAGGCAGAACTGGAAAAATGGAAAACCGGATTGTACGATGCCACCACGGGCGAAGACTACAGAGGTTACAACTGGAAAGATGCCTATGTGAGCAAAGCCGCACCTCAGAAATACATAAATGCCAGCGTTTCTGTAGGGAATGAGCGTACAACGGCTTACTTTTCCTTATCTCATGTGGATCAGGATGCTGTTTTTAAGGACTACAACTTCAACCGTACAAATTTCCAATCCAACGTCAGTACTAAAATAAACGACAACCTAAAAGTTGGATTTCAAACGATGGCCAGAATTGAAACCAGACAAAACCCCGGCTTACCCGGAACGGATGATTACGCATTGATAAAGACTTCATTATTGGGGCTGCAACCAATTTACAGACCCTACGCCAATGAAAATCCTTTATATCTGAATTATATTCAAGGAAACGATGCCCGCAACATGGCTGCTTTTGATACAGAACATGCAGGTACCTTTAAAAGTGTTTGGAGAACGCTTCAAAATACCTTCAACCTGGATTATAAGACACCTGTAAAAGGGCTGACCGCAAAAGGTTTGTTTTCGTATTACTATGCAAACAATGCTGTTGACAACAACGAACAGGGCTGGAAAGAATACACCTATAATAGAACGTCAGATACGTACGACGTTAAATACGACAAAGCAGCAAGCGGTGAAACTTTTTTGGTTCGTACCAAAGAGGCCATTCAGGATATGACAGGTACTTTCACCTTGAATTACGATACTAAAATCGGTGAAAATCATCACATAACAGGATTAGCCGGATTTGAATTCTACGATCGACAGTACAACAGTCTGACTATTCAACAGAATCCTGTTGAAAACCCATTCATTGACCTGATGTCTACCAATGAGAATAACTCTGTAAATGAAGCAAAATTTGAGAATTCAACCGCGAGTTTTATTTTCAGAGGCGGGTATGATTATAAGCAGAAATACATCCTTGATTTTGGCGGAAGATACGACGGAAGCTGGAAGTTTCCCAAAGGAAAACGCTGGGGATTTTTCCCAACCGTTTCGGCAGCCTGGCGCATTTCGGATGAAAACTTCCTGAAAAATTCCAGTGTTTCTACCTGGCTGACAAATTTAAAACTACGTGCATCCTATGGAGAAATGGGAGACGATAATCTTGGCGGTGCCTATCCTGATTTTGCTTTCCAATCCGGTTATAATTATGGTTCGGGCAGCGCATCCATTCCTACTGATCCGACACAAAGTTCCGATAATAAACTGGTTGTAGGATCAAAACTGAAAGATCCTCCCACCACCGGAATATCCTGGATGACAACATCCATTACCAACATTGGACTTGAGGTTGGATTCCTGAATAATCGATTATCGGCAGAAGTTGATGCTTTTAAACGATTAAGAAACGGAATTCCAGCCATGCCAAACGATGTTGTTTTCCCACTTGAAAGTGGTCTTTTAACAAAAAATGAAAATTTAAATTCAGATGAGCACATGGGTATTGACGGTATGATCAAATGGAACGACCATATTGGTGATTTCAGATATTTTGTCGGTGTAAATGCTACCTTCTCCAGACAAAGAAACAGTAAAGTGTATGGAGAACTTTTCTTCAATGCTTTAGACAAGTACTACAACAGCACCAGCGACCGTTGGACCAATGTTTCGAGCGGACAGGTCTGGATGTGGCAATCGGTCGGCACCTTCAAAACACAGGAGCAAATTGATAATTATCCTGTAAACGTGGATGGACAAAACAACACGACCCTTTCTCCGGGAGATGTTATTTTCAAGGATCTCAACGGAGATGGCATTATCGATAATTCTGATAAAAGACCATTGGGTTATGCCTCCGTCGATTGGCCCTGGGATTCTTCCAAAGGAAATAAAAACCCCTTACTTTCTACCGGTCTGAATTTTGGCTTTGACTGGAAAGGTATTGATTTCGCTGCAGATTTTGCCGGTGGATTCCTGAACACCTTTGTTCCAGACTGGTACATGAAATGGGGCGTATCCCGTTCTTCCAACTCGTATGTCTATAACAGTTTGGACGTTTGGCATCACGAAGATATTTTTGATCCTCAATCTCCCTGGATAGAAGGTAAATTTCCTGCATTGAGAGCCTCAAATCCTTCTACGAGAGGTGAAAACAACTATTACTCGAAAAATGTAAACTATGTACGTTTGAGAAATCTCGTATTAGGTTATACCATCCCCAAAAAATTGACTTTCAATCGCATTCAGAAATTTAGAGTCTATTTTGAAGGAACCAATCTATTCTGCTGGGATACCCTGAAAGATTACAACATTGATCCTGAAACATCCACAGTGAATGGTACGGATTACCCACAATCAAGGGTCTATTCCATTGGAGTTAATTTAACATTTTAATCTAGTAAGATCTATGAAAAAGATAACTTATCTATTGTTGACATTCTGTCTAACATTTTTTTACGGATGTGATGAATGGTTGACACAAGAAGATTCTACAGCGATGTCAACGGTACAAACATATTCCTCCATATCAGGGATCAACAGTGTCGCAGCAAATATTTATTCGAGATTGCGTTACGAACAAGATTTCAGCACAGATGGCGATTCATACGATTTGACCAGTTGGGATGAAGCCATCAACAGCAGTGCTTACTGGGCGCTTGGGGCTACCAACAAGAATCAGAATTATCGCAGTTATTACGATTATGGTTTGATCAGAGACATTAATCAGCACATTGAATGCTTAAAAACAGAAGTAGGACCAAATGTGCCGGCAGACAGTAAAAAATACTTTCAAGCCGAAGCGCGTTACATGAGAGCTTACGTCTATTTCACGCTTGTTTCCAGAATGGGAGGCGTGCCAATCATTGACGAAGTCACTCAATATACCAACACCCCACTTGATCTGGCAAAACCCAGAAATATGGAGTCTGAAGTGTACGATTACATTGCCAACGAATTGGATTCTGTAACCGGTGACCTCTCTTTGGCTATCAGTACAGTTAAAACCAGAGCTACAAAAGGTACAGCCTTAGCCTTGAAATGCAGAGCCATGCTTTATGCAGGTACCATTGCCTACAATCACGACAAAAGGGCTGCCAAAGGTTTGATCTTACCCAGTGGCGCTACAGGAATTGATAAAAACAAAGCGAACGACTATCTGATCAAATGTCTGGATGCCTATACCGCTCTACAGAATATGGGCATCTATTCACTTTACGAAAAGAAAAGTGATTTGGCTTCAAACTATGCAGACTTATTCACGGATAAAGACAACAATCCGGAAATCATTTTCTGCAAAGACTACGATGGAAACAAATTTACCAATAGTTTCACCATGAGAGCCATTTGTCGTTCCATGAAATCAGCTTTAAAAACCGGAGCTCAAATTAGCCCTGTTCTAAATCTGGCCGATTGCTACGAAAATGTAAACTCTCACGTGGCAGAGCCTTTTAATCCTTATGTCGGTGAAAATCATATTGAAGCAATGGGAACAGCAACTTCAACCTACACGTATCAGATTTTTGACAATCAAAACGACATCTTTGAAGGACGTGACCCTCGTTTAAGCGGAACTATTCTGCATCCGGGTTCTACATTCAGAAGCAATGCGCTCGATTTCCAGGCTGGCTTGGCAGTTAAAACGGCATCCGGTTATACATTCAAGTCGGTACCGAACATGGATAATGTGGATGATCTGACGCTGGGTTACTACCTGGGTATGAAAATGACCGGTAATGAAGGTCCTCATATTGAAAGTTACTATGTTTCCCATTCCGGTTTTCTTTTAAGGAAATTTGTCGATACGAAATCAGGTTCTGAGGCTGTAGGTGCAAGTACCGTTCCATACATTGTTTTCCGTTACGGAGAAGTGTTGTTGAATGCTGCTGAAGCTGCTTTTTATCTGAATGAAGATGGTATAACTGTTTATAAAGGCAGTCAGACCAGACAAATCGCTTTAACAAACATCAATAAAATACGTAAACGTGCAGGTGGAGATGCCTTTAAAATCACTGATTCAGAATTGACGATGGATAGAATCATCAATGAAAGAAGAACAGAACTTGCTTTTGAAGATCACCGCTACAACGACTTAAAAAGGTGGAGCATAGCCAATGAAATCTGGGCAAATGACGTCAACAACGAAAACGCAGTCATGTATGGTTTATGGCCTTATAAGATTTATGCTCCCGGAGACGTATCCGATGGAAAATGGATCTACAGAAAAGTAAAACTGGAACATAGAGGTTCAGAATCGAACAAAGGAATGCCTATCAATTTTGATTTAAAAATGTACTATGCAACCTATCCTATGAATCAGGGAAATCCCTATGTTGAAAAAAATCCAAACCAATAATAATTCAGTCACTATGAAAAATAAATCATTCATAAGCATCCTAATTATATTCGCACTGATTATATCATCTTGTGAATACGACAATTACGAAGCGCCATCTATCAAAATAAAAGGCCATCTGACCTACAATGGTCAACCATTTCTGTACGATGGGAGTACAGCCAGAGGGGTATTGAGCCTAGTCCAAAGCGGTTTTGGAAAAACGGATGGCGGCACCACCTTGAGAATCGATGAAAGTGGATCATTCACCCAATTGATATTCCCTGGTGATTACGGATTAACCTTGAGCAACAACCCCTATCCCTTTGAATTCAAGGATTTTAAATCTAATGGAACAGGATTGGGGTATGATACTATCCCGATGAAAATCAGTTCGGATGTTAGCAGGGATTTTGAAGTGACACCCTACTATACCTTTTCAGACTATACCGCTACAGTCGTGGGAGACTTTATTGAGGTCAATTTTAAAGTTTCGAAAGTTGCCGGCACCCTCATCCCTGCCCCAAAACTCGTAAGAGCCCGTTGTTTTGTAAGCACATCGTCCATTGTAAACAGTTCGACGCTCTGTTCCAAACAAAAAATTGGTGCAAACGCCGATGTAAACATAAAAATACAGGTTCCGATTTCAACTTCGTACCGTACTATTTATAAAAGCAATTTCAGAGATTATGCCTTCTGCCGGGTTTCAGTTGAGCTGGATGGCATTCCAAACTATTATTTGTTTTCTGAAACACTGAAAGTAGAAGGTTTGCCCGTCAATTAGTAGAATAGGTATATCAACTATCTGATATACCTATTCTATCATCATCAAATATTAAAAAATATGAGAAATTTGGATTTTAAAAATGCCCTTATTCTAATCGTTATCTTTCTGACCGTGTCCTCGTGTGCGAGTGCTAAAAAAACGTACCAAAACCCACTGCTTCCGGTTGGACCAGACCCGTGGGCTATCTATCAGAATGGGAACTATTATTATATGCACACCATGCAAGACCGTCTTGTTTTATGGAAAACAAAAGACATCACTGATTTGAAAAATGCTCCCCATAAGACCATTTGGACCCCAACGGATCCAAAAAACAGTAAAAACCTCTGGGCACCCGAAATTCATTATATTGACGGTAAATGGTACATCTATTTTGCCGCAGACGATGGTAATACCGATAACCACCAACTCTATGTACTGGAAAATGCCCATGCAGATCCGTTCGAAGGCGAGTTTGTGATGAAAGGTCGGATCAGCACCGATAATGACAACAATTGGGCCATAGATGGTTCCGTTTTTGAACACAATGGTGCTCTTTATATGGTTTGGTCCGGCTGGCAAACCCGCAGGGTGGACACAGAAACACAATGCATTTACATTGCCAGAATGGAAAATCCATGGACACTGAGTTCTGAAAGAGTCTTGATTTCCAAACCAGAACTGGAATGGGAAAGGCATTGGATTAATGTTGATGGATCGAAACCCGATCATACAATTTATGTGAATGAAGGCCCTCAACCACTGAAAAGTCCGAAAGGGAAATACATTCACGTAGCCTACTCGGCAAGTGGTTGCTGGACACCCTACTATGCACTTGGATTGTTGACAGCAAGCACAGATGCCGATTTACTGGATCCAAAATCCTGGAAGAAATCAACGGAGCCTCTATTCAAACAATCCCCTGAACATGGCGTTTACGGGACAGGTCATAACAGTTTCTACCAATCGCCTGACGGAACCGAAGCTTATATTCTGTATCATGCCCGTGACACCCAGGTTGATCCGGCAGGAAAAGGAGATACACGTTCACCGCGAACACAGAAGATTACCTGGAATAAGAATGACTACCCGGATTTTGGCATTCCAACTTCCAACTCCACCAAATTGAGTAAGCCATCGGGTACTGGAAAGTAACCGACTAATTTCAAATGCACTGGATACAAAGAATAGGAAGGACAAATTTATAAACTGTCATTCCTATTTTTTGTATATTTATGCCCGAGACCCATTTTTATCTGAATAAATGCCAAAAATCGATTTCATGAGAAAAGTGATCAATACTTTCTTGTTTTTCCTACTACTATTCCTCTTTTCCAGGGAGGCAGTAGCAAAAAACACGGATAAATATTTCAAACATATTACCATTGAGAACGGTTTGTCACAAAATACGGTTTTGTCCATTTTGCAGGATAAAAAAGGATTCATGTGGTTTGGAACGAAAGATGGTTTGAATCGGTACGATGGAAATTCCATCAAAATATACAAGAAAAACGACAGCAACCCTTTGTCCTTAGGAAACAATACGGTTTGGTCTATGATGGAAAATGTAGACGGAACCATCTGGATTGGCACAGATAGAGGTATTTACATCTTCAACCCGGCTGATGAAACATTTCGGCTTTTCGATTTAATTTCAGATTCCGGACTAAAAATTGATTTTCCTGTTTTAGATATCAAATCGGATAAAAAAGGCAATATCTGGATATCAGCGAATAGGTTATATTGCTATTCGCCCCAGAAAAACAGGCTCTTTGATATGTTCACCAAGTACGATAAGGAAGTATTTTTCTCACGTTGCTGGTACATAAATATTGATGACGATAATCAGGTTTGGGCCTGTTTGCATGGAATGGGTATTCGTAAATATACTTCCACCAATAAGACACAACACGAAGATTTTCTAAAAACGACGTTGGATGATCCATATTCAAAAGTTTTGTTTTCAACGCTTATGAATTTTGAAAACAATTTTATGATAGCCGGAACATTGACCGGAGGTGTCAATATCATCAACAAGATAACCGGAAAAATTGAACCGCTGCTACCTGAACAGAAAGAATATTCCGGTTTGTACGTCAGAGACCTTGCTCAGATTGGACAAGATATTTGGATAGGTACTGAATCGGGTCTTTACATCATGAATCCTAAAACAAAAAAATCGGAACATTTCAACCAAAATTTAAACGACCGCTTTTCTTTATCGGATAATGTCATCTATTCGATGTATAAAGACCGGGAAGGAGGCACCTGGATTGGCACCTATTTTGGCGGTGTCAATTATATTTCAAAACAAAACAGCTACTTTGAAAAGTATTATCCGGTTTCCAACCAGAATTCCATTAAAGGCGAACGTGTCAGTGGAATATGCGAAGACAAAAACGGTACTATCTGGATTGGAACAGAGGATGAAGGTCTGAATAAATTTGACCCTAAAACCAAAACTTTTGAACCTTTTACATCCGGTTCTGAAAAAGACGGAATCAACAACGGCAACATACACGATGTCATTCTGGATAACAATCAGTTGTGGGTTGGATTATTCAATAAAGGAATATACGTTATTGATCTGACGACCAAACAAACAAAGCATTATCAAGCATCAAACGAGCCAAATTCGCTGGACAACAACGACGTTTTTGCCCTGAATAAGGACAAGGCTGGAAATATTTGGGTTGGAACTTCCAGTGGTGCTTTCCTTTTTGACAAGTCAAACAATCGTTTCATCAAACAGACTCAAATAGGTCAACATTTCATTTCGGATATTCTGGAAGACTCGAAAGGCAGGATTTGGTTTTCAACGTACGACAATGGCGCTTATAGCTACAACCCCAGAACCAGAAAGTGCATGCACTATCCGTATATAAGCAGCAATCCCAAATCAATCTGCTCTTTCAAGATCATTAGTATTTTTCAGGATAGTAAAGACCAAATCTGGTTTACAGGCGAAGGCGGAGGTATCTGCGTCTTTGACGAAACAACCAGAGGTTTTAAACGGTATGGCTTTAAGGATGGTTTTGAGAGTGACGTCATCTATAAAATGCTGGAAGATGTAAAAGGAAACCTTTGGCTTTCCAGCAACTCAGGTTTGATGATGTTTAATCCGGAGACTAAAAAAATCAGGGTTTTTACGACCGGAAACGGAATTCTTTGCAATCAGTTCAATTACAAATCCGGCTATAAAGACAAAAACGGAAAAATGTATTTTGGTGGAATAAACGGTTTAATAGCCTACAATCCAGAGTCTTTCGTAACCAACAAGTATATTCCTCCTGTATATATCACCAAGATTCAGCAGCTGGACCGGAAAAATTCTTTCTCTAAGGAAATTTTCGCTAAGTCTAAAAAAATAACGTTGAAATACAATCAATCAACGTTTAGTATAGACTTTTCAGCATTGAGTTATACTGCCCCTGAGCTGAACCGCTATGCCTACAAAATGAGTGGCCTGGAAGACAATTGGGTCTACCTGGATAAGGCACAGACCATCATTTATTCCAACCTGCCCCATGGAAAATATCAGTTCCGGATTAAAGCATCCAACAACGATGGCGTTTGGAACGAGCAAGGGGATTATTTAAACATTACCATACTTCCACCATTCTGGAAATCAATTTTTGCCTACATCCTATACACTATATTCATTCTTTATTCCATCACCTACTTTTTGAAATCAAATTACAAGCGGTTAAAACGCAAAAATGAAAATGATCGCATCCTGTTCGAAAAAGAAAAGGAGAAAGAAATTTATAATGCTAAAATCAGCTTCTTTACCAATATAGCACACGAAATCAGGACACCACTGACCTTGATAAAAAGCCCGTTGGAATATATTATGACCAATAAGACAGACGAGAATGAGTTGAAATCCAACTTGCAAGTTATGGAAAAGAACACCGATAGGTTGTTGTTGCTTATCAACCAGCTGCTTGATTTCCGGAAGATTGAATCTAAAGTCTTTAGCCTGACTTTTGTAAAGACTGACATCACACAACTTTTAAACGAAACGTATATCCGTTTTAGCTCACTGGCTACGAACAAGGGGCTTGATTTTCAACTGGAAATGCCCTCCGAAAAAGTTTTGGCCGATGTTGATAAGGAAGCCTTCACAAAAATCATCAGCAATTTATTCAGTAATGCAATCAAGTACAGTCAGGCAAAGATTACTGTTTCTTTGACCAAATCAGAATTTGATTTTCAGCTAAGGGTCAACAGCGATGGAAAAATCATTCCGAACGATTTAAAAGAGCAAATATTTGAGCCTTTCTTTCAGATTAAGGAAAACAACGACACTGTCTCAAAAAACGGTTCAGGCATTGGTTTGGCATTAACAAGATCTTTAGCAGAGTTGCACATGGGTACCATTCTGGTTGATAAATCTGTACCGGATATAAATTCTTTTCTTCTGACTATTCCTTTGATACAAGAGAAAAGTATTGTCATCAACGAACATGTTGAAACAGTAGAAGAAGCTATTGAACCCCCAACGTCCGATCAAGGAAAATTGGATAGGGAGCAAATTTTGTTGGTGGAAGATGATGAAGAGTTGCTGACATTTATGGTAGATAAACTATCCAAAATATACCATGTGCATTCAGGACGAAATGGAAAAGAAGCCATCCAGGTTCTTGAAAAAGAAATTATCAATATGGTGATCAGTGATATCATGATGCCTGAAATGGATGGGCTTGAACTTTGCGAAAAGATGAAAAATGATGTAAACTACAGCCACATTCCAGTTATTTTATTGACTGCAAAAACCACGATACAAAACAAGATTGAAGGCTTGGATTCAGGGGCTGATGCCTACATTGAGAAACCTTTTTCCCTGGACTTTCTGTACGCGCAAATTTCAAACTTATTGAATAACAGAAAGAAGATAAAAGAGGCTTTTGCCCATTCTCCTTTGGTTCAGACAGAGAGTATAGCCTTAAACAAGGCCGATGAGGTTTTCCTGAATAAAATGAATGAGATTATACTTAAAAATATATCCGACCCTGCTTTTCATGTGGATCTTCTGGCAAGAGCGCTTTGCATGAGCCGATCAAGTTTATTGCGTAAAATAAAGGGTATCTCTGAATTTTCACCCAATGATTTCATCAAAGTCATCCGGCTTAAAAAAGCAGCGGAGATCCTTCAGGATGGCGAGTATAAAATCAATGAAGTGTGCTTCCTGGTAGGCTTTTCCTCCACCTCCTATTTTACCAAAGCCTTTCATAAGCAATTCGGGATACTGCCAAAGGATTTTGCAAAAAACACGAAAAGACCCCAAAATCGTATCTAACCTTTTCAACAAATCCTTTTACTTAAACATTGGTGCATAAGTTCTATTAAATGAACCAATTGTGCTTTGTAAAGGACGAATCATGTTCTAAATTTGGAAAGGAATCATGTTCTAAATTTGGAAAGAACACACCTTAAACCAATCTATTTCTCGATGAAAACAAAATTTAAACACAGAAGAACCGTAGGGAACACGCTTTTAAAGTGGTTGTTGACCCTTATTTTTACCGCAACATTTGTTCAAAGTCAAGCTGGTGGTACAGCCGTTTATACCATCACTTCAGGAGCAACGTCATTAACAGTTCGCAGCTATGGCACCAACAATTATGGTATTGGGTTTGCCATGGGAGCTACCTATTACGAACAAACAAAACCATGTGCCATAGAGGTAGTTACAACGGCAGGAGTTGCTACATGGATTACAGGAAACTACACCAGTGCTACTGACATGGGTGGTGGAGTCTACAAATGTATTGGTACAAAAACCAGCGCAAATGGTTCTGTATTCACCTTTACAGACACCTATAGTCTGGCATCTTTCGGGCTGTTTCAAGTAAGCCGAAATGTTAAAGTTACCTCAGCCAATGCTCTGGACAAGGGTTTCTCAAGTAAATTGACACTCGCTCAAATCACCACTTCGGCGATGTCTGATTACGACTTCTTTGTACCCGGAGTCTGGTATAAAGACAATGCAGATGTAGGTGATGCATCCCTTGCAACAGACATGACCGATACCTACTTTTGGTTCCGGGAAGACCGCTTATCCCTCCCACTTTTTATGATCCGAAAGAAAAGCGATGGGGTTACATTTTCCATTTGTCACAAAAGTCCGGATGCATCCAGTTTTACGGGTGAAGACGGTTTAAACAGGATCGTTGATAGCCGCATGAAATTTGCTTCAGTAGGTATGGAAAACAACACGAATCCTTCCATCGGAATTATTTTCCCTGGATCAGAAGGGGAAAGAACCGGTGTATATGGAATGTCGGCAACAAAACGTTGGGCATTACGCAGTAATCCTGTAACGCTGAATTACACCCAGGATTATACACTTGCACTTCGTATGACAAGTGAAACCAATTTTGATACAGCATTAAAAAACACATGGATTGCCTATTTTTCCATGTTCAATCCACCCTTGTACAGTCCGAATCTGACTACGGTTTACAACGACCAATTGGCTTTATTAAATACGTATTGGAAAACCATTAACGGATCTTACGGTTTCCCTTTCAGAGTAAATATAAATGGTACTGCAGCTGATGCAGATTACAATTGGGATATGGGTTTTGTCGGAATGGAAATTCCGAATGCGGCCATTTTACTTCGTGAAGGAATCAATGCCGGCAATGCTACCATGCGATCAAAGGCAGAACAAACGTTGGATTGGTGGGCGAACAACTCAATAACTTCTACTGGATGTCCAAAAACCTGGTACGACCCAACTCCGGCTACATGGCGTTCGTACGATACGTATACACGCGTTGTCGGTGATGGAATGAGTGGATTGCTTTGGGCATGGAATTTTGAGAAAAAAAATAATGTAGATAAAGTAAACTGGTTGAATGCCTGTTACAGGGTTGCAAATTGGCTGGTATCCAAACAGAATACGGATGGATCTTTTCCAAGGGCATGGAATTACACCACAAATGCAGTTGTTTACAGCGAAAAAACAAATACCTCTCACATCATTCCTTTCCTGGTTGATATGTATAAGGCTACAGGCAACATTGCATTTAAAAATGCTGCCATCAGTGCCGGGAATTATATTTACACTCAAGTCTATCAAAATTTTAAATACATTGGCGGTACGCCCGATAATCCCAATGTTCCCGACAAAGAAGCCGCATCAATGGCTTTACGGGCCTTCCTGGCATTGTACGATGTAAGTGGCGGAGTGGCTCAATGGTTGGATGCAGCAAAACAAGCGACCTTTTACTACGAGACATGGGTTTATTCCTGGAACATTCCAATTCCTGCAGACGATGCAAATGCCTCTTACCCAAAAAACAGATCAACAACGGGTATGAGTCTGATAACAACAGGCGGAAATGGTGCCGATTCATACGCATCGATTGATGCATTCAGCTTTTATAGAATGTATCTGTACACAGCGGATGCACACTTGCTGAACATGTCAAAACTATTGTTGCAAAACACCAAACAAGCAGTAAACTGGGATCACAGCAATCCAATCGCTGGTTATGGTGCTTATGGACTTGTACAGGAAGCTACCGATTTTATGATTAACCGCGGGCATGGAGTCGGCTATTATTTGCCCTGGCAAACCTACAACATGATAGAACCCTTCGTCTTATTCTGGGATGCCTTTGGAGCTGGAACGTATGATATAGCAACCATCGACAACCTTGCAAATAAGACGACCTTAAACAACACCTATTCCACGACCAGGAATTTTGTTTCCAGTAATTCGGAAAGCATTGTGGACGGTAGTATCTATATTATAGTGAACCGAAACAGCGGAAAGGTACTTGATGTCTCGGGTGAATCACTTTTAAACGGTGCAAACATTCAGCAATGGGATTATCTGACCAAAACATCGCAGCAATGGAAGGCCGTAAAAGTGGGAACCAACTTTGAGCTGATAGCTCAGAATAGTATCAAATGTGCAGATGTTGAAGCCTCCTCGCTAAACAACAGTGCCAATATTTCACAATACACCATCACCAATGCGAATAACCAGCTTTGGACTATTGGTGGCGTAGGTGGCGGTTATTGGAGTATTGTCAATGTCAACAGTGGAAAAGCAATGGATGTGGAAGGTTCTTCAACCATCAATGGAGGTAATGTTTCACAATACACGTACAACGGCACCCCCAATCAACAATGGTTGTTCGTGAAAGTGACCACGACTTTGAAGTCTGCAACCGATCTTTTCACCTCCGGGAATAAGGAAAACCCGAAACTGATTATGTATCCTAGCCCGGCATCCAATCAATTGATTATTGAAAATTTTGATCCGTATTCGAAAATAGAGATATTCAATAGTTTTGGACAGAAAATGTATCAGGATCAACTAAAAGGAACTTCAAAAGAAATTAATGTAACTTTGTTTGATAAAGGAATGTATATCGTTAAATTTACAGACGATCAAGGTTCTAGTCTAACACAGAAATTTCTTAAAAAATAAGGATCTTTTCAGATGAATAAAAAACCAATTGTCACGATTTTTGCTGTTTTATCGATGCAATTAGCAACAGCCCAACGACCAAACATCATCGTCATCCTGGCAGACGATATGGGCTTTTCCGATTTAGGATGTTTTGGAAGCGAAATCCCCACTCCCAACCTCGATAAACTTGCAAAAAATGGGATTCGTTTCAGCCAGTTCTACAATACTGCCCGAAGCTGCCCTACCCGTGCCAGTTTGCTCACAGGCCTATACCAGCATCAGGTTGGTATAGGCTGGATGGCAGAAGATCCGGCCAACGATGAAATTGGGAAAAAGAGAAATGACAAAGGAGTACCCGGTTACCGTGGTTTTTTGAATCACCATGGAATGACTTTGGGAGAAGTCCTGAAAACAGCTGGTTATCATACCTATATGGTCGGGAAATGGCACGTTGGTATGCATGGAGAAGAAAAATGGCCTTTGCAACGTGGCTTTGACCGCTATTATGGTATTCTGGCAGGAGCCTGCAGTTACCTGAAGCCTGAAGGTGGTCGGGGTTTGACTATGGACAATACCAGGCTTGAAGCACCACAAGGCGAATATTACACAACGGATGCCTTTACAGATCATGCCATACAGTACATCCAGGAACAAAA
>Ga0209125_1002142_pt1 | contig 16000 bp, 16 predicted proteins | sample BarGraIncub1131A_FD_184503 | JGI IMG/M metagenome (GOLD analysis project Ga0209125, IMG submission 184503) | Arctic peat soil microbial communities from Barrow, Alaska - Barrow Graham LP Incubations 11-31A (SPAdes) (version 2) | ecosystem: Environmental > Terrestrial > Soil > Wetlands > Peat...
ACACCCTTCCATCCAAAAGGAGCAAATGGCTTATAGTGAGCTACACTAATATGAAATACACCAAGTACTATAAATAAAATAATTACACCAATTTTAATTAAAACAATGACGTTATTTAATTTTGCACTTTCTTTTATTCCTATAAATAATATCCATGTTACTAGTCCCACTATAAGAACGGCTGGTAGATCAATAATTCCACCGCCAGAAGGTCCAACAGTTATTATTTTAGGCAGTGAAATTCCAGCAGAGCTTAATAGCCCAACGAATGTTCCTGACCACCCGGATGCAACTGCCGCTGAAGATACTAAATACTCCAGCATTAGATCCCATCCAATAATCCAGGCTATAATTTCACCAAAAGCAATATAGGAGTAGGTATATGTGCTACCTGCAACTGGAAACATTGTGGCAAGTTCTGCATAAGTAAGAGCACAAAGTCCGCTTGTTATTGCGGCTACAATAAATGATAAAACGACTGCTGGGCCTGCCATATGAGCACCAACACCTGTTGAAACAAAAATCCCTGTACCAAGCACTGCACCTATTCCAAGTGCTGCTAGGTCAGTTGATGTAAGATTCTTTTTTAAATCAGTTTTTTTGGCGGCATGAAGCTCCATCTTTAGGGATTTCTTCTTCCACATTCTCTTCCAAATAATCTTCAAAATGTTTTTCTCCTCGCGTAAAGTATTTTTCTGTCTAAATACTTTTATTTTAGTTCTAGTTTTCTGTAATATTTATTAATAGTAATATTGCTTTTTAACGTGGGTCATTTTTAATGCTGCTTTCTTTGCAGACATCCTCTTATTTATCATCCCATCTGCTTGTGCCTCCGTAAGAATTTCATCATACACTATGGTTTTTTCACTTTTTCTAAGTATTCCTTGAAAGAATTTTCCTGTAAGTGTATTCATATTATATTCTCCCCCATTAGTATGCCTTAGTCTTTCTAATACTTCTATAATCCATTCAAGCTTTAATTGAAAATTAGCTAATTAAGTAAAAATTTATAATATGACACCATTGCTTTAATATAGACAAAATCATTGAAATTTATTCATATTTCTGCAACAACCTGAGCACTTCAACGGATGCATTAAACCTTCTCTGAACATCATCACTATCCATAGCATTTTTTATATTATCTAAGGCTCGAGGCAGCAACTTTTTCAACTTTTCCTGTAAATTAATATTCTCGCTTCCAGATTCAGTCTCAGTTAAAAACACCTTAAATTCTTCTATACGATGCCTTAAATGTGCAACATAATTTTGAGCACCTAATGATTTTCGAATAGTCTCAGGTAAACTAGCCCTACTAATGGGCTTCTCCTTATTAATGAATTCAACTTTTCTTTGATGAGGATAACCGTCTTCTACCTTAGTTGTATCATAATAATATGGGCTTGTAACTTTAGCTATGTATATTTTCTCCCCATTAGGTACGATACACAAATCATCAACCTTGATATTATTCACAAAATGGTTTATAACACCAAGCTTTACATTTGAGCAAGAATAATTTTTCCTAGAAAGCTCTGTAAAAATTTCACTTTTAGACATGTTCGTTAAATCAAGTAAATTACTCCAACCTATTGCAATTATATCGTTTTCTAAAAACTCTTTTAACCGATTAGTGTTTTCAGGATTAGTTCTTACTAACCATAAATCATTAAAATCTAACAATGCTAACCCTCCCAATATTTATTTCAATGCTATATTAACTATTATTATACAACTAAAATTAACAAAAGTCAACTATAGTTTAACTAAACATCAACTAAATACAATTAAATTACCATGTTTTTTAATTTTAGTTAAATCTTAGTCAATCAATATTGTAATTCACAAAGATTGTAAATAAATTTTCTATACATTAATATAGCACTAAATTTAGTAATTATTTTCGTAATAATTATAATGAATATTAATATTCTTTCCAATATCTAAGTCTACAAAACCATTATTAAAAATACTATGATAATCTTTATAAGAATATTGGATGATTAAAAAATATAGGAATTGGTTGTTGTATATAGTCAACTACGGAATTATAATGAAATTGGATTAATCCAATGGTGGGGTGATTAGAAATGAGAGTAATAATTAACAGAGATACTAATACACCAATTTATGTGCAGATTTTTGAGCAGGTTAGGCGCCAAATTTTATCTGGTGAGCTTTTGCCTGGTTTTCGCCTTCCAGCTGAAAGAAAGTTAGCAGAAAGCCTTGGCGTAAATCGAACTACAATATTAAATGCGTATAGAGAGCTTAAGGCTGATGGGTTAGTAGGTTCTCAAGTAGGTAATGGAACTATTGTGCTAACGTATCTTGAGGAGGAACTAAATTCAGAAAATGACATCTCGCAAGAACCAATTTGGAACCAAATTTTTAGTCAGTATTCAAGCAAATTCGATTCTTATATAGTAAAGGACTTGCTAGAGCTTGCAAGCAGGAAAGATGTAATCTCCTTTGCAACTGGAATCGCTTCTCCTGAAACTGGTCCTATTCAAGCATTAAAAGGAATTGAACATGAAATAGTTGAAAAAAAGAATTATAAAGCATTGCTACATTCTCCAACTGAAGGCTTTACATCACTTCGTGAGGCTGTGTGCGGTTTGATGCATAAAAGAGGGGTTTATTGTAAGTATGATGAGGTAATGATGCTTTCTGGTTCGCAGCAGGGAATTGATTTAGTTGCAAAGCTATTGCTTGATCCTGGAGATGTAGTTGTTGTGGAAGAGCCTTCCTTTTTCCCAGCAATTCAAGCCTTTAAAACAATAGGTGCAAGGGTAATGGGAATTCCAATGGATGATAAAGGTATGAGAATTGATGTACTAGAACAGCTACTGCAGAGGTACAGGCCAAAGTTTATATATACAATGCCAACATTTCAAAACCCAACGGGAATTGAAATGGAGCTTGAGAGAAGAAAACAACTTGTTGAACTTGCATATAAATACAGGGTTCTCATAGTTGAAGATGATGCTTATGGAGATCTTTGTTATGAAGGTTATTCCCTTCCTTTACTTAAATCAATGGATAATGACGGATATATTATTTATTTAAGCACTTTTTCAAAAACTGTATACTCGGGTTTGAGATTAGGATGGATGGTAGCACATAAAAGGGTTGTAAAAGAATTTGCTGCGGCAAAACAGATAATGGATTTGCATTCAAGTAGCCTATCTCAATGGATCATTGAAAGGTTTATAACTAACGGATCCCTTGAAACTCACGTACCTAAGATTTGCAGAGAATATAGGTTAAGACGTGATGCGATGTACGATGCACTATCAAAATATGCTCCATCAGATTTAATATGGAATAGACCAAGAGGTGGTTATTACATATGGTGTAGACTTCCGGGTGGAGTATCGGCATCAAAGCTTGTTTCAAAAGCCGCAGAATATAAGGTTGTTTTTGTGCCAGGAACTCCTTTCTTTACTTCTGGCCAAGGTGACGATTTTATTCGTTTAAATTTTACATTTGCAGCATTTAAGGACATTGATGAAGGGGTAAAGAGATTGTGCCTGGCTATGAAAGATTTGATTGATACTAAGGATAATCAAGAGATTTTTACTGATATGGAAATCAATCCTATAGTTTAGAAGATAAAAAATATTGGAGGTATTTGCAATGGAATATAAATTTGCCAAAAGAATAGGGAATCTAAGGGCTTCAGAGATAAGAGAGATTTTAAAGGTAACAGAAAAGCCTGAGGTAATCTCATTTGCTGGTGGTTTGCCTGCACCGGAACTTTTTCCTATTGAGGAGATTATAAAAGTAAACAGAATTGTGCTAAAGGAGCAAGGTTCAAAGGCTCTACAATATTCTACCACTGAGGGTTATGCACCACTTAGGGAGTGGATTGCCAGTAGAATGAATTCAAGGCTTGGAACCAAATTTCAATCTGAAAACATTCTTATAACCCATGGCTCACAGCAGGCTCTGGATCTCTCCGGTAAGGTCTTCCTAAACGAGGGTGATGTCGTTTTGTGTGAAAGTCCCACATACCTTGCAGCAATAAGTGCGTTTAGAGCTTATGAATGTGACTTTATTGAGGTTCCCACAGATGATGATGGAATGATATTAGAAGAACTCGAAAGGATTCTTGAAAGGACCAAAAAGGTAAAGATAATATACGTAATTCCTGAATTTCAGAACCCAACAGGAAAGACATGGAGCTTCGAGAGAAGAAAACTACTTGTAAAGATTGCAATGAAGCATAATGTTATGATTATTGAAGATAACCCTTATGGAGAGCTCAGATATGAAGGTGAAAATCTTCCATCAATTAAGTCCTTTGACCAGATTGGTTGTGTACTTTGTCTTGGAACCTTCTCCAAAATATTTTGTCCAGGTTATAGAATCGGATGGATTGCAGGAGACAAACGGGTAATTGAAAAATATGTACTTGTAAAGCAAGGAACAGATTTGCAGTGTAATACAATTGCACAGATGGAAATAGCTAAGTACCTTGAACTGTATGATATAGATGAGCATATTAATAAGATACGGGAGGTCTATAGGCGTCGCAGGGATTTAACAGTTAAAACAATGGAGGAGGAATTTCCAAAAGGAGTATCTTTTACAAGACCACAGGGTGGCTTGTTTGCATGGGTTGAACTTCCGACAAATGTAAATGCAAGAGATGTTTTGAAAAAAAGCCTAGAAAAAAACGTTGCTTTTGTTCCAGGTGGTTCATTTTTTCCTAATGGCGGTAATGAAAATACTTTCAGAATTAACTTCTCTAACATGCCTGAGAAAAGGATTGTAGCGGGACTTAAATGTCTTGCCGGTGTTTTACGTGATTTTGTGTAACAAAGTTTGAGGTAACTGTTACTGAATTCAAAAACATGAACTCGTTAGTATAAAAAAAGAGAAATAGTAATACTGTAACTTATATTACTTTTTCTCTACATTTCATTTATTTGTCTACTTTTTCTGGTATAAATCGACATCAGTGTAAGAGCTAATAAAGTAGGTATAAAGTGTTTTGATATATTTTGTTTCATTTGAACGCCTCCTTATATTTTAAAAATAAGATAGTTTAATATATCCTACACATAAACTATACCTACAACTCTAATTCGTGAATCTTCCTTTAAGTTAAACTTTACTCTATAAGTTTTTTTATAATTTATATCATAAGCATTATATATATTTGTCCTTTTAAATACTTGTTGTGACATATGTTTGGACAATTCATTAGTGTATCCTTTATTAGTCAAAAATGCTTCTTTTACTAAATTGTAAGTATCTGATTGTGAAAACCATTCAGGCATAATTTTAGTATATGCATAAGTACTCATAATCCCCAGGCATAGTATAATTCCTATACTTAGTATTATATTTTTTTTAATATATTTCTTCACTTTATTTAACATATATACCCCCTTTTTTATTCCATGCTCCATTCTTTACTTATGCAGTACATCTTTATAATCCTCATTTTTATTCATTTCAGCTTTAGCAAAAGAACAGATTGGAATTATTTTTTTATTTTCTTCTCTCGCAAAATCAACAACCGTCTCCAACAATTGTCTGGCCACATTATGACCTTTTAATTGCTGAGATACAAAAGTATGATCAATGATTATGTCATCTCCATTAGGTTCGAATTCTATCTTAGCCAATGATTCTACTTCGTTATCACCTACATAAAAACCCTTTTCTCCTTTTTTTATATCTACCAAAATAAACCCTCCTTTATCTTAAATATAATTCACAGCAATGTTTATACTCAGCTCTAAAATTACCATTCTGTTCATGTTCAACAATAGCTTTCCCAATTTCCCAATAAACTTGCAACATATTAATGTTATATTCTCATAATTTCATAATTGCCCATCTACAAAAAATCCATATTTATAGTGTATAATTACTATTAAAATTAAATTTTGTAGGTGATTAATATGTCTGAATCCAAAATAACAGAAAAGGCTCTTGCATTCTCCTTAAAGCAGCTAATGAAAACAGCTCCTTTGTCAAAAATCTCTATTCAAAACATTATGGACAACTGTGGACTTAATAGACAAACATTTTATTACCATTTTAAGGACAAATTTGATCTTGTAAATTGGATTTATAACACAGAAGTTACGCAATGTATAGCTAACTGTAAGCATTATGAAAATTGGACTGATGGCATGCAGCGAACCTTGCGCTACCTAATGGAGAATAATTCCTTCTATATTAATGCACTTAACACGCCTGGTCAAAATGCTTTTGATGGATATTTCTTTGACTTTAGCTGGGAACTTATTATGGGAGTTGTTAAGGATTTGTCCCTCGGTATGAATGTTCCTGATGTAGATAAAAAGTTTATTGTAGATTTTTATACCTATGCTTTTGTTGGTATAATCGTTCAGTGGATTAAAACCGGCATGAAAGACTCACCACAAATTATGGTAGATAAGATTGAAAAAGTGGTTTACGGCAGTATGCTTGGTGCTTTGTCTAGATATTAAAATAATAGTCCTCCAGTTTTTCATAAAAAGAAAACCGGAGGACTATCACATTAAATTATTTAAGTAACATAGATTTAAGCAAACCTATTTCTTCACGTAGATTATTATCCTTCATAAGTTCCATTGCAGAATTAATCAAAACCCGAACATCATGTTGTCCTTTATAAATAGGGGTGAGTCTCTTATTTAAATTTAGGAATTTATAAACTGCAATTTGTGCACCTCTTACAGAATAATCCATAGTAAATACTACATCATCTTCTATTTCACAAAATTGTCCAAGTAATGCTAAATTTGTTGAACCTTCAGGTATATTTTGTGGTCTATCGCCCTTAGCTCTTGTTAAAAATTGTGCTGTTGTAAAAGGTAATATACATGGTATACAAATAGATGTTTTAATAATCTTCTCCATATCCTCTTTAAAGTTTAGGTGATATAATACCTCAGCTAATATTTCCGCGCCGCTACAATCTACCATTCTCTTCTTTATAAAATCACCTTTCGCGTATGGGAACAAAGAATATCCCCAGATAATTTGTATTTCATCAGGTTGACTTAGAAAATGTGGTTGATTATGCAGAACTATTGTCATAAGCCATGCCGAATCTCTAAATGTCATATGAGCCCCAGTTCCTGGCTGATTGCCTGAGAACTCTATTATTTTCTTATACATTGTTGGGTCTTTAAGCGTAATGGTGAAAGACTCCCACATCGATTCTTCAACTCGCTCATCAAAAACCTTTGGATTACCAAACTCAGGATGGCCGACAGCTATTTTCTCCCAGAGATCCCAAGCTCCACCTACATGCTTGTCATTAATCTTTGCAGGTTTTGTCATTGACCCAAGGCTTGTTCCAGCAGTTAATGAACCAATAGTCGCAAAAGCAAGATCTCCATCTCCCACTTCTATTCTAGTTTCTTTTCCATCTTTAAGACATTTAAATGCAGTAACTGTTGTCTGCGTATCCGATGGTTTAAATTCTAAATCAGTTACCATGCAGTTTAATTCAAAATTAACACCTTGTGATTTTAACCATTTTGTCATAGGTAATAACATTGAATCGTATTGATTGTATGGTGTACGTCGTATTCCAGATAAATCTTTAAGTCGTGGCAATTCTTGAATAAATCTATGAAGATATCTCTTAAGTTCTACAGCACTATGCCAAGTCTCAAATGCAAAAAGTGTAGTCCACTGAAGCCAGAAATTTGTCTTAAAAAACGAATCTGGGAAACACTCTTTAATAGTTTTTGTACCTAAAGAATCTTCAGAGTTAATCATTATATCCATTAATGCCATTCTATCTTCGCGATTAAATCCTAAAGACGATACATCTAATATATTAGCATCATTATCTATTAATCTAGCTTTTGCATGGGTATGAATTTTTTTATTAAAAGCATTAAATTCATCTAGTATTGAAACTTTAGGATCAGTTAATGAAGGAATACTTTCCATTATTCCAAAAGTACAAGTATAAGCTTCCCTATCAAACATTCTTCCACCACGAATTACATACCCATCCTTATCATTACCATTTCCATCCATACTTCCACCTGTTACATTTAATTCTTCATATATATGAATGTTTTTTCCTGGAACATGTCCATCTCTAATTAAAAATATCGCAGCTGCCATTGATGCAAGTCCAGCACCAACCATATAAGCCTTTGTGTTTTCTACATCAATAGTTTGATCAAAATTAAATTTCATTTTTATCTCCTCCGCCATCAATATGCTATAAGCTATTAACCTACAGGAATTTTATATTTACCAAGTTATGAGCTTGCATGCATTTGCAAGAACTTGCCATAGGTCTAATATAAATCCTAGCGGAGGAATTTTCTACAATCAAATTTTAAAAACTGTCTAGAAAACATACACATGACTTATAGTGTATGAATAATCACCTCAGAAGTGGCCACATAAAATTCGCAATTATGCTTCATTCTTTACCTATGCAGTACATCTAACATATTAATGTTAAACAAAAATAAATGTATATCCATGTTGGATATACATTTATTTTCGCCCTATTTTTAAACTGGTCTACGCTTTAATATTTCAATATCAATTTGATGCCTACCTATTACATCTTTCATAACATCAACGCCTTCTCTTACCTCATTAACATCTTTCAAAATGCTTTTTACTGCTGTTTCTATTAAGTCTGTTTTTTCATCAATTAGTGCATCTGTATTTTTGAATGAAAAGTCATGCTGTTCTTTATGAGAAGTTTGTACTTCTACAAGTATATTTATATTTTCACCTATAGTCTCAAGCTCTATAGAGTTCTTTTTTATTTCTGTCTTAATTCCGATTATTTCTGTTTTTATTCCAGTTATCTCATTTTGAACTCTGTTCTGTCCCTCTAATAACTTAACTAATATATCTTTTATTTCATCATCCATTTTATTCACCTCTCATTATATAATTATTATATCACATTCATCATTTCTACTATACTTATTATTTAAACAAAATGGATGAATTAATATGAAGTAACTATATAATAAGAAAAAAGGCTTTAGTTAATGCTACTATAAGCCCTTACATATCTAAGATTTATGCTATTATTGCGAATGTAAGGTTTTACTTAAAATCGCACATTCATTCATAAAAAAATTTAACAAATTATAAAATGATTAATCGTTTTTTATACTCTGTTTCTTGCAGCGAATGTATATATTTCATAGGTGTTGTATTTGTAAACTCGTTGAAATCCTTAATCATGTGAGATTGATCATAATAACCCAATTCTGTAGAAATATCAGATAGAGTAATATCAAACATATTTTTTTCAAGACCATTCAGGTGTTTCACAAGAGATTGAAACCTCATCAATTTACAAAATAATTTTGGTGATAATCCAAACTGTTGTGAAAACATCTTGTTTATATATCGAACTGAATACCCTATATCATCTGCAAGTTCTTTAACTTTAATCTGCCCTGCTGATTCTATTATTTTACTAACCATCAATTTCTTTAAGCCTTTCATCTGGGAGGACTCATAAGATTTCAAGTATTTATCCATAAATACTTGTATCTGATAATTAAAATCTTTACTAGAAGTAATTTGATCAAATAAATCCTTATCTCCCACAACTTCCAAAAATGGGATTTCCTGTTCTACAAAATCTGACATAGTGGCATTTTTAAATTTAAGTGCATTTCCAGGCAAAAATCGTACTCCAAAGAAATATTCATTTTTTTCAGTAATTACTAATTTTGGCTGAAGAACAGTTCCACATACATTTGCATAGGGCTCCTTCTCATCACAACAAAACAGAATATCAATACATCCATCCGGTATTGCTTTTATAGTATCTTTCATGGTTTGATCTTTCTGAAAGCAATAAAAATGAGAAATCCCATATTTCATTACCACTACTTTATAATAGCATGATGTTCCCATTACAAAATATGGTTGTTTAGGACTAATAATCATACCTTTTGGTTCTAAAATCATAGACTCACCTCTATATCTTATTGTTAATAAGAAATTTTTTCATATTTAAATTTCTTATTAACATAACATACTTTACTGAATTTTAAAAGAAATTTATATTTTCGCCCTAAATCTATCATAACGAAAAGCGCCCAAATCAATAGATGTTTTACCGTCTACTACCATCTCGGATAAAAGCATACCTACAGTTGGAGATATCCCAAATCCATGTCCTGAAAACCCACATGCAAGTATAAGCCCTGGAACTTCTTCCACAAAACTTATTACAGGAACGTGGTCAACGCAGTCATCTATCCAACCTGCCCAAGTACGTACAATTTTGGCATCCGCAAGTATTGGGAAATATTTCATGATGCCACGACAGACAGCTGATGCTGTAATACTGGATGTAGTAGGTGTTCCATTATCTTTATTAAAAGCTTCATAGCCTGATGAACCACCAAAAACAAATGAGCCATGCTTACTTTGGTGACCATAAAAATCAGCCGCTGCAGTGCCTAACATTTGATAAAACATAGGTGGTTGTTCCTCTGTAACAAGAACCTCCAATAAAACTCTATTCATGGGAATATCAAATGTTAGGCACTGCACTACTTTGCGACTTTCATAACCTGAAGCAAGAATAATATTTTCTCCTTCATACACATTATTCTTTGTTACTACCTGTCTTGCTTTACCTTTTATTTTTTTTACCTGGGAAACCTCTTCTCCTGTTATGAAACGAACTCCTAATTGTCTTGCTTTGCGGTAATAAGCTAGTGTTGTTAGCAATGGGTTTGCATGTCCATCCGTAGGGCACCAGCTTGCACCAATAACTTCTTTTGAAAGATATGGACAAATTTTTCTAGCCTCATCACCTGAAATCATTTTTACATCAAGACCACTCTCATTAGCATTTTTAGAAAGGTTGCTTAATATCTTAATATGTTCCTTCGTCTTACCAAGTCTTAAGTTACCATCCTTATAATATTCCACATCCATCCCCAATTCCTCAGACAATGTTGGCCAAAGATTTTTTACTCCGTAAATAGCAAGAGGAAGTTCTCTCTTATCACGTCCTGATTGACGGACTCCTCCACCATTTCTCGAGGAACCTCCATTACCAATATTGCCACTTTTTTCGAGGACAATAACAGAACGACCTCTTTTTGCTAAATAATATGCTGCAGCGTTTCCAATTACTCCACTACCGATAATTATTACATCAGCACAATTTTCCATGTTATTCCCCTCCTCTTTTTTCATTTCCAAGAACTTTCATTTCTATTGGCCTCATAGGTGCACGGGACATTGCTGCTTCTAGATCCGAAGGTGAAACGCACAATTCTTTTGCCACAATACCCTTTACTAATTTACCGCAGGTCAGGCCTTGACAAAGTCCCATACCCGTTCTTAAATATCTTCTTATCTCAGTAATTGTAAACATTCCCTCATATACTGCTTTTCTTATTTCACCCTTTGTGATTTCCTCGCAACGACAAATTATAATATCATCATCTGGTCGCATCATATATTCACCTATATCTCTTGATCTATCATTTACTTTACTCATAGTCTTACCTCCTAGATCTACTTAAAGAATCTGGCTTTCATTCCCATTTCTTTAGGAACCTTTATAGTTAATAAGTTAGTGTGGTCAAATGCTGCAAGGGATTTAATTTCCACAACTTCTGCATCGCACACCTCTTGCCCACTTCTGTCAAAAGCAACACCTTTCATGCCTTTTTTAGGCAATGGTAAAAACTCATAGGGAAGTGTTACGTACGTATAACCTTCTTCATAATCTTCATTTACAAGGAATATTGCCTGTCCCGAACAAGAAGCTACACACATGCCGCATCCTATACATTTTGATTCCTCGTCTACAATAGGTAGGGCTGTAATTTTATCTCCAATCCTAATACATTTCTTTGGACATGAATCCTGACATGGATTGCAAGGTATATTTTGTGAACATTCTATTACTGCATGAATTCCTTTAATGGATTTTACTCCAGGATATTTCACTACTTCTTCATCTGTCATATATCCCTTCTTCAAAAGATTTATTGAAACATCACAGTCTTCCTCTGTTTTAGTAATATCTTTCCCTTTATTTCCTGGGCCGAACATTCCCTGTCTCAAACTAAGTAATGCCTGCTCTAATTCTCCAGCTTTTGCTTTTAATTCTTCTTTATCAATAAACCCTAATCTAAAAGCCGCCGCTACGCCTGAAATTCTTCCCTCTATCATAGCTGAGCTTGCTTCTTCAATTCCAGAAACATCCCCTGATACAAATATGCCCCCAATGGAAGTTTCACCATATTCATTACAAACAGGAACAAATCCTCCCTTTTTAGGATTTTCCTCCATATTGCAACCAGCCATTTTAAGAAGCTGTGACATAGGAGAAAGACCCACTGCAATGCATATGGTATCAACATCAAAATGCTTCTCTGTTCCAGGTATTATATTAAATTTATTATCGACCTCACCAATAGTAACCCCTGTTACATACTGATCGCCTTCAGCTTTAATTATTGTATGAGATAAATTGAATGGAACCCCACATCTGGCTACTTTTGCGGCATGTACACCATAACCACCAATCTTAGGTGCTGCATCTACAATCGCAACCACCTCACAACCTACCTGCAGGAGCTGATAACTAACAACCAATCCAACATTCCCACTTCCAAGCATAAGTATTCTCTTTCCCGGCTGTACGCTATGAAGATTCATCATTGTCTGCGCCGCACCAGCACCTATAACTCCAGGGAGAGTCCATCCGTCAAATGTTACCATATTTTCAGATGCACCTGTTGCAACTATAATTGCATCTCCTTTATAATGAACAACTTCATCATTTACATTTACAGTAACTTCTTTATCCAAAAACAGCCCAATTACGATAGCATTTAATACAACCTCTACTCCCGTAACCTCTGCTTCCTTTAAAAGTTCCTCACCTATTTTGAACCCTCTGATTTTTGCTCTATGCTCTTTTGAACCAAAAAACTTGTGGATTTGTTTAAATAATTGTCCACCTGGTTTAGAATTTTCATCAAATACAACAACCTTAAGTCCTCTTTTTGCTGCTTCTATGGCTGCTGAAAGTCCTGCAGGCCCTGCACCGACAACTATGACATCATATCTTTTCATATAACTACCTATCCTTTCATAAAAGCATTTTAAAGTTTAATCTGTTTTTTTGCAGAAACGCCATATTGAGTCTGAACCTTCATACCAGAAACAAGAGGAGTAACGCAAGTTCTTACATTAGGCTTCCCATCTACCACCATAACGCAATCCGTACATCTTCCAATTGCGCAGAATATACCTCTAGGCGAATCTTTTTTTGTATGTCTATGCACCATTACCCCTGCAGCCTTTAATGAGGCGGCTATTGGCTCTCCTTCATACCCTTCAAAGGTCTTTCCATCAAAATCAAATCTTACTAAAGGACCTTTATTAACCTCACCCAAGATAGGATGCTTTGTAATTCTCATATAAAAATCTCCTTTCAACTAGAATAATTTAAGCCATATTAGGAACATCCCAAAGATTTAACTTGGTTCCAATTCCTCTTTCAATAGCATTACGATAAACTATAGTACCCCATGCAACATCTTCTACTGGCATACCACCAATTGAGTAGATAATGATTTCATCTTTTTTTCGGTGTACTGGAACTTTACCAATTAATACATCGCCTAAATCATCAATCTGATTTTTTCTCATCTTACCTTCTTTAATTAAATCCATACAATGTACTGCCGGAATTGGAATAGTATTGTATGCTGGGAAATCCATCTCTTCTGCCCAAGCTTCATATAATTGAATATTATCAGTAACAGTTCTTGCTCTGTTTATTATAAAATCATCATCAAATCTAGCAGCAGCTGGGCAACATAATATTGCACCTGGCTTAATCCAATCTTCACTTATAAATGGATATTCACTAATATCACCAGTTGGGCTTGATGTCGCAATATGTACAATATCACTATCCCGAACAACCTCTTCCTCTGTACCCACAATTCTAATGTCTTCAATTTGTGGATAATCCTCGTTAATATACTTAATGAATCCATCAATTGATTTCTTACTTCTTCCTTTAATCTTAACTGTTTCAATTCCTGATCTAACGGCTATAGTTGCAGCAAATGCTGCCTTACTCATAACACCAGGTCCGATAATACCAACAACCTTAGAATCTTCTTTAGCAAAATATTTTATTCCTACACCAGGAACTGCACCTGTCCTATATGCACTTAAGATATTAGCGGACATATATGCAAGCGGAGCACCTGTATCTTTATCATTTAATGTAAGCATAAGAATTGATCTTGGAAGACCTTTGCTCTTATTTCCTACATTTGAACCGTACCACTTAACACCAGCCATATCAAACTTACCGCCTAAATATGCAGGCATTGCCATGAATCTTCTATCCGGACCGTCTGTAGGCATGTTAGGGAATGGAGACTGCGCATCGAAAGTCATCATTACACCATGTGAATTTCCATTAGAACCACCCATACGATAGTCGCCAACCTTTAATAACCTAAACATTTCTTCCATAGCTTCTACGCATCCACCCATTTCCTTAACTCCAGCCTTAATCATGTCGTCTTCACTTAAATAAATAAAATCAATTTTTGTATCTTTCATATTCCTTCTACCTCCTTATAATTAGCATCCATTTTAAATTTATAATATTTATGATTCATTATTTTTCATATCCTTTGTTCAATACACCTTATCATAATTAATATTAATATTATTGTAATAATCGGAACTATTCTGCTAATTGATTATTATTTCTATATTTATTACAATTCTTGGGGTGGATCCAACGGAATCGACAAAACGCACATTAAAAAATATGGTTTGAATATAAGGTTACAGTAGTGATTATACTAGTTCTTTAAAAATGATTTATACAATACTATATATTTCAATTAATTATTTTTTTAAATAATTGAATTTATTTAAAATAAAACTTGCAGTTTTTACAAACTCGTATTACAATAAAACTTAAATCCAGGAATCAAGTTTTATCGAAGGTTCTTGTTATACGGGTACAGCCATCGATATTTTATCAAATGGTCGGTACTACAACAACTGATTTTTAGAAATGAATTTTTAAATTCAATATGATGGAGGATGATATGTATGGAAAATGTAAAATTGAAACGAACACTGAAAACAAAGGACCTGGTAGTATTTGGACTAGTATTTATGATTCCTTTGGCACCGGCAGGAATGTATGGTACCTATCTGGGGCTTTCCGGAGGAATGGTTGCTCTTTGTTACTTGATTGGAATGATAGCGATGTTTTTTACAGGAATGAGTTACCGGGTTATGTCGCAGAAATTTCCACTGGCTGGTTCTGTATATGTATATGTACAAAAGGGGGTATCTCCTTCTCTTGGGTTTCTTACCGGCTGGTCAATCTTACTGGATTACTTTCTGATGCCAGCAACGGTAGTGATTATCGGAAGCTCATTTGGTAATGCACTGGTACCTTCAATACCAGTTTGGGTATGGGTATTAGCTTTCATTGCATTTAGTACCATTGTGAATGTTATCGGAGTAGATTTTATGTCAAAGTGCAGCTGGGTTTTATTTGTACTGCAGCTTGTTGTGATTGTAGCTTTTGTAGGATGTGTAATCAGATTACTTCTAAATGGAACGATACATTTTAGTACGATTTCTTTCTATAATCCGGGACATTTTAATATTTCAAAAATTCTTCAGGCAACTGGAATTGTTATACTTAGTTATCTGGGTTTTGATGCTATAAGCACTATGGCAGAGGAAACTGTAAATCCAGAAAGATCCGTAGGTAGGGCTATTATTCTATCAATACTGATCATTGGTTTAATCTTTATCGTTATCACTTTCTTTGCTGGAATGGCTTATCCAGCTTACCAAAACCTAAATGAAAATACAGCATTTATCGATGTAGTTGCTTTTGTGGGAGGAAAATGGCTGACTGTGCTCACTAGTATTACTCTAATAGTATCTTTTGGAATTGCCACAACCCAGGCATCTCAGGCAGCAGTAGCCCGTG
>Ga0209125_1002143_pt1 | contig 15987 bp, 13 predicted proteins | sample BarGraIncub1131A_FD_184503 | JGI IMG/M metagenome (GOLD analysis project Ga0209125, IMG submission 184503) | Arctic peat soil microbial communities from Barrow, Alaska - Barrow Graham LP Incubations 11-31A (SPAdes) (version 2) | ecosystem: Environmental > Terrestrial > Soil > Wetlands > Peat...
GTAATCTTCGTATTCACATCAATTACCTCATGGTAAGTCTTCCCTTCCATATCTTCATAGCTTACTGTGATTGTGCCACTGACATAACCATATTTTTCACTTTCAGGTACTGATTCATCTGTTATCATTTTATTTGCAATAATAGCTTTGAGAGATACTTTCTTGGAAGCTGCAGGATCCAGCTCTCCTAGAAAAAAGGTGCTGGTAGAGATTACGCCGTCCATAGAAAGCTCACAAATGATATTTCTTATCTTTGTCTTTCCGGTGTTCATAATCGGGAAGGTAATGGTCTTTTTAGACCCGGATTTCATCTCATTTGCAAGAACTGGGCTTTCAACCTTCAGACCAAAGGGAAGCTCTACTGTCAGATATATACTTTCTACACTAGTGATTGATGATGCGTCTTTATCTTCCCCATCGATCTTTAGACTTATACTCTGATTTGGAGTTGATACTTCCCCTGCAATTTTCATCTCAAAAGTAATATTTTTCGTCTTTCCTGCTTTTATTAAGTCAATATAGATACTGTTGCTGCTTGTAGAAGGCGTTAAATCTCCAGTATCGCTCGAATAGGTCAGTTTGATATTTTGAACATCCATATCCTTATTCGTATTCTTAAGTGTTACTTGAAAAGTTACCAAATCTCCAGTATGGCAACTCGAAGGCAATTGGGTGGAGGAAGTAACTATAATCTTGGGTGTCGGGGTTTTAACCTCCGGATCTTCTACTTCATTGGGATCAATCCCATCCTTTATTACAATATATACTGTAAATATCTGTTCCTTTACCACGGAATCCAACTCATATTGAATCTTGATATTCACTGGATACACCCCATTGATTCGTTCCGTATCTAAATCCATAGAAAGGTCGATAAGATATAAAGGCATCTTTTCACCCTCTTTCGATTTACAGTTCTTTAATTTAACTTTTTTTATATAACTTTTTATTTCAAATGGCTGTTTATCGGTATTAGCAAATTCAATCGATGCTGTAATTTCATCCCCGTATACTTTACCATTACCTTTAAAATTCAAAGGCATTACTACACTCACATTTCCCTTATGTATTGCAGGAACATAGCCATTCTTATAGGAACTATCCATTCTTGTAAACGTATGGTTTGTTTCCACTTCAAATAAATTTGATGTAGTACCGCTCACATCCTCTGGTGTCGGTTGAATTGTGATGTAGATATTCTCTGTGTCGCTATATGGATTACCCTCCATATCTTCATATTGTATTTGTAATATGATCTTCTGATTATAATTTGTAATCGTTGTTGCAGAATTCAGCTGAAATGAAATGCTTTTTGTTTGACCCGCTGCTATCTCATCTATGTATATATTCCCAGAAGGTTCCACAGGAGTAAGGATACCTTCAACATTTTCATAGTTGATTTTCATCTTTTCTATCTTACTTGTTTGACTTATGTTTTCAAGCTTTGCAGTTACCGTAAAAGTATCTCCTGGATGAATTTCTCTTGGACTAATATTACAATTCACCAGTTTCAACTTTGCATTTGCTTTCGGTGTATCAACTTTATCCTCTGAATTAATTCCATCACTGATCGTAACATAGATGGGAAATACCTGCTCTTTACTCGTATAGTATACAGAATTATCGCTGAGTGTTAATACTTTATATTCAACCTTGATATTGATCAAATAAGTTCCATTTACTCTATTACTCTTCAAGTCCAAATTAAATTGTATTAAAAAAGCTTTATTATTCCTGCCATTGGGTAGTTCATATGTCTCTGGGCTCACCTGCTTTTTATACTGCTTAATCACGAAGGGTGATCCGACTGTATTCCCGTAATCAACAGCTGCCGTAATCGCACTTGGAATCGTATCCATGTTATCATCTAGAATCAAAGGCAGAACGATCTTCGCTTTACCGTCGCTTACACTAGGGATGTAACCGTCTTTATAGGCTTCCTCCATATCGGGATACACATTTTCCGTATCAATTACGAATTTATTTGTTTCAGCCTTAGCAACTTTTTTTTCTGAAACCATCATATTGAATAGGACAAGAAAAAGAATTGCTAATATTTTAAATCGTTTCCATGCACTCTTTTTTTTCATCTGTTGTCACCTCCTTTATCACTCCTGCATCCATTTCGAATACTGTATCACATAAAATTCGGATATCCTCTGAATTATGACTTGCAAGCACAATTGTTTTTCCTTGTTTTTTTAGTTCAATAATAATCTTTCGAATGTCCTCCACACCGTGTTTATCCAAGCCGTTAAACGGTTCATCTAAAATCAGAATTTGGGGATCTTCCATAATGGCTTGTGCTATCCCAAGCCGCTGCCTCATACCTAAGGAATATTTTCCGACTGGTTTCTTCATTCTTGGATCGAGTCCAACCTTTTCTAAGGTTTTTATAATATCTGCTTTCTGAATAATTCTTCTAAGCGATGCCAAGATTTGAAGGTTTCGAAACCCTGTATTATGTGGTAAAAAACCTGGTGTCTCGATAATAATCCCTATGTTCTCCGGGAAATCAACATCGATCCCGATACGTTTTTGGTCTACTTCGATGATACCTTTGTCTGGTTTCATAAAGCCACAGATACATTTGAAAAGAACAGTTTTTCCAGAACCATTATTACCGATAATACCATATGCTTTTCCCTTTTCCAGTTCGATCGACACCTCCTTCAGTACCTGGTCCTCGCCAAAGAATTTACTAACTTGATCTATCTTTATCACAATCTCTGACATATTCAACTTCCTTCCCTCTGTCGATCATATCGACATCACAAACATTGCTTGAAAGAATATTAGTGTTAATATTCTTCAGGTGCCTATTCCTCCATGGTTCCTAAGAAATTAAAATTATACTGCTTCATCTTTCGAATGATTAAAAAGAAAAGTAAAAGAATCACACCCCCGAATATGAGGTAAGTGTCCGTTAGTCTTGGCAGAAGATCATAACCAAAATTATGCTTAGGGTAAGTCACCTGCCTGATAGGCGATAGCCATCCACAGATGACGTTTGCTTTATAAAGCATCTCATCACCGATTCCAAGGGTCAATTTAATCCAATCCGGATTTAATAAATATCCAAACATATGAAAAGCAAAGATACATGCGATTCCAGCGACTTGCCCTTTCCAAAGGGTTATGACAAACATGATAAGCACTGAAATCAGTACGTACAGCAGCATGAGCAAAAATATCGTCAGCATACATGTAATCGGCTTTGACATCTCAAAGGTTTTAAGAATTGCTGGTACTGCTATTTTTTCTCCATATTTGGAATAAGCCAATAGCGCTGCGGTAGGACTCCATATATTGCCAATAAAAGCATTCTTGGAGCACAAAATACAGGTAACGATTAATATAAATAGAGTATATAAAAAAGTCGCGCTTATAATATATATAATCTGGCCAATCACCCATACCCTAACTTTGATCCGAATCAAATAATAGGGTACTGCTCCATCAAGAAAAGGCATATCAGCAAACAATAAAATTGCTGCCAGAGCACATAATAAAATAGACTCACCATCACCAAAGACCCAGATAAAGGGTTCAAATACTTGCAAAGTCGTTCCATTTGCAAGACTAAAATTCATAACCTTCTCTGTTAAAAGGAAGCTGATAATCCCAGCCAATAGAAATGACATTACTACTCTTTTGTTGTTCCTCCACCTACTGAAATGATAAAGGCATACCTTCAAAACCTGATACCAGTCATTTGGATGAGGTTTCATTATTCTTTTTTTGTTCTTCACTGAATCTGTCATATAAATAACCATGCCTTTCTCTCTGCTTGCAAAATTTGGGTTGCAGGCACAAATTTGCGTGATGCTGGCTTTGCAGCATCTCAAATACCTGGAAGAACAAGGAACGAGCACCACTGTGCGAGTTTCGTAGTTCTTCTGCGTGAAGAGTCTTTTTCTTCACACTTTCCTATGACTGTTTTATTTTATTCCATATTACAATTCCTTCGAGTAGTTGAATAATGATGCAAATCTCTGTTAAGAAAAGGAGGATTCCCACGGGATTAGCTATATCATAATGCTCTCGCAATAGCCATTCTCTGGGATTCAAGACATAAATCATCGGAGCATACCTGGTGAATATTATGATTAGTATGTAATTGATTAGGAAGGGCCCGCCATATGCCATATATGCATTGCAGTACCATACTCCAAGTAAGGCTCCCAAGCTGCCCCATAGATTTCCCAACAAGGCTGTAATCATTGAATACTGCACAAAGCTTGCGAATAATTCTCCTGTAGCCTTTGCATCTTTCAATTCCATCGGTTGAAATATCAAGGTTAACACGCCTGTAATCATCATAATTCCTAGCAATATGCCCAAGCCGCTGGAAAGGCCGGTGATCAATACCTTCGATATGACATAATCCTTTTTATCGCAACGTATCAGAAGTAATTTATCAAATCTTGATTTGTATTCCTCTAAGAAGTTACCGCTATATGGCAGAGTGCTTAATATCGGGAGAATAAAGATTGTGGTCTCTGATTTTAATGCCTGTAAAACCATCGATAGATGATAACCTGGTGACAGTCCACTTTCTATCATCTTATCCGTGATAAATAGATGATTCCATCCGCCAAGAAGAACCATAATTGCGGAACCAAAGAAACAGATCAAAAATCGATATGATATGATCCCCCGTTCCAGTTCTGAGCTAAGTATTTTACGATTAATTATTTTCATCAATAGCCATATCTCCTATCCAGAATACTTCCATCGATTGCATTAATTGTGAGAAGACTAGATCTTCCATACAAATCACTCATAAAATCCCAGGTTGGAACAAGGGTAAATTCATTTTGCTTGTCCTTATTCCTTATTCTCATCAGTCCGAACTGTATTTCATTGACATGGATGACAGTAGTGTCCTCTATATCCGCAAATTTTAAAGCAACTTGATTTTTAAAGATATCCTCAATTTCACTATAATCCGATAAAGTTACGTTTTCAGCCAGCTTCTTACCAAGTTCCATTGGTGAATTCCAGATGAATTGTTCCACTCCCTGATCCGTTATCCTAAAGTACATTGTCTCGAAACTATAGGGTATATTATCCTGCTCCTCGTTAGATTCGTTACCATCAAAGTAATCCGCGGTTTCCATGAGCCCTTCTACTTTTCTGTTGTACTTAATCTGATAACCGATGTAGCTGGTTGACCCCCCTTGTGAGGGCATACCCTGTGCAAGATCATCCACGTAACTTACAGAGTACATACCCTCTATTCCCAATTTTGTGATAACTTCCTCGCACAAGGCTGTGGCTTCTTCTACATTATATTTGCAGGTATTCTCCATCTCTGCAGCCTCTTCTCCATCCGTGTCCGCAATAGCATATCTGGAATTATAATCTGAGTTTGCCGCATTATCCATGTAAAAAGAACACCCGCTATAGCTTTCATACGTCATCATATACAAATGTCCCCTCACCTCACCAATATCGCCCTGTGCTGAGAAAAAATTCGTATTACCTCCACCTTCGCCCTCCTGTTTATTCATCTTTAATTCTACAGGTCCCCTATCGATGCTTTCTGGTGCTTTATCGATATAGGATTGAAGCGTATTGATCTCAGAATCTGCAATCATCTTCGTCTTTTCGTCCGCCTGCTCACCTAACGCATCCTTCCTCTTCTGAGCTTTGGCTAGCTCCTGCAAAAGTTCATTCTTCGTCATGGTTTCATAGGTTAACTCTGGATATAACTCGTTGTCACCAAAAAAAATCTTACTTATTTTCGAAAGATCTGAATCCACAAAATCTTTTCGAACGACTTCATAAACCGGAACTTTCGAAACATCAGGTACGATAATATCCGCATTTACTAAAATATCCACCTTATCACCCGGCAATTTAATTTCAAACTCCGTCTTGTTTTCTGCTTTCACAATATCCTTTATTTTTGCCTCATCCTTCTCTTCCTCCTGTGTACTTTTAACTTCATTATCCTTAATTACTTCGTTAATGTCGCCCTTTTGCCTAATAACCTCAACTTTTGGTGTTGCCTGACACGCCGACATACTCCCAATAAGTATTACTATCATAACCATCATCAGCGTTTTTATTATCCTATCCTTTTTCATAATTACCTCCCTTTCCCCGCCTATGGCGGCACAAACAATACTTGGATGAGTAAGGAACGAACACCACTTTTTCAGGTTTCATAGTTCTTCCTCTTATCTCATAAATCTATTACACTTTCTATTGTAAGGGTTGCATGCATCCAAATTGCATCCTATTTGAATAAAAATTCCATCAAAAAAAGAGGATGTCATAAAATAAACATCTCTCTTAATTCATGCAATAGAAAGTTCGCGAAGCGTGCTTTCTATCGTTTAAGTCCATTATTAAGTTTCCCTTATTAAAAAATTTTCCAAAACTTTATTCTTTGGAAGTCCCCATTGTTTTGTCTAGCGCATAGTCAAACCCAAAATCATATCGAGATAGATTCATATAGGCATAACAATGAAATTGCTTATTCTCCTCCTCAACAACAAAATCAACTTGTATCCCTTTTTTAATGTTATCAATTTTATTTATCCTCGATTGATCTATCTGTTTAATGCCTACAACGTTGATACCGTAATATTCGCTTAACTGTGAAACAAATTCATCAGTATCCTCCATAAATTCCAAGTTCTCCGTAAAATCCTCCACATACTTTAGCGTAAAGCTTAATATTTTCCCAGTCTCATCGTCTAGATTAATGGCAAGTGCACCCTTCTGATTCGTAATGATTACCGTCCATACAATCATCGATTTTGTCGGCTCTTCTGTGCTAATATAAAAATTCAAGGTAGTTTCCATTGAATCTGCGCCAGAATCGATGAAAACATTCTTTAAAAGCCCCATCTCTTGAAACGAACCGACTTCCCTCTTACTTACTTCCCAGAGATCCTCTTCTTTCAAATACTTCCCTTGGTTTATACTGATTGTATCCAGAGTATCATGCTTATCGTTAAATAACCGCAGTTTTTCAAGCATTGTCATCTGCTGACTATGTTCAATTTTGGTTTCCTCTATTTTTTCCAAACTAACGGAGCCAATCGCTTGTTTATCCTTCCATTTCGACAGTTCCGAAGGGAAAAACAGACAGATTCCTGCTATTACGATAGAAATCATAGTCATTAGTAAATATTTCATTACCTTTTTCATACTCAGCTCCCTTCCGCCGCCATCAGTAGCACAAACAATACCTGAAAGAAGTTCAAAATGAATTTCCTATGAGTGAGGTATACATCACACATAGGATTATCAGTTTGGAGTTCTTTTAATAGCTTGCACATTTTTTGAGACTATCATCCCAGATCTTTCAAAAACAGATGTACACTTGTGCCTTTACCCTCAATGCTATCAAATTCCATTTTGCCTTGATGTCTTTTTATAATCTCAGTGCATATCGCCAGACCAAGTCCCGCTCCGCCCTGCTCTCTTGCTCTTGATTTATCCACCATATAAAAAGCTTCTGTAATTCTGGATAATTCTTCTCTGGGAATGCCCTTCCCGTTATCGATAATATAGATGCTATATCCATCGGTCTCTTTTACCCCACGAACGACAATTTTTCCAACCCCATCCATTGCTTTTCTAGCATTATCTATTAAGTTCATTAATACTGTTTTAATTAAATCCGGTTCCAGATACAGAACCGCCTCATCCGCAGCGATTTCAAATATGATATCACCTTTTCTTATCATCGGATAAATCAATCCTCTTACTTCTGCCAGAAGTTGCTTTGCACTCACCCTCTTCAATTCCAGTTCCTGATTCTGTAGCACAATCATTTCCAACAACTTTAAAGAAAGCGCTCCCAACCTGTTTCCTTCTTTAAAAATATAATCCGCAGACATTACTGTCATTTCAGGTGACAGCTTTTGAGAACGGAGCATATCCGCATACCCAATAATTGAAGTAAGTGGCGTCTTCAGTTCATGCGCAAAACTACCGATAAAATCCTCTTGTCTGCGTGTGATATCCTCCAATTCATGGATCTTATATTCCAAGCTATCCGTCATTCGATTAAAATCTCTTGCAAGTCTCCCGATTTCATCCTCACTTTTTATCTTCACCCTATCCTGTAGACTTCCATTTGATATTTTATGAGCAACCCTAGATAATTTTTTAATAGGATAAGTAAGCCACAAGGAGATCAGATAACTAATGAATCCATTGACAATTATCAGTGCTAGTAATAATTTTTTATACACCTCATATTGAACCTTGCGCTCCTTATAGATAGAGGTAATGTCACGAAAGCTCTCCAAATAATATATTTGACCTGAGACATTAAGACTACAAGCCGTTTGAATATAATAAATATTCTTATCCTTTAAAATCGTATATCCTCTGGTATCCATTGATATTTTTTTCAAAAGTTGCTTATCATATTCCACCATATTACTTTCATATATACTATCAAAGTCCTGATTGCAGATACGAATCTGAGTATTCTCCCCACGGATATTTTTAGTTGCCGCTCTAGATATTTCAATTACTACATCTTCCGTAATTGTATTCTTGCTTTCAGCAATCGCCGTTAGTGCTGTGGCAAAGGTATACTGAATTATTCTATTTTCTTCCTTTGCACTATCTATTTCTCTTACATATACCGACTGAAAAAGTGTCGTTATTAGAATATATCCACCTACACTGAAGGTAATAAGCATCATAATTATTGTACTAAAAAATACCTTCCATGAAAAATTCATCCTTTAACCATACCTTCCTTAAATTTTTATCTTTCAACGAGTAATTAACAGATATACTTAATTCAAATTTTATTTTCCGCTATTCTTACAGATCTAAGCGATATCCTATTTTATAAACTGTAGATATTTTATCTTCCCAACCAATCTTTTTACGCATTCTCTGAACATGCAGATCCACGGTCCGACTGTCCCCCATATATTCATCTTCCCATATCTTCTCATAAATTGTGTCTCGAAATAAGGCAATGTTTTTATTCTGTATAAATAGGAGCAATAACTCATATTCCTTCTTCGTCAGGCTCACAGCGACTCCATTTTTCTTAACCACCCGTGACTGAGTATCAATCTCCAAATCTTCCACCGTTATTCTTGTTTCTGTCTTATGATATCGTCGTAACACACTTTCAACTCTAGCCAATAATTCGATAATCTCAAATGGCTTGACTAAATAATCATCTGCTCCTAATTTGAGCCCCTTGACACGGTCAGCTACAGACGCCTTTGCTGTAAGGAAGATGACCGGAACTCCTATAGGTTTGATATATTCCATAAGTTCATAACCATCAATCTTAGGTAACATGATATCAAGTAGGATTAAATCATAGTTTGTGTTTTCAATTTTATTCGCAGCGCTTAACCCATCATATACGCATTCACTTTGATAACCTGCACGGGTAAGACTGATATGTATTAAGTTTGATATTGGCTTTTCATCTTCCACAATTAAAATCTTCAGCATATTTTCCTCACCTTAATCGTTTTATTGTCTTAGATTACTTCATAATTGTATCATAGTTGCATCATAAATCAATTTTTTCTGTAATCCAACATTTTAGACACCCTATCTATTGAAATACAAATTCAGGTAATCCATTCGCTATTCTAATACTTTTTCTGGTCAATTGCGAAAACACAGTCCATATTAATTATTTTTTATGAAACATAAGTAAATGCTCCAACTCACCAAAGCTATCACAAATAAATGCTAATACAGAACAAAATTATACCTATGATTCTCAGTAGATAAGACGTAAACTAGATAACTAGTTGCAAAGATTAATTACATTTATATTAGGACGTTAGGGGGTTACTAGTGATGGAATTCGACAATTTTTTATAAAGTTTATATGTGCATAATTTAAAGATTAGCATATGCATAATAATTATATCGTAATAGTTAACAATGTGAACAAGGTGAAGTAAGTATAACAAAATATTGCACATAGTTCTTTCTTCTTGTTCATCTGGGTATTGATGATTCTGTAAAACATCAATGAAACTTAAAATGGAAAGGCATGGGTGCTGTTATGAAAAGTATCAGAATTAAAATCATTACACTAAGTATTATTACTATATTAGTGGCTAGTAGTGGGGTAGGTATTCTTTCCTATGTGATAGCGGAAAGTCAGTTGAGAAAAAGCGTAAATAGCCAGCTGACAGAATATGCGAAGCAAGGAGCCAAAATCGTGAGTACTAGCGTACAGGCTGAATGGGAAACTTTAGCATCTTTAACGATGAATGATACAATTAAAGATCCTACTGCAACCTTATCTCAGAAAAACACTTTTCTTAAGAGAGAAGTGGAAAGAGTAGGCGCGGTCAACGTAGCATTTGCAGATGTAAATGGTGATACTCTGGCTCCCGATGGAACAACCGCAGTTAATATTAAAGACCGGGCATATTTCAAGACAGCATTAAGTGGAGAAAACACTGTATCGGATCCTGTTGAGAATAAAGTAACTCCGGGTACTATGATTGTTGTCTATGCGGTCCCAGTTAGAAATAATGATACGATTATCGGTGTATTATTCAAAATTATGGATGGAAACGATTTAAGTGTCATTACGAACAAATTAGCATTTGGTGTATCCGGTAAAGCTTATATGATCAATAATGTAGGAACAACAGTAGCGCATTTTGATAGCGCATCTGTTCTGAATGCTGACAATATGCTTGAAAAGGCGAAAACCGATCCCTCCTTACAAGGCTTTGCAGACCTATATAAACAAATCTTTTTAGGCAGTAACAGTTATGGAAGCTATACCTATGATAAAGTAAGTAAATTAGTGGGTTATGCACCGGTAGAAAATACAAACTGGTTTCTCGTTACCACCGTACCGGAAAAGGAAATCTTAGCTGGTATTGATAAAATGAAGTTATTTATCCCGATTGTAGTAGTTGCTTTCTTAGTAATCTGTGTAATCGCTAGCAGCTGGGTAGCATCTATAATCAGCAAACCAATTAAGTTTATAACAAGTCAATTAAATATCATTGCAGCAGGTGATCTGACGGAGCATATTGACGAAAGGTATCTTAAGAACCATGATGAGACCGGCAGTCTTGTAAATGCGCTGATTAAAATGCAGACCTCAATGAAAGACTTAATTACCAATGTTAAGCGTGAATCTTCTGAAGTTGAAGCCAGTGCTTCCATAGAGAATGCACATTTGTTGGATCTTATGAGGGAGATTGAAGAAGTTGCAGCTACCACGGAAGAGTTATCTGCCGGGTCAGAAGAAACAGCAGCCTCTTCGCAGGAGATGAATGCCTCAGCAATGGAAGTAATGCAGGCAATTGATTCGATTGCTAATAGAGCCCAGGATGGGTCAAATACCGCAAATGAAATTAGTACACGGGCAAGAGAATTGAAAACAGCAGCAATGAGTTCAAAAACAGCAGCAATGAAGATTTATTTAGAATCTGAAGCAGTTTTGAAAAAAGCAATTGAACAATCAAAAGAGGTTGATGAGATCAATGTCTTGTCAAGTGCCATACTAGAAATCACCTCACAGACGAATTTATTAGCTTTGAATGCCTCCATAGAAGCTGCAAGAGCCGGGGACGCAGGAAGAGGATTTGCAGTAGTTGCAGAAGAAATAAGAAAACTCGCAGAAAACTCCAATCAGACCGTTACTAAGATTCAGAAGGTCACAACAAATGTAGTAGAATCAGTTGCTAACCTTTCCAATAGTTCCGAAAAATTATTATCCTTTATGGATGAGAATGTTATCCGTGATTATGATAAGTTTGTTAATACCAGTGAACGATATAATGAAGATTCTATTTTTGTAGAAGGATTTGTTACAGATCTAAGTGCAACAACAGAGGAATTAGTTGCATCTATGGAAAATATGATTACAGCAATATCAGAAATTGCGAATGCAACCAACGATGCAGCAACCGGAACAGGAACTATTGCCGAAAAGACAGTTAGTGTAACCGATAAGGCAAATAAAGTATCAGAAATTGCCAACCAAACGAATATCATCTCAGGTAGGTTAGTAGCGGCCATTGAGAAATATAGGATTTAATAGAAATTGATTGTATGATAAAATTTAAGCTGATAGACTGGTAAAGAGCTTTCTCACTCCTTGCCGGTCCATCAGCTTTTTATTATCCTTTCATTGATGATGCTTTTGCTTAAACCTTATTAGACAAGCAAACGATTACTGTTTACTTTACTAAGACGCTGTTTTGTAAAACTCTATTCATTATCCGAAAAATTTATTGATACCTGTGATGCATCGTAAAGGGTTATACCATTCCATTTTATTAGTGTGTTTCTAAGATTGGTATATCATCATTCCTATTTATTATCATATCGTATGAATATATATCTCCTTTTTAAATAGAAGTTTTTTTCTCGGATAAAAATCCAGTCTGAATTAACATTTTTTCGCATTGATCGTATTGATAGTCAGCTTTTACCCAGCTATCATTTTTTTCCTCTGCCTTCAAACATCCACACCATTTTTCATAAAAATAGTCTAAGTAGTGATGGTATCCTTTTTCTTTCCAATCATCAATTAATGATAGGAAATGTTTATCTTGACAATCATATTCTACAACCATATTTTCCAATTCCTGCTTATTCATTTTCTGATATTTATTAAAATGTACGATTCCTGGGCCACTTAATCGTCCTTTATTTGTGGATTTTGTTTTTTTCTCATCTTCATATCCAAGTACTAATGCAATCAATGGAAAACAATATTTTTCAGGCAGATTTAACAGATCATAAATTCTACTGATATTGCCTCTGTGCACGCAATTAGTGAAAAAAGAATCTATTCCAAGAGATTTGGCAGTGATTGCAGCAGTCTGTGCAGCAAGTATTGTATCTGTACTACCGGTTATAAACTCTGCAACAGGTATTCCATATTTATACTGGAAACCTAAATATTCAGCTAAGTCTATTATTCTATTATAATCAACATTGAATACAAGCATTACACTCCCAACATATCCTATCTTTTTCATAATTTCTTTATCTTCAATAACTATAATTGAATATGTTTGTCTAGCTGATGCGGTAGCTGCATTTACACATGATTTTATTATCATAGACAAATGCTCCTGTGATATATTTCTATCAGAAAAATTCCTAACAGTTTTAAGATCTTCTATTATTCTTATCGTCTCATTCATTTAAAACCTCTCCTTAAAAGTACATTCTTTATTTTACATCATGAAGTCATTTAACTGATTTCCATCATGATATATTCATCAATCTTTGGGCTTATAATAGTTCGTCGCCGAACTATTATAGTAAAAATTATTATTTGAAATTACATATTACACGATCTAATAATGAAAGTAATATTACAATTTCGTCATCAGTAAAATCTTTAAAGAACTCTGTAATTACATCACTTGAAATTTCCTTAAAGTCTTTTTTTATGCTTTGCCCTTTTTCAGTTAATACAATATAAGAGTATCTTCTATCTTCAAAATCTGATTCTTTCGTAACATATCCAGCTTTCAATAATCTATCTACTAGCTGAGTAACGGTAGACTTTGAACGATCAATTCCTTCACTTATTTCTTTCATAGTTAATTTCCCATTGTTCTCATAGAGTATATTTAATATGTTACCATGGGATACTACCAGACTATCAATGCCTCGTTTTCTTAGTTCTAATTCAATGTAGTCAGTAACCTCCTTTTTAATCTTTGCAATTTTAGATATTGCTAAATATTTATTTGTCATATCAAATACTCCTACTTCATTAATCTACTAGTTATTATGATTATAGTTCGTCGCCGAACTAGTGTCAAGTGACATCATGATTTCAACTATAATATTTTCCTATATTCAATGGTACGAAAGAGTGCAGCGGATAAAGCAAATAAACAATTACCGTTTACTTTACTAAGACGCTATTTTATAAAACTCTATTCATTATCCGAAAAATTTATTGATACATGTGATGCATCACAAAATGGCTTGTTCCATGATTTACCACAACGGCATAATGCTGCCCTGTTTCTTACTTCATAGACATGACCGTCTGCAGCTTCAATTGAAATATTTCCTTTTACAAATATTCCAGCGCTTACTCCTCTTTCCGGATCTTGAATGATATCGATGGACGGTTCATATTTAATTTCTATTGCTTTCCCCGTCTTGTCAATCAATGTTAATCTCCCTGTGGGACATTCATTTGCTGATTTGATTGCTTTCTCTTTGTATTCCTGTTTATCATCGTTTTCTACTAACTCCCATGTTTTTCCTTTATCGGTATGACAGAAACGGGCAAAGGCACATCTATCATCATCTAAAAGATCAAAACTCGGACCCTCATACAATTCAGCTCTTTCTACATACTTATCTCTTGAGGCAGTCTCCGTACCCACAAAATTTTTCTTTTCATGGGAGCCATCACAAAATGGCGCATTTTTTGACTTTCCACAGCGACATAAGTGATATTCTTCCGCTTGAGGAAGCTCACGCCCATCTTTTAATTCATATTCTTTACCTTTCGGTACTATAATTTTCTCAGACAAAGGTACATTGCCTGTAATAATATATGGTCCATTCTTTATTACTTTAATTTTGAATTCTCTTTCGTCTTTTATCATTACAAAACGACCTTTCTATTCATCGATTTGATCTATCTGCCAATCCAGAATTTCTTCAAATGAAGTTTTATGGAATTCTTTCACTCGCCTAGGGTTTATTCTAATTAGAAATTCTATTAATACTATTCATCAGCTCTAGTCATAAGCCTCTTTCAGAGATTCTATCACCTAGCAACATATCCGTCAATTTTATTGTTTTGTATCAATAGCTGCTATTCTCTTATCAACACGTTTTCACTTTTCACTAATATTCTTTGATCGTTTTCTCTTCGATTGAAATTGTTCCAAACAGTAACATATTATATTGGAAGAGGGATTTACAGCGATAATCCAGAAGCTTTATCCGATCTCATCTCCTTCTTCAGTGTATTCAAACAATTCTCCTGGCTGGCAATGAAGTGCCTTACAAATAGAATTCATAGTCTCAAATCGTATACCTTTCATCTTACCTGTTTTCAGATTTGAAAGATTAACATTTGTCATCTCTACTATTTCTGCTAATTTATTTAAAGACATCTTCCTGTCTGCCATAATCCGATCTAATCTTACTATTATAGCCATATATAATCTCCATTCTTTCCTGTGCGAATTCATCTTATATCCATTTCCTCGAAGATTTATTTATGCAATCTGATCAACATCTTCTTGAAGTTCACATCCAAATTTAAAAATCTCCGAAAGGATACCGAATACAACACCTATTGAGATAATATAAAAAATCAAAGAAGAAAAACTAATCGTTATACATTGAAATATTATGATGGAGCCAGCTATATCGACAATTTTTGGCAATAATGCTAAAAGGAAGCTAAAAATTGCAACCCTTCTCAAGATAGATACACACTTCCTGGAAAATGGCGTTAATCCCCTTTTTACCTGCAAGAGCATAATATATAGAAGAATAAAAATAATTTCCATCAAAATACTTCGAACAATTCCATTCACATTATCCATAATAATATTAGCCTTTACATTCATATTACCTGTATCATCCAGTCTCATATAATTATTATAATCAACTGGATAGTATTGTTCGTCATTAATATACAAGTAGTAATTATCCGTATGATTGACCGTATCCGTAGGTGCAATTTTCACTTCAAAAGATGAACTGTTCATTTGGGAATACTCTATGATCTTCTCAACATTGCTAAGAATGGCTATGCCAAATAGTATACACACAATCCATAATATAATAGTATCCACCTTTAGTTTTTTTTGTAACAATTTAATATTACTATTCATTACTTTACCTCCCTGTAATTCATATGATTCCTATGTTTTTTTTGATTCCTATGCGTCCTTTGGTTCCTTTGGTTCCTTTGGTTCCTTTGGTTCCTTTGGTTCCTTTGGTTCCTTTGGTTCCTTTGGTTCCTTTGGTTCCTTTGGTTCCTTTGGTTCCTTT
>Ga0209125_1002145_pt1 | contig 15980 bp, 11 predicted proteins | sample BarGraIncub1131A_FD_184503 | JGI IMG/M metagenome (GOLD analysis project Ga0209125, IMG submission 184503) | Arctic peat soil microbial communities from Barrow, Alaska - Barrow Graham LP Incubations 11-31A (SPAdes) (version 2) | ecosystem: Environmental > Terrestrial > Soil > Wetlands > Peat...
AAAAACCAGCAGAACGCTCAGGGCCAGGCCGATAATCGCGCCCGAGGTATGCATGTTCTTAAATTCTAAAAGCATAATCAGAAGCGGCAGAAGATAAAGCCAGCGCAGTCCGCTCTTATTTCGGAAAAATAAAAGAATCGTAAAATAAAGATTAAAAATCAAATAACCGCTGACATAAGCGGTGTTGCCGATTGTGCTATAGGAATGCGCGCCCAATAAGCCGATCAGACTGACAATCGTCGCGATAATAATCGAAGAAAATAAAAGTTCGCGCCACTCCGGCCAAGTGCGGAAAACCGTAATTAAAATAAAATAAAAAATCAAGAAATGCAAGATATGGAAGATGCCGAGCATTCTTTCCGCATTGCTCCAGAAACTCAAGTTAAAATTGACGCCGAGCGGCAAAGAAGCGAAAAGGGCGACAAAGAAGAATAATAAGCCGTAAGTAACCAGATTCTTTTTCGGCCGATACTGCGGATAACGCATAATAAAGACGAGCCAGATAACGAACAGGATTTCCATCAAAATATTGAATGATAGCTGCTTTGAAGTTATGTAAGGAAAAAGCAAATCGCTAAAAACAAAAAAAATCGTCAGTAAGGAAGCGATAAGGCCGAATTGTAAAATTCGTAAATAAGTTTTTGCCGGCATACTTTTTAATTTAATTATTTTATCATTTAAAAACCGAGATTATTTCCTTTAAAAGTCAAATCAAAAATAGTGATGAAGAAGAGGCTGGCGACAATAAGCCCGACGATAAATCCGGACAAAGATGAAGCGAGAGCCTTCCCCAAGCGCCATTTAAAACTTTTTCGATCGTGTGAAACGAAGTCGTCAAATGTTTTTTCCATATTAATTTATTTTATTAAATAAATAATTTTATTTGCTGACGCCGCTATAAGCGATTGCCCGAACCAAATTCCAAGCTAAAGTACTAATCGGCACATGCTTATAAACTGATTTGAATTTCAGAATCGCCTTGTTTTCGGCCGCTAGATTTCTCGCCGGCCTTAAGCCATAAGCGGTAATCATAATCATCCCCTTATCATAAGCATTATTCAAATCGGCGCTGCGCGAATATATTTTCTTAAATTCTAATTTAGCCTGTGTTTCCGCGCTAGCGCTTTTTGCGGTCGGCATGAGACAAGAAATGATGTTAAAAACATCAGACCATTGCGCCGTCGTTGTCGGTAAAGTCTTATAAGCCAAAAGATAAGAGCTTAAAACGGACGCCCTCTCACTGGCGCCAGACTTGACCGTACTCGCCGTTCCGTAAGTGATAAAATAATTTAAATTATTGATTTGGACCGTTGTTAATTTTAAGCCTTTAATCAGCGCATTTAGATATGAAGTATTAGTAGTAGTTTCTAATTTGGCATTTTTAACGGCTTTCGCATTATTTAAGATTGCCGTCAGATTTCCATTGGCCATAATCGTTGCTTCGCTAATAGTGCTAGCGGCCGTATCGACGGTCGTGGCAGTTGTGGTGGTCGTAGCTGGAGTCGTAGTCGGTGTAGTCGGCGTTACCGGAGTAATCGGCGTAACTATGACCGATAATGAACTGCAGCTATTCGACGAAGCACAGACGATAATAACCGAAGAACCCGCATTCTGGCCGCTTAAGCTTAAATTATTAGCAACGATATTAGCCTGAGCGATTGTTGAATTTGAATTTGAAGAAATATAATAGCTGCCGCTCGTCGTACTGCCCGAACCGCCGGAAATTGTAATATTAAGATTCTGCCCGACACCGATAGTCGGATTATTCGGACTAAAAGTTGGCGGATTATTCGAGCTAGTATCAGTCGAAGTAACAACCGCATAAATCACGCCGCATTGTCCGCTGCTCTGGCAGACCGTTGCGCTCGCGCTTCCCGCGCTCAGGCCGGAAACACTGACCTTATCGCTATTAATCGTAAAAGTCGCAACATTCTGATTATTACTATTGGAAATATAATAGCCACCGCTGCCAAATAATGAAACGGTCGTGCTATTACCAAGATTCAAAGCAATATTATTATTACTAAAAGTAAGCTGATTGCTCGTACTGACGCCGTTAACTAAGACCGATAAGGCAATACAGGCGCCGCCCGAAGAACAAACATTCGTCGTGGCCGAGCCGGCGGCAATACCGGTAAGCGTAACAATATTATTATTTAAAGTCGCTTGAAAATTAGTATTAGAACTATTTAAAATACTGTAAGGCATATTCCCGCCAGAAATAGTAACACTGACCGATTGTCCGACCTGGAGCCAAAGATTATTCTGGCTTAAACTTATCGGGCCGCCGGTTGAAGCGTAGCCAACCGTTGCCGTTAAGGAATTACAATTTCCCGATGATGAACAAACGGTTATAACCGAAGAACCGGTGCTGTTAGCGACTAGGCTTAAAGAATTATTGCTATTATTTATACTAGCCGAGATAACGCTTGAATTTGAGTTTGAAGAAATATTGCAGTTCGTACCGCCGGAAATATTAATGCTTAAACTCTGGCCGATTAACATAGTCGGCGCGGTCTGGCTAAAAGTAAGTCCGGTTGAAGTAACCGTTCCGGCACTCGCGCTAACGATTCCGCAAGAGCTCATATCGGTTGTACAAATGGTAATTGAAGCCACGCCGCTATTGCTGTTCGCCGTTAAAGTTAAAGTCGAGCCGTTAATACTAGTCGAAACGATACTGGGATTAGAATTATTTAAAACTGAATAAGCGCCGGTGCTATTATTTCCATTTAAAATCGAAACGGTCGCATTCTGATTATAAGCGATGGTTAAACTATTCTGGCTAAAAGTCAGAGGCTGGGCGCCGGAATTCTGAACCGTTACATAAGCGCTCGCGCAATTCGAAGTCGTTCCTAAAGCACAAACCGTAAAAACCGTCTGGCCGTAAGTATTTGGTGAAACAGTAACTTGGCTGCCGCTGATTCCGACATTGGCAATTTGCGGGTTAGAATTGCTTAATAAATATAGAAGGTTCGAACCGCTATTATTAACCGTTAAAGTCTGCGCTTGCCCGACCGTTAAAACTAGGCCGGTCTTATTAAAAGTAATCGCTCCGGCGCCCGAGGTTAAACTATAAGGCCAGGAAACGGTCGCCGATTGCTGATTATTAACTTTAATATAAATCGGACTGCTCGGCAGGATGCTGTAAGTCGCGGTGCTGATCGTTGTCGAATAATTGCCGTTCGCGTTCGTCGTCCCGATATATTGAAGATATGAACCGCCCGTGCTTTTTTGGTAAGATAATAAGACGCTCGAATTAGGATCGCCTGTTACGGTTACATTAACATTATCGCCGTCGCCGCTAGAGAGGCTTAAAAGAGGTACGGCCGCGTGCGCGAAGTTTGAAAAAGCGAACAAGCCGCCGATAATCAGGCAGCTGATTAAAAAACCTAAGTTTATTTTTTTCATAAATTTCATTCCACTTAAAAGTGGATTTTATATTTAAAACAGATAAAAAATCAACGTTTTTCATCTGTTGAAATTATAGCATAAAGAATAAAAAAGATGAACGAGATTTTATTTAGCTCCTAAACTGTGGGTATTTTAAATTAGCCGGGTTTATACAAACTGACCTAAAATTTTCTATTGACACTCTTTAAAATATAATCTAAAATGTTAGTAGTCGATTAGAAATAATCACTCTCATTTTATAGCTTAGGGGCCTATTTATAGGTCCCTTTTGCTTTATAATTCCCTATTCCGATAGAGACGGCTTTTTATTTGCTGGGTCAGTTCTCTGACTGATCAAGAATTAATTATTGTTTTCTGTTCGAAAAAAGACCTTTCTTTATGATTTTCTAGCGCAATCAACTCAACATAATGCGACCAGCTCAATTGTGCAGACAGTGTCTGCACAATTGGATAAAGCCTACAAAACTTTGTTATTTCATATAAGACACGTTTACCAATTTTTAAATCGAAGGCCAGGCTATTTATTAAATACTTTTCATAGTCGGCCCTCTCCTTATTCTTCATTTCCTCTCTGACTATTCGTTCACCGATTTGCCAATAGGCCTGAACCTTAATATTATCAACCGCCTTATAGGCTTGATATTGGCCATTAGTAATAATGCCTTTTAAATCTTGCAACAGATTTTGATAATCCTTTTGATTAATTGGCTCTTTAGGATTTATAAGCCCCTTTTTGCTCTCCTTGTTTTGTTCTTTTTGCATAATAAATATAATTAATAAATTAGGAATTTATTATAACAAAAGGCCGATAAGGAATATTTAAATTTTTTCTAAAAAAAAGATAAAGAAGCGGCTAGATCTCCCAAACGCAAAAAGACCGAGCCTAAGCCCGGTCTTTTGTGCTTACGATTTATTAAAGGAAATCGAGAAAACTTTTAAATTAGCGAAACTATTAGTTTACGATTGAAACCGTAGTATTCGGATAATTTAAGATGTAGTCAGCATGTAGACCATTTCCAGTGGAACCACCATTTACATCATTCCATGTAAATAATGATTTATCACCAAGGCCTAAAGCAACACGACCAGTACCGGCATTTCCAGCAATAGCTGTAACATTGGCATAAATGTCAAATGTTTTACCAGCAGAACCGGAAGCTACAGTATAGCTAGGATTAAAGGTAATAGTAGAAGTTCCATAAGTATTATTAAATGCAGTAGAACTTGCAATAATATTATTACCAGTAGCAGCATCTTTAACAAGTAAAGAGTCAGGACTAGAACTAGCTAAAGTTACACCAGAAGATGTAATAGTAACTGGAACACTAACTAATGTTGCATTTCCTGTAGGAGCAACAACAGTAATAGAACCAATCTTAACTATACCTTGGCCTAAATTTCCAGTAGCAGCAACTAAAGAAACAATAGGAGCTACACCGGCTAAGAACATAGGGTTAGCAGCAATAGCGCCGCTAGCAAATACACCAGCATTTGAACTTGCTTCCTGAGTAGTTGTATTTCCACCAGCTAAGTACTTAATGTGGCTAAGAGCCATAGTTACAGGTTGATCAGCAACGCCGTTTAAGCCAACAGGGGCAAAATTAGCAGTTACTGGGACATCAAGTCCGCCGTAGCTAGCTGGAACAACTAAGTTCAAGCCAGTTACTAAAGCAGTTCCACTAACAACTGAAGCAGTATTACCACCAACAGTTACTGAAGAAACAGCTGTTCCAAGACCTGAGAAAGCTAATTCAGTAACAGTAACTCCACCAGTTGCACCGGCAACAAGATTGTAAGTAGCAACAGCTTGGTTAGTAGCTCCACCAACAACAATCTGTTTTACTGGAGAAGAATTAGATAAAGCAATAGAGTTCATAGAACCATCGCCAACTGTAACATTCTGACCATCAGTTACAGCTAAGTTTACGGACTGGTTGCTAGTTGAACCTAAACCATTACCTAATAAAGTTGTGTGGAATACTGATTGGGAAGTACCTAAATCAGCATAAACATCAACTTGAGCAGTCTGATTAGCAGCAACAGTAAAGTTAGTTGTGAAATTGTTAGTAGCTTGTGGGTTTACTGGGTTAGAACCAGTTGTCATATCTGGAGTAACGATATAAAGATTTGACAACTTAGTTAAGTTAGCACCAACGATACCAACATTTAAACTTGTAACTTTAACGCCATCAATGCTAGTAGCCTGAATCATATAAGAACCAATCTTCTGTTTTGAAGTATTAGAACTTATAGTTTGACCCGTAGTAAAGCCACCATTCATAGATAGAGTTGCATTACTAGAACCGGTTGTTAACATATAATTACCAGAAGCATTTGATTCATCTGAATATGAATACGAAGCTGCACCCTGGTAAGCATTACTAAGGGTTGTCATGCTAGTTGTTACTGAAGCAATTGCTCCAGCATTAACTGAATCACCTTTAACAACTAAAGTAACAGTTGTTCCGGCAGGAATGGTAAATAAATTTGTAGTTCCAAATGATAAATCGTTGCTAAGATGGCCAACGGCATTCTTAGAAGAACCAACGGTTCCGCCATTTACATAAAGACTTACATTGTTAAATCCATCAGTAGCCGCTAATGTCTGTCCGGTCGTTGTAGCGTAAGTAAGATTAAAGTTTAAGCTTTGAACCTTAATATCTTCGCCGTAAGCCTTCACGGTCCATTGACCTAAAACGGTCTGGGACTGGTTAGCTACGAATTGAGTTGCAGTAAAAGTAGGATCTTTTTGAACTGAAACACTACCTGAATTAATAGTAGTTGTTTTAGGTTGTAAAGATTGTGTTAATCCGTTTGAATTAGTAACAGAAACATTAACACCATAATTAGTATCAACTAAAACCATATCGGCTGGAGTTTGAATCGAGAAAATATAGTTATAGCTTGAACCTTTGATGATGTCGCCTCGTAATTCAACTGTGCTGGCACCAGTATTCATTAATATTGGAGCAGATGTTAAATCAAAGTTAACGCGTCCATCGCTGCCGATAGAAGCAGTTGTACCTACTTGAATACCATTAACAAGAAGCTTTAAGTTCTGAACAGCATCAGAAGAGATTGAACCAATCTGCTTGAAGCTAACATAACTTAATTTAACCGCTTTCTGGCTTACAGTTAACTGTGAAGACCATAAAGTGCTCTGCATTGTTCCGGCATCTACAGTACTGACAGCTGAAGGGGTTACTGTGCCCGCTTTAACAGTAGCTAAATCAGAAACGTTAGAAACTGACATTAAGTTACCATTGATTGGGAAAGAACCGGAAACATTAGCGCCAGTTGAAACAACATCAGAAGCGCTATTAATAGCAATTCCAACGTTTCCACTAACACCAGAAGCAACGTCAGCTTTGACAGTAATAGTTGCAGTCTGGCCGGCAGGGATGGTAATAATACCACTTGCGTTTGAGAAAGTAACATAACCATTGCTGATAGAACCAGCATCAGTTAATTTTGTATTGCCGTTATAAAGGTAAACGTTAGCTAAAGTATTATCAGAAGAAACACCAATTCTCTGCAGTCTTAAGCTCTTTAAAGTAATTGCGCCATCATTAGCGGCAGTTAAATTAAAAGAAGTTAAAGGAGCGATTGATTGGCTACCATTTGTAGTATTTGTTCCTGAAATAATAGTCGTAGAAACCGGAGTATTAGCATTTAAGCTAACCATTAAGCCAGAACCAGTAACAACAATAGTTGTACCGGTAGCGCCATTCTGTGAAGTAGTAACTAAAGCTGATTCAGTACCAGTGATAGCGGAGCCAGTAGCGATAATAGTATTTGCGATGGTTAAAATGTTAGCCATGCTAAATCTATTAGCGTTCATAGCCGCTTCAGAAGCAACTGAACGATAGTTAGTACCATCAAAGTAGTAAACAGCAGTAGCACCAGCATTCTTTACTAAAGAACCAGCTGGGATTTCGCCATTAGCTAAAGCAGTACCGATAGTGTAGTTAGTAAAATAAGAATCAGCTACATCAACGATGTGCTTGTTCCAATTTGTACCGTATAAAGCAGCTGCTTGCGCTTCGCTTTGGATCTTTCTTAAAACGCCATTTGGTTGAACAGCGTAAACTGAAGGATCAGTTGTGATTTTTACCATTTGAGTACCCGCTCTCATAACAACGTTACCTCCTAAAAGGTAGCTTTGTAATTCAGTAGCCGGAATAGTAACTACTCCGTTGAAATCTGAATACCATGAGAAATAAGTAGTCGAATTTGGGAAAACGTATCTTTTGCCATCAGCACCTAAATAGTAAACAGCGGCATTGCCATCCATCTTGATTAAGTCACCAGCAGATGCTGAAGCCTTAACTGCATTGATGCTGAAAGCACCAGAGGTAGCAAGAACTGTTAATACCATTACGCCGACAACTAAGGATTTGCGTAATTTGTTCATAATAATTTTTTTAGATTATTTATTAGGGTCTAAACAATAGTAGTTTAAACACCGGATAAATAATAAGTTGTTCAATCTAATTTCGCTCGATAAACTTTAATTTTGCTTATTTGGTAAATCAGTCGGAATCCCGCTCCTCAAACCGTCTTTTGGCTTAAGACGCCTGACTAACTTAAATTGATTAAAATTTCAGAAAGCCGAACGTGGGTTGCCCGCCGGCTGGAGAAAAGCTTAACCGATCTACGATAAAGAAAAATTTTTGTTTTAGAGTTTCATTAAATTGAAATAAATAAATGTATAAGGGACAAACCTACTTCACTAATTAAAGTAAAGTTTCGACCTTGACTAGGTCCGCCAATCCGCTTTAATGCCCGAGGGCTTTAAACGCGAATTTGTTAATTTATCTCGCCCGGTTCTTCCATAATCGGATGAGGAAAATCTTCCGGAAAGGAGTGGCCGATAATGGAGATAAACTAACAAACTAGCGCTTAGCTAATTTTTTATGGGCTTAAAGGATAAGCCCGAAAGAACTTATTTTATAATTTCGTTAACCGCTTCATTTAATTTTTCCGCGGCTTTCTTAATATCTTTGCTGTCCGATAATTTTTGCGCTTCATCAACGGCCGTGACCGCTGAATCAGAATTGCTGACTGCCGTCGCTTTTTTATCATCAGCCGGAGTTGTTGTGGCCATAATCGGCAAAGTTATCGTCGCATTCTTAATCGTCGAACTCGCATCCGCCTTTAAATTACTGACAATCGTTTTACTACTCGTATTTTCTAAAAGCTGGACGCCGTTTGCATCTTTATTATTCTCCGCAATCGAAACTGAATCATTATTATTAATCGGATTTACCACAACGCTAGTTTTTGCCGGCGCTAAATTATTTATTTTAGTTTTGACCGTTGCGATCTCCTCATTAAAACTGGTATTAAGTTTCGCGACTTGATCTTTGTTCTTTTCATTATTAAAAGCCGGGTCGGATAGGACCGCGCTAATATCCTGCGCTCGATTATTCGCAAACTGCACCGCGAGCTTATCTCTTGATTCTTGATTGATAACGGTTGAAAGTTTTGCCTGTTCGGAAATTACCCGCGCAATATATAAGGAGTCGTTCGGTTTAGCCGAGCTGAATAATTTATTTGAGAATAGGCTAGCCGAAATTAAAACAAAAACAAAAACGCCGAAAGCATAAACCGGCTGCGCCGCGGCTTTAGAAAGACTTGCTAAGCTAATAACAAAACTCTGCCAAGCGGAAATTTCCGTCGCACCGGAGTTCGAAATCTGGGATAACAAAAGCTCCCGATTGCTTTTTAAAAAAGCCTCGTCGGGATTAATATTCTTTAAATTATTTAGTTTTAAGATCAAATCTTTGTCGCTCATTTTATTACTATTATTAGCTTAAGTTTACCTAATCTTAAAAAAAACTTTGCCTATTACTTAGGCCTTTACACTCTAATATACGTAATATTAGAGGAAGTGTTACAGTTAAGCGACTGGCTCGTTTTTGTCGTCCGCTTTCCCTTTTTCGTCTTCTTCGACTAGCTCGCGCAAAGCGTTCAAAGCGCGGTGCAAAATAACCCGGATATTGCCTTTAGTTTTTCCGGTGATATCGGCAATTTCCTCAAGGCTTAAATCGTTAATAAATTTTAAAATAATAACCTCGCGATATTCATCCTTAAGAAGCGGCAACTTGCTCTTAATTAGCTCTAAATTAGCCGTATTATCCATTATTTCCTGTTGGTCCTTCCCTTCGGCGACAATCTCAAGTGGATTTTTTTCATCGTCTAATGAGGCGCTGAGTTTATTGCCGCTATCACGATAATGGTCGATAATCGCGTTGCGCGCAATCTTATATAATAAGGCCCGGAGCGTTTTCGCGTCTTCTAAAGTATTGTTCTGGATATGGTTCCAGGCCTTTAAAAAGATCATTGAAGTCAGATCGTCCGCCTCCTCTTTTTTTCCGATTTTAAAATAAACAAAACGATGGATGTCTTTAACATTCTCATCATAGGCCTTAACGAAAGCTTCCTTGTCATGGCTTTTAAGCTTGCCGACAGCCTGTTTCTCTTTAAATTTTTGAATCGGATTTGACATCGTAAAATGCTTAAAAAATTCTAATACTCTTTAACAAAAAATAAACGGGATTAATTTCGCCCGCTAAAAATAATGTTTTAAATATAATTCGATACTATCATATATATTAGGGGAAAGCAAGAAAAATAAGGGGATATTTCGTTTAAAATTCGGGTTTAAATTAGGGAAAATAATAATAGCTAATAGCATCTATTTAATACGTTTTAAAAATATATTTCGTCAAAAAATCTAGCCGAAGACTAATCTTAAAAACCGGAACTTCGCCGAGGGATCCCGTAATATCTTGTTTCGCCAACCCCCTTGACTTATCATAAATATAGAGTAAGATAAAAAGACTTAAGTCTATTAGCTTATGGACTTAAATTTAAAGAAATAATGATCATCTGACCGCTCTTGATTAAAATATCCGCCTTTAATAATTAATATTCTGATTTGTGTCTAAGCTAATTTAGACTTAAATTAAAGTATTAAAAATAGCTTGAAAGTTAGGGAAAAATAAAAGTATTTTCTTAGTTAAGTCTAAGATAACTTAGACTTAAACTATAAATAATAATGGAAAATAAAATTGATTTTCTAATTAAAGAAGCAGCCTTTCCGATTTGGGTCTCCGTATCCGAAGCGGCTAATTTAGGCGGCGTTCAGAATAAGACGATCCGGCGCGCTTTAAAAGAAGCAAAGGAATTAAAGTTTAAAATTGTTAAAAATCGCTATCATATCGAACTCGGTTCACTGATTCTTTTCCTGCATCGGAACACGAAGTTAAAAAATAAGTTAAAAGAGTACGGCCTTGGACAATATGTAAGCGAGTGGAAAGCTTAAGGGGACGTACGTCTATTTAAATAAAGTATTAGGTACAAATTACCCGGCTAGCAATAGTCGGGTTTTTTGTTTGGGGCAACAGGGATTTTATAATGTCCTACGACAATGAAAAAATAAAGCTTTCTTTAGAAAAAATTTAAATTTTCTTTAGCGTTGCTTTGGTATAATATATTTCTAATTTATAGCTAGAGTCAATTCTTAAAATTAATTGACTACATATCGTATATGATATATAATATGGAAATAATAACTGCTATAATTCATTATAATAATACTATAAATAATCCTAAAATATATGAAGACTAAACAATTAAAAGCAACCGATTTTGATGAACTTCTCGCCGAAGAACTGAAAAATCCAAAATTCAAAAAAATGTTCGATGAATACGGCCGCCAATTAGAGCTATCACTTAGCCTTTTGCAACTACGCAAAAAGAGAAAAATGAGCCAACTTCTGCTCGCTAAAAAAATCGGCACGACCCAGAGCAATATCGCGCGCTTGGAAAGCGGCCAGCAGAATTTTACGATCAGCTTTTTGGACAAAGTTGTAAACGCGCTTGACGCTAATTTAGAAATTAAGATCCGCTAACATCTTCCCTGGCCTAAACAATAAAAATTACCAAACAAAAAACCATCCCGGATTCCGACGGGATGATTTTTATATTGAGTAAATTTTCTAATTAAAGAAAATTAAATACTATAGGACAGCGTCTTTAACCGCTTTAGCTAAACGGAATTTAACAACCGTTTTTGCTGGGATTTTGATAGTTGCACCAGTGGCTGGATTGCGGCCATCACGAGCCTTGCGTTTTACCTTTACTAATTTACCAAAGCCAGGAACTAAGCATTCACCATTCTTCTTAACTTCAGCATAAGCTAAACCTGCTAAGTTATCCATAAAACCGGCGGTGTCCTTCTTGCTTAAGCCAGTCTTTTCCGATAAGGTAGCAATCATCTGTGATTTTGTCATTTTTGACATAATTTTTGCATGGGGACCTATTAATGATTCGCGTTAGCAAAACAGTTAATAAGAACCAATTAAAATGATTTTTATCTTAAATTAATTAACGACTAATTTTAAATAAACAAACCTTAAGCTGATTTAAATCGAAATAGGCTTTATTTATCGGAGTTTTCAACAGCCTCTTTTAATATCTCTAATGTTTATAAGTCTATTATAGCACAGGTAAATAGATATGCCAATAAACAAAGGGGAAAACTAATTATCGCCTAATTAAAAGTGTCATCCGGATATTATCCCTATTCTTGACTGAAAATATGCTGTGCTTTCTTATCGAAATGCCATAAGTTTTTCCAGCCGCAATCGCCCAGTCCGCAGTCATAAACTTTAACTCCTTCTTTAATCGCTTCTTCAATATTAACCTTAACTAGATATTTTCCTAAGCCGGGAATCTTCTTAAAGTTCACGCCGGTGATAACATAGAACCAGATATTATTATAGACGATGCTAAATGATATCGCTTCTCTTTGCCCGTTGACGCTTAAGATTATTAAACGCCAATCGAGCGCGAGATCGAATAAATCACGATGCGCTTTCTTTTCGGTTTCTTTCTGTAAATAAGAGTCGTCGGCAAAACTTGAAATATTAAAATCAAACAATTGTCCGGCGATAGCATCTAGCTTATCTTTATTAAGCGCCGCTTTATTATATATTTCAACGCTGACATTTTTCGAAGCTATCGCAGCAAGTTCTTTAACTAAGCTGCGCCGCCGCTTAGCATTTAGACGATCGTTTAAAAAATCGGAAAAATCTTGATATTTTTCTAGAAACAAAAGATAAATATAATCTTCAAGCGGTATCGCCTTAGTAAATTCATCCGTCTCGCTATTTTCCGTTAAATCAAGCAGCCGCGCTTTGCCGGTTATTTTTTTATAAAGTTCGGGAATTAGATATTCATAGCCCGGCCTAATAAAAGGCCGGCTCTCTTCCATAAATTCTTCGGCAAAACTTTCGAGGCATTTATCTTTTTCATTATATTGCAGAGCAAAAAGCGCGACCGGTTCCCCTTCGTCATAAGCGGTGATAAAATTCAAAGGACAAATTTCGTATTTATAAAAGCAATAACGAAAATCCCAAAGATCGTAAATTGTCTCTTGGGGCGATAATAAATTCCAAAGCCTTTTCGCTTCCTGAAACTCGCTTATTACTTTAATTTCAATCATATTTTTACATCATTGACGACTGCAGGTGATAATAAGGCGGATTATTTTTATAGCGATTAATCGCGAGGCGGATGATTTCTTCTAAGAAATCTCCGAAATCAAGGCCAATGACGTCCGCCGAAGCGGAAAAGCAGCCTTCGATATCTAAAGACGGATTAGGATTTAATTCTAAAATATAGGGATTATTATTTTTGTCGACCCTGATCTCGACGCGACCGTAATCATGGCAGTCTAAAATATTATAAGTGTCCAGCGCAATCTCGCCGATTAGCGCCTCTAATTTTTTTGAAATATTTTTTGGCGGCCGCTGCTTGATAATTTTGTCATAGGCCGGATCATCAGTATATTTCGCTTCAAAAGGATAGATATGCCATTTATCAGCCGGCATATTATCAAAAATCGAGCGCGTTAAAGGCAGAACGCGCAAATCCTCTTCCGAACTGCCGATAATCGGCACATCATATTCATCGCCTTCGATATATTCCTCAATCAAGGCCGGTCGGCCGATGTCTTGAATAACAACTTTCAATTGACGATTTAGTTCCTCCTTATTTCTAACAATCGAATCATTGGTGATGCCGATTGAATTATCGGTGTTGGCCGGCTTAACAATCAGTGGATATTTTAAATCATCGCGAATATCATCATCAAGCGAATAAACATAATCCCATTCCGGAGTCGGAATCTTATGATAGTTCAATAATTTTTTTACTTTAATTTTATCAATACATAAACCGAGCGTAAAAGGATTTGAACCGGTATAGGGAATCTGCAAAGTATCAAGAATAGCCGCCACGTGCGGTTCAAGCAAACTAGAATTATTAATTCTCTCGCAGACATTAAAAACAAGGTCAACGTCGCTGTTTTTTAAATCATCAAAGGCTTTCGGTAAATTATTAAAATCAAAAAAACTGATCTTATAACCGCGCTCCAATAAATATTTTTCAATATCCTTGCCGATGACCGTTAAATCATTTTCGACTGCCGTTTCCTGATCAGCCGCATTTTCGTCATAAAGATTACAGGCGATTCCAATATGTAAATTACGCTGATTAGAAATTTCCATGCGGCGGATTTTTTCAATCTTGGAACCCCGTTTGATTATTTCTCGATTAATAACTGAAGCGGAAAATGGCGTTTTACGCGCGGTCTTACCGATTGAAGAAGCCGGATGAAATTTCGCCACATCATAATTAATTCCCCTCTTTGCTTCGCTTAAATTATCTTGCGCATCAAGCGTATTAATTCCGGAAACTAAAACCCAGCCCAGAGTTTCATAACCATCCGGCGGCGCTAAAACTGAGTCGCCGATTCGCTTATCGAACTCGAATTCTTCGACATAGGGCCGTCTTTCTAAATTATCATCGATATCTAGATTAACTAAGATACCGCTATGATCGGAGGAAAAAGTTTCCGCGCATAAATATTTATAGGGCGCCTTGTTAGATTCGACTTTCGGCAGATACAGGCCGCAAGCAATCTTTAAAGCATTTTCAATCAAATCGATTTTCCAAGCGACTTTAATACTCGGATAAATCTCATCACCACCCAAACGCAAATTAATTTCAATCGGCATTGGGCCATTAGGGGTTGATTTCGCCTCAAAATGCACAACCGCGTTTAAGATACCGAGTTTTTCCAAAGCCTCGTCGGCCATAGCAATAAGCTCATTCTGATTCTTAAGCGGCAGATTGGAAGGCGTCATGCGAACCGTCTCAATAAAAAATGGTTCTTTAGTTTTTCCGTTATCCGAGATAGCACAGAATTTAAGCTTGCCATTCTGAACTAAGATATCAAGATCTACTTCATCGCCATCGATATATTCTTCAACAAAAATTTCCAAACCATCGCTTAAAGCTGATTCAACTTTGATGGAAATTTCTTTCTTGATATATTCATAACTTTCTCGCAACTCCTCTTCATCATCAACTTTCATGACAAAAGCGCTGGCCGCGCCGTAAACCGGTTTGACCACGAGCGGAAACTTAAAAGTCTTGATAATATCCTCTAAATCTTTAGGGTTTTTCAAACTCCCAAAACGGACGGCGGGCAAGTTATTATCGACGCAGAATTTTCGAAACAAAAATTTATTTCTAATTCGATTAGCGATTCTAAACGGCGTGCCGATTAGTTTATAGCGATCGCTTATCTTTGAAGTTAATAAAACGTCATCTTCCCAAAAAGTCATCACCCCGTCTAATTTTATTTCTGGATGCTCGGCTAAAAATTTTTCTAAAGCGGCTAAAGCTTCCGGATGATTAGCGGTATCGGCCATGATCTGATAATCATAATCCGGCGTAAAAGTTAAAGCATCTTTGCCTAAAGTAATAACGCGAATCCCAAAACTTTTTGCTTTTTTTATAAAATGTTTTTTGGTCGTGTTGACGATTAAAATCGTTTTGCCGTTAAGCGAGCTACGATTAGAGCTGGGATCTGAACCATTTCCGTTCATATTGATGATTAATTTATTAATTGATTATATTTAATTATAACATACACTTAAAATACTACAATGAAATACAGCTTAAATCACTATTTCTGAAGATAATATTCCCGTTGCTCGGGAGTCAGCTTTTCCATGGATTTAATAGTGATAATTCTTATTATTTAAAATCGTCGTCGCCCGATAAATCTGTTCTAATAAGATAAGCCGCGCGAGCTCATGCGGATAAGTTAAATCCGATAGCGATAAAGAAGGATATGAATTATAAATCTCAGCGCTAAAACCAAGTGCGCCGCCGATAACTAGAACTAAAGGCTGTTTCTTTTCAAGCCAATAAGCAAAATCAAGCGAATTAAATTTTAAGCCCCTTTCCGCGAGCAGATAAACAATCGCGCCGGAATTATGAGCGAGAAATTTTTCCAAATAAATATTTAGGCGTTCCCCTTCGAGATTTTTGGCGGCTTCCTTATTTTTATCCGAAAAAGAAATCGGCTCAAGCTCTAGATATTTTAAGCGCGCTAAAGGCTTTAAGCGCTTTAAATATTCCTTAATCATTTTCTGATAAGCCGCCTCTTTTATCTTGCCATAGGAAATTATCGTTAAATCAAGCAT
>Ga0209125_1002146_pt1 | contig 15975 bp, 13 predicted proteins | sample BarGraIncub1131A_FD_184503 | JGI IMG/M metagenome (GOLD analysis project Ga0209125, IMG submission 184503) | Arctic peat soil microbial communities from Barrow, Alaska - Barrow Graham LP Incubations 11-31A (SPAdes) (version 2) | ecosystem: Environmental > Terrestrial > Soil > Wetlands > Peat...
CTCTTTTATAAAAACACCATTTTTGTACAAACCAACACCTATAGATCCCGAAAATGAATTAATGCCAAAATTGGCGAATCCCAGATTTATATCAAACGTTTGTGTTGAAATGTTGCTAAGGGAAGATTGTGTGGACGACAAACCTTTATTATAGGTTCCAATCTGATAGACAGCATTGTTTGTATTATCTTCTTTTTGTATTCCTGCAATAATGGCTTGGTTTTGACAAAAACTTCCGATATATCCTCCATTTCCTTCTGCAACAGGTTCAAGGGTAGTTAATTCGAAATATCCATTGTAATAACCTCCCCAGCCCCAATTGATGTGAAACATATCGTTGCCGTCGTAACCATCGCACACAAAAGCATGTCCGCCATCTTTTGACGTACCGGAATAATAAATTGGTCTTGAGGCATTCAACTCATTTTTAATCAGATTTTTCCAATCCGTGTATGTGTAAAAAGATCTGGGATAGGTTTGAATATCTTTGTCATAACCGAAATAATTGATCAAAGCCAAAGCAGCATCATTATCAAAGGCTCCACTGCCTCCGTTTGCCACCGTGTTGTAATTCATATTAACGGCCACTCCGAAATGGTACATCAATTTAGCTACTGCAGTATCTTGTTTTGTGGTAGATGTGCCATAGACGTCAAGCATATTGTTCCAATCATAGCTAGTCTTACTAAAATCAACAGAGAGGTTTCCATATCTGTCGCTGGTATAACTATGTGAACCGGTACCTGTTACCGGCCATCTGTAATATTTCATAATTTGCGTCATGGCAGTAGCGACACAACCTGTCAGGGCATGTTCATTCGCGGAAACATCAAAAGGGCATAGTATATTGAAGGGTTCACCTTGATTCCATTTGATGTTCCCCAAAAGCGGAGCAACCATACTTACAGATTTTAAAGCAGTTGTAGAGGAGGTTTCAAGTGAAGACGAACTCCATTTGTTTTCCATGGCAAATTTGATTTCTGACTGATAAAAATCAAGCCAATACTTTAAGTTGTCAGGTATATTTTCAACAGAAAAAGAACCTTCGTCTGAATAGCCCAAAATGGATTTGGTTGCATCATCACCCGAAACGATGATAAATCCTTGCTCGTTGCCAATGCTAAATACATAAAAGTAAGTAGCTGCACTGGCAGACCTTAAAGAAACTAAAGTATCCTTACCTGTATAAATAAGATTGAAAATTGGGCTCGAACGAAGTAAAGAGGTATGTTTTTGCTTATAAAACAGCGTTGCTTTTCCTAAAGCATCTGTTTCATTGACTTGTGCTGCATACACCAGATTGGATAATCCAGCCAGGAAAAGTGTAAATAGTATAAAACGTAGTTTTTTCATTGGGGAAAAGGTTAGACCTTCCGTTTGAGATATATCAGTATCCCTTTAATTTTTACAAACATAGAGAAAAAATATGAAATTTTTTTCTGATTTCACTTTTAAGTCATTACCTCGATTCTAAAATATGGATTTATGTTTGCAAGCTATTAAGGGATTAAGTGCGTTTTAAGGGAATTAAGCGAAGAGGACTATAACATGCTTCTAACATATAAAAAAATAGCGGATAGAAGGGGTTCCTTTGATATTTTTAACTACCTTTGTGGCTTCTTTTTTTTGCAAATTGATACTGGAAGGAAAATGGAAAAGGTTGTAGTCAAAGGTAAGGAATTTAAGTTATTGCTCTCTGAATCTAAAATTAAAGAGTCAATAAAAAGCATCGCCGATAAAATAAATACAGATCTCGAAGGTAAAAATCCTTTATTTCTGGCTGTTTTAAATGGCTCATTCATGTTTGCCGCCGATTTGATGAAAAACATCACGATTCCTTGTGAAATCTGTTTTGTAAAACTGGCTTCATACGAAGGAATGGAAAGTGGTGGAAAGATAAAAGAGGTTTTCGGATTGTCTGAACGAATTGATGGCAGAACAGTCGTCATCGTTGAAGATATTGTAGATTCCGGCAGAACCATGCAGCAACTTTTGGCTTCACTGTCATCCAGAAATCCGGCAGAAATTCGCATCGCGACGTTCCTTTTTAAACCTGCAGCTTTGCTGAGTGATTTAAAATTGGATTATGTTGCATTTGAAATTCCAAATGATTTTGTAATAGGTTATGGTTTGGATTACGATGGATATGGTCGCAACTTTGGCGAAGTGTATACCCTTGCTCTCTGATCATAGTTAAATTCAATAGAAAATGTTAAATGTAGTGATATTCGGTGCTCCAGGTTCCGGGAAAGGGACGCAGAGTGCATTTATTGTAGAAAAGTATGGTTTGGAACATCTGTCAACAGGTGACCTGTTGCGTGATGAACAAAAAACTCAAAGTGAAATAGGTAAATTAATAGAGTCTTACATCTCACAAGGAAATTTAGTTCCTGATGAACTTATTATTAGCATGCTTGCTAAGGTGTTGGATGAAAAAAAGAGTGAAAAGGGTTATATTTTTGATGGTTTTCCCAGAACAACTGCACAGGCTGAAGCGTTAAAGGTTATGTTGGCCGAACGTGATATGAACGTATCCATCATGTTGGATCTGCATGTTGATGAATCAGAGTTGATAAACCGTTTGCTGAATCGTGGTAAAACATCAGGCAGGGCAGACGATAATTTTGAGACCATTCAGAAACGTATTCAGGTATATTATACGAAGACCGCTCCAGTAAAAGACTTCTATAAAAAGGAAGGTGTAACAACCAATATAGAAGGACTTGGTACCATGGATGAAATTTTTGGTCGGATTACAAAGGCAATAGACGCTCTTTAAATTAGGAGCAAATTTACATTAAAAAAGATTATGGCGGAAAGCAATTTTGTCGATTACGTTAAGATTTACTGCCGCTCCGGAAATGGTGGCCCGGGGTCCACACATTACCATCGTGAAAAATATATTCCAAGAGGTGGCCCCGATGGCGGCGACGGCGGAAAAGGCGGTAGCGTCATTTTGCGTGCAGACACCAATTTTTGGACGCTTTTACATTTGCGTTATGCACGTCACGTCTTTGCTGAACATGGAGCAAGTGGTAGTGGAGCGCGCAGTTCCGGTAAAGCCGGGAAAGATATATACATCGATGTCCCTGTAGGCACTGTCGCTTATGATGGAGATACCGGCGAATTCTTATGTGATGTCAGTGAAGAAGGGCAGGAGGTCATTTTGCTGCAAGGGGGTCGTGGTGGTCTGGGGAACTGGAACTTCCGTACATCCACCAATCAGACACCCCGTTTTTCACAACCCGGTGAGCCTTTAATTGAGCGCAATGTTGTACTGGAATTGAAATTGCTGGCAGATATTGGTCTGGTTGGTTTCCCAAATGCCGGTAAATCCACACTTTTGTCAGTTGTTTCAGCTGCAAAGCCTAAAATTGCGGATTATCCTTTCACAACACTTGAACCTAATTTGGGAATTGTACCTTACCGCGATGGCAAATCGTTCGTAATGGCCGATATTCCTGGTATCATAGAAGGTGCTTCTGAAGGTCGTGGTCTGGGATTACGCTTTTTACGCCACATTGAGCGAAATTCTGTCCTATTGTTTATGATTCCTGCAGATAGTGAAAATATTCAGGAGGACTTTCGGATTCTTTTGAATGAATTGGCTCAGTTCAATCCTGAATTGCTTGACAAACAGCGCATCCTTGCCATTACGAAAAGCGATATGCTTGATGAAGAGCTGATGCGGGATATGAGCAAAGATCTTCCGGATGTCCCTTATCAGTTTATTTCATCCATAGCTGGTACTGGCCTCACTGAACTGAAAGATTTACTCTGGAAGGAAATCAATGATGATAAAAATCGTGTTTCAACGATTTCCCATAGATCCATTACCGTGAGACCTCCTACTGAAGATGAGGATGATCTTATTGTTGATGATGAGCCTTTCGAATATGGCATCAACGACGATAATGAAGATATGGATCGTTATGAAAACATGGAGCCTGGTTGGGAAGAAACCGGTAAAAACTACTAATCAAACTTTTATATTCTTGAAACGGGGTTGCGCTGCAAAGTTCAACCCCGTTTTGTTGTTTTATATCTAAAATAAGTTATATTTGCATGATTATTCACTCAATAAATCTAAATAACGCATTATATGACTGATAATTCATACGTAAATTGGGTTTCAATGAGCGATGGTGCACTGGCAAAACACATTGGTGCTTTTGTAAGATATCATCGATTGGAGCAAAATAAAACGCAGGATGTATTGGCTCATGCTGCCGGTATCAGTCGGTCTACTTTAAGTTTGCTTGAGCGGGGCGAAGCAGTTACACTTGCCACCTTAATCCAAGTGTTAAGAGTCCTGGATCAATTGCACCTTATGGAAGCCTTTTCTATACCAAAAACAATCAGCCCATTGGTCTTGGCAAAAATGGAACAAGCTAAGAGAAAAAGAGCAAGAGTTGTTTCAAAACAAGTGAAAGCTGATCAAGCTGAAAACAACTGGTAATTATGAATGTAGCAAGAATAAGCATTTGGGGAGAATTTGTGGGTGCTGTGGCTTGGGATGAAGCTACCGGTATTGCGACTTTCGAGTATGATCCCAACTTTAAGAACAATCATTGGGACATAGCCCCCTTGAAAATGTCTATAAATTCCGATAAAAGAATATTTTCTTTTCCCGAACTTCGAAAAAAGGATCATTCAGCATTGGACACTTTTAAAGGATTACCTGGATTATTGGCAGATATGCTTCCTGATAAATATGGTAGTGAGCTGATTAACATGTGGCTGGCACAACAAGGCCGTTCACCGGACAGTATGAATCCGGTGGAGATGCTTTGTTTTATAGGTAAAAGAGGTATGGGGGCATTGGAATTTGAACCAACCACGTTTAAGGAAAACAAACGGACCTTTTCCATTGATATACAGAACCTGGTGGAAATTGCTCAAAAAATGCTTGCCAAAAAAGAAGGATTCCGAACCAATCTGGAACAGGATGAAGAAAAGGCGATGATGGAAATCCTGAAAATCGGAACTTCAGCCGGAGGAGCTCGTCCCAAAGCAGTTATTGCTTACAACGAAAAGACCGGTGAAGTTAAATCCGGACAGGTTAATACTCCAAAAGGTTTTGAACATTGGTTGATAAAACTGGACGGTGTAAGCGATGTGCAATTAGGAGCAACCAAAGGTTATGGACGGGTAGAAATGGCCTATTACAATATGGCAACAGCATGCGGCATTGAGATGATGCCCTCGCGATTGCTGGAAGAAAACGGAAGGGCTCACTTTATGACCAAACGCTTTGATCGGGAAGGCAGTGACATCAAACATCACTTGCAAACATTCTGTGCCATGAAACATTTTGATTACAACGCTGTACATAGTTTTAGTTATGAGCAACTTTTTCAAACCATGCGAGAATTAAAACTCACTTATGCCGAAGCTGAGCAAATGTACAGGCGAATGGTATTTAATGTCATTGCCCGTAATTGCGACGATCACACCAAAAACTTTTCATTCAGATTAAAAAAAGGCGGTCTTTGGGAATTGGCTCCGGCATACGATGTTTGCCACGCTTTCAGACCAGAAAGTGAATGGGTAAGCCAGCATTCGTTAAGTCTGAATGGCAAACGAAAAGATATTACCAAGGAGGACCTTTTAATTATTGGGAAATCCATAAAAAACAAAAAGGCCGAAGCCATCATCCGTGAAATCAATGACATTGTCAGTCAATGGAAAACCTTTGCCGATCAAGTGCATGTTTTACCCGAACTTCGCGATGAGATAGCTCTTACGTTGATAAATTACAACAATCAATAAATTTCTGATCAAAAAAATGTATATTGTTTCTGGAAATACTTACTGATAAAATCTTGTATGACCGATATTAAGGCCTTTCTGGATGAGTGGGTTGAAAGAATCAATATACCTGCCTATATTGAAAAAGACCCGGTGCAGTTTCCATTGCGCTTCAGTAAACCTGAAGATATTGAAGTTGCATCCTTTCTCACAGCAACCATTACCTGGGGCAATCGCAGAATGATTTTGAATTCAGCAGAAAAAATGTTTGCTAAAATGGGGGAGAGTCCATTTGATTATATTTTATCCAAAGGTTATGAAAATCTTCTGACCGATAATATACACCGTACTTTTTTTGAACATGATTTACGTTATTTGTGCAAAGGTCTGAATGCTTATTATACGTCAACAGGCAAAAGTCTGGAAAATGTATTTGTAGAAAGTGAAACCCTGTGGGATGGTATTTCTGAATTTCGCCGCTTAATGGCAGTAGGCAACAATGGGCATCTCAGCAAACATGTATCAAATCCTCAGGCAAAATCGGCCTGCAAACGTCTTCATCTGGCGTTGCGCTGGTTAGTCAGAAACGACGGTATCGTAGACACGGGTATCTGGAAAAAAATAGCCCCTTCAAAGCTATTTATACCCCTGGATGTGCATGTCGGCAGAATTTCCAGAGAACTCGGACTTTTAACCCGCAATCAAAACGACAGAGCTGCCGTAGAATCTCTGACAGCCATACTTTCAGGTTATTGTCCGGAAGATCCGGTGAAATATGATTTTGCACTCTTTGGAATAGGTGAATCTGGTGTAAACCTAAACTCCTTGTAAAAATAGTATGAACATTGTATATCTGAAATTTTTCCATACTTTTGACTTTTCGAAACACTAAATCTAAAAAACATGATTGCAATTTTTGTATTCGGCCTGATTATCGTCCTGGCTGGCTATGCTATATCTAAAATCGAAAGCCCTTATCAAAGTAATGGTAAAATCGTAAAAATTGTTGGCTTAATTCTTGTGGTCATTGGCCTGTTAATGTCTTCCATCAGGCAGATTGAACCCGGAATGGTTGGCGTTCAGAAATTATTTGGAAAAGTGGATGATTCTTTTCTGGAGAGTGGTCTTAACCTGGTAAATCCATTGGTTAAAGTGGAAGTTTTCGATATCCGTACCCAAAACTATACCATGTCCAGTGTGCACGATGAGGGAGACAAAGTTGGTGATGATGCCATTCGTGTTTTATCGGCAGATGGTTTGGAAGTAATTGTCGATCTGACGGTACTTTACAGGGTTATTCCTGGTGAAGCTCCACGCATTCTGAAAGAAATTGGAACCGATTATCGGAATACCATTGTCAGACCCATTTGCAGGACAAAAATACGTGACAATGCAGTTGCTTACGATGCTGTAGCACTTTATTCCACCAAACGTGAAGAATTTCAATCTAAAATATTCAGCTCCATCGAAAAAGACTTTAAAGGTCGTGGTTTAATTCTGGAACAACTTTTGGTCAGAAATCTGACGCTGCCACAATCGGTCAAAACGGCCATAGAATCAAAAATAAACGCCGAACAGGATGCCCAGAAGATGACTTTTGTGCTTCAAAAAGAAAAACAGGAAGCTGAACGCAAACGAGTGGAAGCTCAGGGTATTGCCGATTATCAGAAAATTATCAGTACCGGCTTGTCCGATAAACAGCTTCAGTATGAAATGATCAAGGTCATTGGCACATCACCCAATGCAAAACTGATTATCATGGGCAGTAATAAAGGAACACCCGTTATTCTGGATGCAAAATAATGACTCCAATATTAATTAAAAAAATACGAGGCCAATTTGAATTGACCTCGTATTTTTTTTGCAACCTACAATCTATTTATTCTCCTAAAAACAGTTTCATATCTTCATCCACCGAACCGATGGGTGCTATGCCAAAGGCGTTTACAAGAACCTGAGCAACATTCGGTGACAGGAATGCAGGGAGTGTTGGCCCCAGATGAATATTTTTAACACCCAGTGAAAGCAAGGCCAAAAGTACAATGACCGCTTTTTGTTCGTACCATGCAATGTTGTAAGCAATGGGCAATTCGTTGATGTCGTTCAGTTCAAACACTTCTTTGAGTTTCAAGGCAATCAAAACCAACGAATAGCTGTCGTTGCATTGTCCTGCATCCAGAACACGAGGAATGCCGTTAATGTCACCCAGTGGCAACTTGTTGTAGCGGTACTTGGCGCAACCGGCAGTTAGAATCACTGTATCCTTTGGCAGCTTTTCTGCAAACTCTGTGTAATAATTTCTGCTTTTTACCCGACCATCACAACCTGCCATCACAAAGAATTTACGGATTGCTCCCGATTTTACAGCGTCAACTACTTTATCAGCCAGGGCAAAAACCTGTTCATGTGCAAAACCCCCAATGATTTCTCCCGTTTCGATTTCAGTAGGAGAGGCGCATTTTTTAGCATGTTCAATCAACGATGAAAAATCTTTTGGCTGACTGTTCTTGCGGTCTTCAATATGCTTAAATCCTGCGAAACCCGATGATCCTGTGGTGTAAACGCGGTCATTGTACGTAGAACTGGAACGTGGAGGAACAATGCAGTTGGTGGTGAATAGAATGACACCGTTGAATGTTTCAAAGTCTTCCGTTTGTTTCCACCAGGAACTACCATAGTTGCCTACAAACTGGCTGTATTTTTTAAAGGCCGGATAGTAATTTGCCGGCAGCATTTCGCTGTGGGTGTACACATCGACACCTGTACCTTCAGTTTGCTTCAGCAAATCTTCCATATCTCTCAAGTCGTGTCCACTTATCAGGATGGCAGGATTGTTACGGACACCGATGTTCACCTTGGTAATAACCGGATTGCCATAAGATGTTGTATTAGCCGTATCAAGCAAAGCCATCACTTTAACGCCGTAATCACCGCATTCCAAAACCATGCCCGTCAAGATTTCTGCAGATAAATCCTGTTTCGTAGCTACCAATGCTGTTTGTAGAAAAGCATAGATCGTGGCGTCTTCATAACCCAGATTGAAAGCATGTTCTGCATAAGCTGCTATTCCTTTTAATCCATAGGTGAGTAATTCACGCAATGAACGGATATCTTCATTCTCTGTTGCCAGAACACCCACTTCAGCTGCTTTTAGTTCCATCGCTGCCACATCGTCACTTTCCCAACTAACACAGTCGCAGGTAAGATCACTTACATTTCCGCCATTTTCCAGAAGTGAAACTTTGGCATTTTCCCTGACAGCATAGGCTTCCTTGATTTTAGCCACAAAGCGGTTTTTGTCAAAATTTGCATTGGTGATGGTCATAAAAAGACCGTCAACGACGAATTTGTTGGCAACCGGCAATTCAACGTTCAAAGCTCTTAAGCGGGTCGTATACAGTGATATTCCCTTCATCAGGTACATCAGCAAGTCCTGAAGACCTGCCACATCGGCGGTTTTTCCACATATTCCCTGAATGGTACAGCCAGTTCCCTTCGAGGCTTCCTGACACTGAAAACAAAACATATTATCCATTGTTGTAATTATTAAAAAGTCTGTAAGTACTAACAGTAGTCGAAGTTTAAATTTTGACAGACTGCTTATATTTTGTGGTGCAAAGGAATGGAATCAAACTGGGGCAATGTGTAACAGTTGTTACACAAACGAAAATAATGCCTATATTTATACCCATCTATTTAAATACAGAATATGGCTACCATTGATTTATCCCGATGTCCTATTTGCAATAAAATTCCTGCTGAAGAACAAGAATCCTTTATCGAAGATCTGAATTGTATCCAGAAAAAATTCACGAAAGGGGAGGCCGTAGCTCGTCAAGGGGCTGTCTGTAAATATCTGTATGTATTAACTTTAGGATCTGTGAAAACAGAAATGATTGCCGAAGATGGTACTCTGCTGAATATTGAAACCATCAAGGCACCCCGACCACTAGCACCGGCTTTTCTTTTCGCCGAAAATAATCGGTTCCCGGTAGATGTGACCGCACTCGAAGAGGTGGAGTTGTTAATGATACCCAAAGAATCGGTGATGAAATTGCTGGCCACCAACGAAGGCTTTCTTTCCAACTATATGTCATTCAATGCAGGAAGGACTCAATTCCTATCCAACAAATTACAGATTTTATCCATCAAGACCATCAAGGGTAAATTGGCCCAATATTTATTGGAGCAGATTAAACCAGAGAGTATGGTCATAACCTTGGAAAGGAATCAAACCGAACTGGCTGAATTTTTTGGTGTTGCCAGGCCTTCTCTAGCCAGAAGTATGTCTGAAATGGCTGGGGATGGATTAATCCGAATTGATAAAAAACAGATTACAATTCTGGATATAAAAGGGCTTAAAAGATTGTTGGCCTGAATGCTATTCCTTTTTGGGTAACGTGAAATTCAAGAAGCAATACCCTATGATTCCTGAAACAATCGTTCCAATAATAATGCCCAATTTCGCCTGATTCAGCAATTCAAATTCTGCTGATCCAAAGGAAAGGTCTGCTATGAACAAAGAGACTGTAAAGCCAATTCCACCTAAACAAGAAACCCCGAAAATGGATTTCCAGTTTACGCCATCCGGAAGTGAAACCCATTTAAGCTTAACAAAAAACCAGGTGAAGCTGTAAATTCCAATTGGTTTTCCAAAAATCAAACCCAAAGCAACGGCAAAAGTAACAACACCAATAAGCTCTGCATTCCCGGTAAAAACAATCCCTGCGTTTGCAAAAGCAAATAGGGGTAGGATAAAATAATTGACAAATTGATGAAGTTTATCTTCCATGTATTGCAACGGAGAAATTACCTTATCAGACGCGGTCTCGATGTTCTTCAATTCATAGATCTGATCATTTGTCAATACGATACTTTCCTTTTTATCTTTTGGGAAAGCATTCACACTGGTTCTGATTCGATCTATGTATTTCCCGATTTTCAAACTGGGTTTGGCTGGAATAGTCAGTGCGACTAATACACCTGCAATAGTACTATGCACACCCGATTGCAAAAACAAATACCAGACAGCTATGCCCAGAATGTAATAGAGTGATTTTTTATTTATTTTTAGTTTCGAAGCGACCAGCAACAAAGCTATCAAACCAAAAGCCGTCAATAAGTATGTCCATTGAATCGTTTTCGTATAAAACAAAGCAATAACCAGAATTCCCCCAATATCATCCACCACAGCAAAAGCCGTCAGGAATACTTTTAAACCAAGGGGTACACGTTTTCCCAACAAGCTTAATACCCCCAAAGAAAAGGCGATATCGGTAGCCATAGGGATAGCCATCCCGTTTGATCCGGGTGCACTGGGTGCTACCAACAAATAGATGGCGACAGGCATAATCATACCTCCTACAGCTGCCAGAATGGGAAGGGAGGCTTTTCGTACGGAAGATAATTCCCCTATAAGAATCTCCCGTTTAATTTCCAACCCCACATGAAAGAAAAAGATAGCCATCAGGCAATCATTGATAAAGGAAGCCATTGTCAGAGGCATTCCATGGTGGCTCAGTAAATTGAATTCCCCGAATTTCAGAGATATAGGATGTTCCAGAAAATCAAGGTAATATGAACTCCACGAAGAATTGGCCATGATCATCGCCAATACAGAAACGGTCATCAGTACTATTCCACCATTAACATTGTGGCGAAAAAAGGAAGTGAATGAATAATTGAACGGTTTTAAATTCGGCATAAGCCAATATGTTACGTTTTGGTTTTTAAATAGGAATATCAAACAGTTGGAAACCTATGCTATTTGATTTACCTTATCTGAACTTTAACCACCTGCCTGTCGTATTTTGAACTCACTTTCAACACGTAAAGTCCCTGCTGGAAGGCTGATGTATTCACTGTGTAGGTGTTTATAGTGGTTTTTCCCTCAAACACACGATGACCGGTCGTGTCAAAAATTTCAAGTCTGGCGTTTTCCGGAAGATTCGAAATTTCTAAGTTTTGATCTGTCTGAGATTGAAATGCCACTAGGACAGGAGCGTCTGTTTTTGAATCGGACAAACTACTATTTATCGATTCAACTTTCAAAGAAACAGCCAAATTGTTCCAGCCACCCAGGAAGTCTCTACTCGTAGTGTAAGTGGATTTTTGACCCAAAAAGTTGTCTTTGGTAAATAAGGTAATCTTATATCCTTCCTGAAGTTTGAAGGAGGAAATATCAAGAATAGGTTGAAATAAAGTGTTTATTACACCCAAATAGGTCAAGCTGTCTTTTGTATAATTACCAACGCCCAGGCCAAGACTAAATCGGTCTCCTGAAGTTCCATTGTTGTTGCACGTTTCATCCTGAAAAATAGCGACAGGTTCAAAGGGTTTTACAACCCCACCAGGTGACAAAGCCATTTTAAAAAAAGCACTGCAAGCTGAAGCCTGATCCAGGAGCATAAATCGTTTACCAGCTTTAGAGGTATCATTCCACTCTTCCGGATAAAAACCTTTTGAATCGCGACAGTTGGTGTGCAGGTAGTTCAGATAGCCTGCGGCAATGTTCAGCCAGTTCTGATCATGGTCTACTTCATACATGTTTACATAAGCATCGGTCATATCATGGCCACCCCAACAACCCACTTCATTAAGCCGGCGGGTTTGCCATCCAATATAACGTGAATCCATGGAGTAACCGATATGGTGTGCATCATTGAGGTACGCCTCCTCCTGTGTAATTTGATAGAGCAAGATTGCGGCCTGCATCACCACTGCATTTTCATAGCCTCTGTACCCTGGTCCGATGCCCCATCCCTTAGTCTTCATAGCATTGTATAAGCGTTTTCCATTAGTCAGAAAGATTGAATCCCCAGTCACTTTGAATAGCCGTAAACAGGCACAGGTAGTAGGTGCTGTAGCGCATGTGGCGGATTTGTCATAATTCTCATTGGTGGGTACACTATGGGATTCATGAAAACGTATTCCACCGGACGGACATTCTCCACTCATGCAAAATTTCAGGATATTTTTGGCTCTATCCAGGTAGGCACTCTTTTTTGTCAGATCGTAAAGATCCATCATATCCTTTGCTATCCAGGCATTATCATCGTAATATCGGTCGTTATTGCCCTTACAGACAGCATTATATGCATAAAAGTTGCTGTAGGTGCTATACCCGCACCAAAAGTTAGAATGAAATTCCGAAGCAAGCGCTTCCGTTCTTGCCAAATATTTTGAATCCATTTTACTGGCATAAATTAGCGCTTTCAGCTGAATACCCATTGGCCAGGCGTATGTTACATACCCATCCAGATTTTCATCAAACATATATTTGAAACTGTTTTTACGGAAAGTGGAATCAATGGTATGCAGGGATTCTTCTCCCCATTTACGAAATGTGGCAGCATCCTGGGCTGCTGCACTTAAAACGGTTAATAGGGCTATAGCCGACAAAAGGTGTTTTTTCATAGAAGTCTTTCAAAGATTAAGATGATCCAAATACAAAGAACTTAAGCGCCTGATAATGTGTTTATTACCAAGCGCTTATGTTTAATTAGTGGAGATGGAGGGACTCGAACCCTCGTCCAAACAGTGAACCAATACGCTTTCTACATGCTTATCTTCGCCTAAATTTTCGTGAATGAGCTGGACCGAAGCCACCTATTCAAACCTTATTCCGTTTATTTTGGAAACGACCCCGGACTTACCGCTTCCTATCCCCGATATTGCTGCACCACCTGATTCCTATTAGCTTCGGGAACAAAGCTTGGGGTGATGTGACGTCCCTGCCTATCGGCGGGGATTAAGCTTAATCTACTGTGATTCGATTAAGCAGCGAGAGCGTAAGTGTTTTCGCCAGTTATGGTTTTTGGTCCTGGGATTATAGTGCTTATTACCAAGGCACTGCATGCTTACATACCTGTTCTAACCGCTGTCAAATCCGGTCATCCCCCTTTTTTTTTTAATTTTAAGCAGGCATTTACGGCGTTGCTTGGTTTCGATGTTGGTCACATACTAAAGTATGCTCCCGTCCATCGTGCACCGGCGCGGCCTTGTAACTACCTGCTTAAAATTAAAAAAACTGTGCGGTTTTGCTAATAAAAAGAGGGTAGTTTTGCTGCTTTAAATTCAAAATCCGATGGGAGGATTTTGTGGGACAAAGATACGAAATGTTTTTGAAGTTTTTATACCAATCTTTACTGCTTTATTTGTTCCAGAGCATCCTTGATAACCTTCGTCCAAACCTGATAGCCAGCTTCGTTCAAATGCAGGTGATCACTCCGGAAAAGGGAATCATTGGCAGTACCATCCGACTTTACCAGGTAGTCGCTCATGTGAATAAAGTAAACTTTATGAAGCTTATTGCTGATTTTTTCAATCTTCTCGTTTCCTTGTTGTATTTTGGACCAGGCATTCCAACGGCTACCTGTTGGAAAAACCTGGATGTAAAAGATGGGAGTCTCAGGATATTTCCTGCGGATATCTTTAACCACATATTGGAATAGATTAGCCACTTTCCCGGGCTTTTTATCTACAGGACTACCCACAATATCGTTGCCAATGTAAAAGACAATAGCTTTGACTGGATGCGGATAAACAATGCGTTTTGTGTAAAACACATAATCAGACCATTTTGCTCCCCCAAAGCCCCTCTGAATCACCTCGTAAGGTGACATATCCTGACCAATTGTGTTCCACAATCGAATACTGGAACTGCCGGTAAATAAGATGGCATCTTTTGAATACCTTTCTACAGAGTCTAACTGCTCAAAGTTGTGAATGTCCTGCTCCCAGCTAGTAGCCTCTGTCCTGTACTTTCCAATAGGTGAACAGCCACAGATCAGCAAAAGGACCAGCAACAAAAGGGCATTTTTAATTCTTAATGAACGTTTTATCGATAGCATATCACACAGATTGAGTAAGTGTTTAAATTTCCGCCCACTTGGGTTATACTTTATACAACTATTCATGTTCGATCAAATATTGAAACGATGATGTTCTATATACTTTGAATGGTAAAAGTAAAAAAAAAGACTTGGTTTTTAATAAATTTTCAGGAGGTAACTATCTTTTTTGTTGTCTAATGGATTAGCTTTTTGATAAAACAAAAAAAGAGATTGCTAAAAGGCAATCTCTTTCATTAGTATCTAAACCCGATTATTTCGCGTAACTCACCGCCCTTGTTTCACGAATGACCGTAATCTTAACTTGTCCAGGATAAGTCATTTCATCCTGAATCTTTTTGGCGATTTCGTTGGAAAGGCTTTCGGTTTCTTTGTCGTCGATCTTGTCTGCACCTACGATGACACGAAGTTCGCGACCAGCCTGGATGGCGTAAGTCTTAAGGACACCGGGGTAGGACATAGCCAATTGCTCAAGGTCATTAAGGCGTTTGATGTACGCTTCAACGATTTCACGACGAGCGCCGGGACGGGCACCGGAGATGGCATCACAAACCTGAACGATAGGAGCCAGGAGTGTTTGCATTTCGCATTCGTCGTGGTGGGCACCGATGGCGTTACAGATTTCGGGTTTTTCCTTGTATTTCTCTGCCAGTTTCATACCCAGCAATGCGTGTGGTATTTCTGGTTCATCATCCGGCACTTTGCCTATATCGTGGAGCAATCCGGCGCGACGGGCTTTTTTAGGATTCAAGCCAAGTTCAGAGGCCATGGTGGCACAAAGGTTGGCTGTTTCACGAGCGTGTTGCAATAGATTCTGACCGTAGGAAGAACGATATTTCATACGACCTACCATGCGGATTAGTTCCGGGTGCAAACCGTGTACGCCCAAATCGATGGTGGTGCGTTTACCGGTTTCGATAATTTCTTCTTCCACTTGTTTGCGGACCTTGGCTACGACTTCCTCAATGCGTGCAGGGTGAATACGACCATCGGTGACCAATTGGTGGAGAGCCAGACGGGCGATTTCGCGACGTACAGGGTCAAAGCCTGAAAGTACAATGGCTTCAGGGGTGTCATCCACAATGATTTCAATACCGGTGGCAGCTTCCAGTGCACGGATGTTGCGACCTTCACGACCGATGATGCGACCCTTTATTTCGTCTGAATCGATGTGAAATACGGTGACTGCATTTTCTATGGCGGTTTCAGTTGCCACGCGTTGGATGGTTTGAACCACGATGCGTTTGGCTTCCTTGTTGGCCTGCATTTTGGCGTCATCCATAATTTCATTGATGTAGGATGCTGCGTCTGTTTTAGCTTCTTCTTTCAGTGATTCGGTGAGGCGTTCTTTTGCTTCTTCGGCTGAAAGACC
>Ga0209125_1002149_pt1 | contig 15960 bp, 14 predicted proteins | sample BarGraIncub1131A_FD_184503 | JGI IMG/M metagenome (GOLD analysis project Ga0209125, IMG submission 184503) | Arctic peat soil microbial communities from Barrow, Alaska - Barrow Graham LP Incubations 11-31A (SPAdes) (version 2) | ecosystem: Environmental > Terrestrial > Soil > Wetlands > Peat...
CCCCGCCGGTGAGCCTCACCCCGCCGAGGAAACTTTCCACCTGGGCACCGAAATGGCGCAGCATCCGCTCCGAGTGATCCCGGGACAGGTGCGGTTCGCGGATGGTGGTCTCCCCCTTTGCGTAGAGGCCTGCGAGCAGGATGGAGGACTTCACCTGGGCGCTGGAGACCGGCGAGGCGTAGCTGATCCCGATGAGCTTTCCCCCCTGGATGGCGAGCGGCGCCTTTTCGCCGCCGGCGCGACCCTGGATGCGCGCGCCCATGAGGGAGAGCGGCGCCACGACCCGCTTCATCGGCCGCGCCCGCAGGTATTGGTCGCCGGAGAGCACGGAAAAGAAGTTCTGCCCCGCGAGGAGGCCGGTGAGAAGGCGCATGGAGGTCCCCGAGTTGCCGCAATCCAGCACGTCGGCAGGCTCCGCGAGGCCGTGCAATCCCCTGCCATGGATGGTCAGGGTCTCGCCGTCGTCCTCCACCTCCACCCCCATGGCGCGAAACGCCGCCAGGGTGGCTAGGGCGTCCTCGCCACGCAGAAAGCCGGTGACCCTGGTAACCCCATTGGCGATGGAGCCGAACATGATGGAGCGATGCGAAATGGACTTGTCGCCCGGCACGGTGATCTCTCCCCGCACCCCTTTCGCGCCTTGCACGGTGTAACTCTGCATGAAAACTCCGGTTTCGATTTAAATCCAAAGCAACTGCAATAGAACGCGGATGACGCGGATTTACGCGGATTGGAAACTCAAAAAAAGGTTTAAACCCTGGCCTCTCCGAATTTATCCGGGTAAATCCGTTCCATCAGACTTGTATCCGCGTTCCATTGCCTTGGTTTCTAGAGTTGAGCTTTACAGTATCGCGTCCCGCTTCTGCTTCGAGTTGAGGAAAAAGGATTCCAGGGCAGCGCCGTCGCCCGCCGCCACCAGACCGCGCAGCGTGGCGAGGTAGCCCGAGAAGAAATCCATGGTCTCAAGGATGGCGTCCCGGTTGGTGAGCGCGATGTCGCGCCACATGACCGGGTCCGACGAGGCGATCCGGGTAAAGTCGCGGAATCCCCCCGCGGAAAAGGAGAGGAGCTCCCCGCCGAAACGGTCGTAGCCCTCCACCGCGTTCACCAGGGAATAGGCGACCATGTGCGGCAGATGGGAGATGGCGGCCACCACCCGGTCGTGCTGGGCGGGATCCATGAGCGGCACCGTGGAGCCCGCCGTCCTCCAGATTTCCACCACCTTGGCGAGCGCCGCGGGATCGGTCCGGGGCGTCGGCGTCACGATGCAGCGCTTTCCCTGGTAGAGCGTGGAAAAGGATGCCTCCACGCCTGAGTGCTCGGTCCCCGCAATCGGGTGGCCTCCGACGAAGAAGGTCCCCTCCGGCATGAGCGGCTCGCAGGCGGCGACCACGTACTCCTTGACGCTCCCCCCGTCGGTGACGACCGCGCCCGGGGAAAGAAAAGGGGCGATCTCGGCCACCAGGGACGGTATGGAGCAGACCGGGGTCGCCACGAAGACGAGATCCGCCCCGCGCACCCCTTCCCGGGGATCCAGGGAGTAGCTGTCCAGAACACCCAGTTCCACACCGCGTCGCAGGTTCGCCTCGCCGCGGCCGATGCCGACCACCTCGCCCACGGCACCCTTTTCGCGCAGCACCCGGGCCAGGGAGCCGCCGATGAGTCCCACGCCGATCACGGCCATCCGTTTCACCAGCGCTATTGAAGCCCCCATCAGGAACGGGCCCGCGGGTAGGAGCCGAGCACTTTCACGAACTGGCAGCAAAGGGAGAGCTCCTGCACGGCTTGCGCGACCTCGGGGTCCTCGATATGGCCGGAGAGGTCCAGGTAAAATATGTATTCCCACGCCTTCCTTTTCAGAGGGCGCGACTCGATCTTGGAGAGGTTGATGCCGCGCTTGGCGAACGGCTCCAGCATCCGGTGCAGTATGCCCGGCTCGTCCCGGACCGAGAACATCAGCGAGGTCTTGTCGTCGCCGCTGCGGCCGGCCATCTTCTTGCCGATCACCAGGAAACGGGTGAAGTTGTTCACCTGGTCCTCGATGCGCCCCTTCACCACCTTCAGGTTGTAGATGGAGGCGGCGTACTCGCTGGCGATGGCCGCGGCGGTGTAATCCTCGCCGACGATCTGGGCGGCGAGGGTGGTCGAGGCGACATCGACGAGCGGCACGTTGGGGAGGTTCTCGGCTAGCCATTTGCGGCACTGGGCCAGCGGCTGCGGGTGCGAGTAGACCTTCTTCACGTCCTCGAAGCGGCCGGTCCGGGAGAGCAGGAAATGGGAGACCTCCAGGAGCACCTCCGCGTTGACCTTCAGTTCGCTGTCCATGAACATGTCCAGGGTATGGGAGATCATCCCCTCTGTGGAGTTCTCCACCGGGACCAGTCCGTAGTAGGCCTCCCCCTTCTCCACCGCCTCGAAGACGGCGGGAATGGAGCGCTCCGGCGTGAGCTCGGCGGAGAGGCCGAACTGCTGCATCGCCGCCAGATGGCTGAAGGTCGCCTTGGGACCCAGGAACGCCACCTTCATCGGGGACTCCAGGGCGAGGGAGGCCGAGATGATCTCGCGGAACACGCCGCGCACCGCCTCCGCCGGGAATGGTCCCGGGTTGGCCGCGGTCAGCCGCTCGTAGATCTCCCGCTCGCGGCTCGGCACGTGGAAGTCGCTGCGCGCTTCGGATTTCAGGGCGCCTACCTGCATCACCAGCGTGGCCCGCCGGTTCAAAAGGTCGAGGATGCGGTCGTCCACCGCGTCTATTTCTTGTCGGAGTGTTGCCAGTGTCTGCTTTTTCTGCAAGCTCGGGTCACCTTTCGGGCAGGGGTAGTGAAGGTCAGCAAAGCGTATGTTTATAAGGCAATTTCGGCAAATTTGCAACGTTTTTCTGCCCCGGGGCGGCGCGCAGCGGATGCCGGTCGCCTGCCGGGGAGAACCCGCCTCAAAGCACCTCGGGATGCGCGTCCGGGTTCATCGGGTTGGTCCTGACCGCCAGGGAGTAGAGGTAGGGGTAATCCTTCTTCAGGTGCCACATGTAGGAGACCCACTCGATCAGCAGGTGGGTGTGCGCCCGCTTCAGGTCGCCGGAGAGGTGGTCCAGGTCGGATTCCGGGAGCCGCTCCAGGGAGCGGCGCGCCTGAAGTTCCTCGATCAGGTGGAACACGGCCCAGAGCAGGTCGGTGAAGGCGGCGTGCTCCAGGAGGTTCGGGTTCTCCATGAGCATCAGCATGACCCCCTTCTTCTGTGCGAGGAAACCCTTGAGTCCCGCCAGATCGCCGGCGCGGGCATCGAGGCTGAGGTCCTGCCCCTTGAGGAATTTGCCCGCGGCGAGGAAATCCCGGTCGCGCCATTGCGGTGTGGGTCGCAGCGCCCGGGAAAGCTCCGCGCCGTCGGGGAGGAAGGCGAGGAAGTCGCGCAGAAGGGAGGTGCCGACCTCGCTGAAGAAGACCCCGATCACCATGTTCAGCTTCTTCAGCATCGCCTCGCGCTCGCGCTCCTTGATGACCCGCTCGATCATCAGGGTGACGAAGAGGACGTAGACCGGGAGAAAGGCGACGTTGGACATGAAGCCGAAGCCGATCTCGCCGGCCCGGCCGAAGATGAAGTAGTCAGCGAGATAAAGGACCAGGGAGAGAAGCAGCAGGAGCCAGACGATCCGGTCCTTGGGCATGCGCATGAACTTCACGGGTAAAGCCTCCATTGCAACGCAGATTACCTGCGGAGAATTATTCAAAACTACATGACCACGGGGGATCACAGGCGGACAGACGGGGACAGGGACTAAAGCAAGGCAATAGAACGCGGATGCACATCTGATTGAGCGGGTTTACGCAGATTATAAAAAAGGTTTAACCACGAGTCTTGTTTTTATCCGCGTAAATCCGCTCAATCCGCGTCATCCGCGTTCTATTAAAGTTTTGCATTATCCTATCCGCCTCAGGCCGTCCGCGACCCGGATGGTGGATCCCCGCCAGGTCGGGAAGATCCCCGAGACCACCCCGACCACCAGGGAGGCGAACAGCTCCCAAAGGATGGTCTCGAGGGAAACGTTGAAAAAGGGGAAAAACTGGGCGAGCTCCACCTCGATCCAGAGGGCCGCGGGAAAGGTGCAGAGAGCCCCGAGCAGGCCGCCCAAAAGGGATATGGAGACCGACTCGCCGAAGATGAGCAGCGCCAGGTGGCTCGCCTTGAAGCCGAGGGTCTTCAGGGTGGCGTACTCCCCGATCCGCTCGCGCGCCGTCATCGCCATGGTGTTGGCCGCCACCACCATGATGATGGCGATCACCATGTAGGAGACGATCTGGATCGCCACCATGATCGCCTCGGTCATGGAGACGAAGCCCATGTGGAAGGCCCGCTCGGTCTCGGTCAGGGTCTCCGCCAGGGAGTTCTTGAAGAGCGCGTCCACCCCGAGGGAGACCTCGGGGGCCAACTCTGCGTTTTTCACCCCGATCATGTAGAAGCCGGCCTGGTCGGCGCGCCGGGGAGCGCTCTTTTTCACGCTCTCGTTCAGATAGTCCCAGTGGAAAAGGAGTATCCGCTCCTCGGTGGTCTTTTCGGCCCCCCGGTAGATGCCGCGCAGCACGAACTCCCACTGTCCCGGGTAGATGGTCCCCTTGAGGGTGATCAGGTCGCCCACCTTCCAGCCGTAGGTCGTGGCGAGCCTGCGGCCGACGATGCAACCCTTGCGGTCCATGAGGAAGTCGCTCTTCTCCTTGGGAGTCAGGATGAATTCCGGGTATAGGTCGAGATAGCTTTTCGGCTCCACCGCGTAGTTGGCGAAGAAATGCTTCTCGTCGATGTAGATGCCGCCGAACCAGTTGCCGTAGGCGACCGAACTCACCCCCGGCACCGCGCGGATCCGTTCCAGGTAGGAAACCGGGAGCGGGAAGATCAGGGAGATGGAGTTCCGGGTCACCAGGCGGGTGGCCGAGGCGTGCTCGGCCCCGGAATACCAGAGTCCCACCAGGGTCCGCAGTAGGCCGAAGGCGAGCACGGCGACGGCGACCCCGACCACCGTCAGTATGGAGCGGAGCTTATGCCGGAACAGGTTCCGCATCACGAACTTGATCATGAACATTCTGTACGCCCGCCCGAAAACCGTGGCCCGCAAGCCGGAAATTACGCCAACAAATCAAAACCTTTAATAGAACGCGGATACAACTCTGATCGAGCGGATTTTGCGCGGATCAAAACTGAAAGGGTTGCAACCAGAATCAGGCTTGATCAGATTCTCATCCGCTCCATCCGCGTCATCCGCGTTCTATTGCCTGAAAGTTTCTGCACCGTTTCCGCGGTCAGCTGGCGCGCAGCGCGGTGACGATGTTCATCCGGGCGGCCCGGACCGCCGGGAGCATGCCGCCCACAAGGCCCATGACCAGGGAAAAGAGCAGCGACTTCCATAAAATCCCGAAGGTGAGGGAAAAGGAGAAGGCGAGCTCGGAAAAGGACTGCCAGTTCATGGTGGAGATGGTGATCAGCTGCATGAAGGAGGCGGCCCCCACCCCGAGGATCCCGCCGCAAAGGCCCAGGAGCAGCGCCTCCATGATGAAGGCGGAGAGGATGCTCCTCCTCTGGAAGCCGAGCGCCCGGAGCGTGCCGATCTCGCCGATCCGGTTGGCGACGGCGGCGTACATGGTGATGGTGGCGCCGATCACGGCGCCGATGGAGAAGACCACGGTGAGCACCATCCCAAGGATGCGCAGGAAGCTGGACATCGCCTCGGACTGGTCCAGGTAGTAACGGGTCTCCCGCTTCGCCTCCACGGTGAGCCTCGGGTCCGACTCCACCCGCGCCTTGAAGGCCTCGAACTCGGAGGGGATCCGCATCCGGAAGATGACCGAAGAATAGGCCTGGCGGCGGAAGGCCTGCATCATCTGGTCAGAATCCCCCCAGATCTCCGAGGAGAACCCGGTCGCCCCGGCGTCCAGCACGCCGACCACGCGCCAGTCGCGCATCCCGAAGCGAAGCGTTTCCCCCATGCCCCCCCCCTTGAAGCGGCGGGCGATGCTGGCGCCCGAGACCACCTCCGCGGAGCCGGGACGCGGCATGCGCCCCTCCTTGAGTCGGATGGCCGGGCGAAGCCGTAGCGAGGCGGCGCTCACCCCCCTGATCACCACGTTGGCCGGACTGTCGCTGCCGCGCTTCTTCAGGTTGATCAGCACCACCAGTTCCTTGGCGAACAAGGGGTTTCCGTCCGGGCCGATGGCCACCTCGGGCGCGCTCTCCAGGAGCGACGCCTGGCCGCGTTCCACGGCGCTTTGCACCTCGGAGTTGGCGGATTTCCTGATCACCACCACGTTGTCCGGCGAGCCGGTCGCCACCAGGGTCTGCTGCAGACCTTCGGCGAGCATCAGGGTCGCCGCGAAGACGAAAACCACCAGCCCCATGCCGCTCGCCGTAAGGAGCGTGGTGAGCCGCCGGGTCCAGAGGTTGCGGAAACTGTAGGAGTAGGGAATCCCCATGCTAAGGCATCCCCTCAGGGTGCGTCATTGAGCTCCCCCTTCTCCAGGTGCCGGATGATGTGGGCCTTTTCCGCCGCGCGCGGGTCGTGGGTCACCATGATGACGGTCTTTCCGAACCCGCTCACCAGCCGGTCCATGAGCTGGAGGATCTCCTCGGCGGAGACCCGGTCCAGGTCGCCGGTCGGTTCGTCCGCGACCAGGATCTCCGGGTCGGTGACGATGGCACGCGCGATGGCGACCCTTTGCTGCTGGCCGCCCGAGAGCTGCGAGGGGTAGTGGTCCATCCGGTCCGAGAGCCCCACCACGGAAAGCACCGCCTCGACATGGTCGCGCCGCTCCCGCCTTTTCAGGGAGGTCAGAAGGAGCGGAAGTTCCACGTTTTCGTAGGCGGTCAAGACAGGAATCAGGTTGTAAAACTGGAAGATGAAGCCGACGTTCCCGGCGCGCCAGCGCGCCAGTTCGCTCTCGGAAAGGGTGGTGATCTCGATGCCACCCACCTGGATGGAACCCTGGTCCGCCGAGTCTATCCCCGCGATCAGGTTCAGCAGCGTGCTCTTCCCGGAGCCCGAGGGGCCCATCAGCGCCACGAACTCGCCCCGGGCGATGTCGCAGTTGATGTTGGAGAGGACTGGCAGGGTCTGATTCCCCCGGTGGTAACTCTTGGAGAGGTTGCGTATCGCCACGATGGGCGGGCTCGAAAACTCCATGGCTACTTTTCCGCCGTCTTGACGCGGGCGTTGTCGCGCAGCTTGTCCAGCGGCTTGAGCGCGACGCGCTCCCCGGCCTTCACCCCGGAGAGCACCTGCACCAGGTCGCCGATGCGCGCCCCCAGGGTCACCGGCGACTGCAACACCCGGTCGCCGCGCAGCAGAAAGACGAAGTTTTTACCCTCCCGGGTCACGATGGCGGCGGGGGGGAGCGCCACCCGCGGCTTGCCCTCGTCCGGCCGCACCGGCCGCTCCAGGAAGGCGACCTTGGCGCTCATCTCCGGGAGGATCCGGGGGTCGCGGTCCAGGAAGCGGACCTTCACCATGACGCTCCCCTTGCTGCGGTCCGCGGTCGGCACCACCGTGTGCAGCTCGGCGCGGAACCTTTTCTCCGGCAGCGCGTCCAGCAGGATCTCGCACGGCTGCCCGGCCCGCACCTTGCCGAGGTTGGACTCCGAGACATCCGCCTCCACCTCCAGGGAGCCCATGTCCGCCAGGGTGACCACCGCGGCCTTGGCGTTCGCCGCGGCCGCCAGGGGCGACACGATGTCCCCGACGTCGGCGTTCTTGGTCAGCACCACCCCGTCGAAGGGGGCCCGGATCTGGGTGTAATCGAGCGCCACCTCGGCGCCGGTGAGCGCCGCCCGCGCGGCGTTGATCGCCGCCTGCGAACCGGCCGAAGCCGCCAGGTCCCGGTCAAAGCGGGCCTGGGCGGTGTCGAAGTCGGCCCGGGAGATGATCCCCTGGGAGAAGAGTTCCCGGGAGCGGGCCAGGTTTCGGGCCGCGTCCTTTTGTTCCACCTGGGCCTGCACCAGCGCGGTCCGGGTCGCGGTCAGGTTGGCCGCGGCCTGGGCAGCGGCCGCCGCGACATCGCCGGCCTCCAGGCGGGCGAGCAGTTCCCCCTTGCGGACCACGCTCCCCTCCCCCACCCCGAGCCAATCGAGCCTCCCGGTGGCCTTGGAGGAAACCGCCGCCTTGCGCTGGGCCACCACGTAGCCGCTCGCGTTCAAGAGCGAAAAAGTCTGGGACGGATATATGAGCGAAACGGTGGCGACCTCCACCTCGACGCTCCGGTTCAAGAGCACCCTCCAGGCGGCCACCCCCAAAAGGATGATCACGATGCAGGTCAGCACCCAGAAGCGCGCCCCTTTCCCTCTCTTCGGGGTGGAGCTGTAGCGTTGCTTGTCGATGGTTAATTTATTCAGGTCCTCTTGAGCCATGGTCCGTTCACCCCGCTGCCACGATTCTAATCCGCGATTTTTTCATACCATTTTTACCGGAGCGTGTGAAGCGCTAAATTTTCAGCGCTCCTCCACCTGGACCTCGGTCACCTCGAGGTCCGGCCGCTCCTGGATGAGCCAGTTTTCCAGCTCCTGCAGGAGGCTCCTGGCGCGGGTGGCGCTCTGGGCCACCGTCACGAAGGCAAGCTCCGCGTCACCCGGCAGATCGTTCAGCCCGGCCTCGGAGCAGGCGACGTTGAACCGATTGCGGGCCCGCGCCAGGACGCTCTTCACGATCCCGCGCTTCTGCTTCAGGGTCCGGCTGGTAAGACGCAGCCTGATGAGCAGCAGTACCACCTGCATGTCGACCCCCTTTTTCGGCTTCCGGTTTTTTTTTGCGGGGGCGCCGGCTCCCTTCATACGAACGCCCCCGACGGAAAAGGCGCGCGGGTCCTGCCCGACGCCAGCTTCCGGAGCTCGAATGGCAATTGATTCTACCATACCGGGCACCGGAATCCCGCGTGAGGCAGCGGCGCAAACCGGCGAATGCTAACTTCTCACGTTGTCACGGCGCGGCAAATCCGCTACACTGGCCACCTTCATCGAAAAGGAGCCCCCATGACCGGTTACCGCGGCGTCGCCGCCACTCTCTCGCTTTTCCTCTGCACCCTCACCGGATGCGTGGCGGCGCTGCAGAACTCGCCGCTTCCGGACGGTTTAGCCCTCCGGAACATCGCCCAGGCCGACGCGGGCGAGCCGTTCGCGGTGAACGGAACCGGCGTCGCGGCGGCGATGACCAAGGGAACCCTCCAGGTCATCGACCTCTCGGTCGGTACCGGACGGATCCTGGCACCCGCCCCCGCCAGCGCCCTCTGCTTTTCGCCCGGCGGCCAGCGGCTGGCGGCCGCCTTCGCCACCAACGGCAAGAGTCTGCTGCAGATTTTCGACCTCAAGGGAAAGCTGCTCGCCGAGTTGGTCGTCCCGGGAAGGGTGACCTCCCTGGCCTGGCGCTCGGAACAAGAGCTGCTGGCGGCGGCAGTGACACTGAAGAAATACAGCTTTGGCACCGAACTGGCCGGACTGCTTTACCGCTGGGACGGGGCGGCCCCTCCGGTCGTAACGACCCTAAACAACGTGACGGTGCGGCCGCAGATCGCCAGCCTGCCGGAAGAGACCCTGTACCGGTCGCTCTCCCTGGCGGTTTCTCCCTACGGCGACGAGATCGCCTACAGCTTTCTGAAAGACCCGCCGGTCTTCGCCCCCTACCTGAGAATCGCCGTGAGACATATCGAAAGCGGCGCCGAGCGGGAAGTGGCTCAAAGCCCGGTCGACTCCCGGGGACTCCTCTACGCGCCCGACGGCGAAAGCCTGCTGGTCGGTGAAGCGCGGGGCATAAGCCGCCGGCTCTCGCTTCCCGACGGGAGGGAGATCGACGCCTGGCCCGTCCCGGGCAACAATGCGGCGCTCTCCCCCTCGGGCTCCTATGCCTTCCTGGACGGCCGCCTGTACCAGGGGGGCCGCAACCTCGTCTGGTTGCCGGAGGCGACCGGCGCCTTCCTGCCGGACGGCTCCGGCCTCATCATCAGTCAGTCGGGGAAGCTCTCCATCGTCACGGGGCTGAACGAGGCACGGCGCCCGGTACCCACCGGGAACCTGGACCAGATCCTTGAACTGCGCCGCCAGCGCATGCTCGGCCTCATCACCGAGAAGGAGTTCAAGTCCCAGAAAAAAAGGGTTCCGGCAATCTAAAAAGGCGGACTCGGCCTCCCGGGCGCCCCGGAAAAGGAGATCGGCAACAGGATGCGGGCCTGGAGAGGTTCCGGGGGTTTTAAGGATCATTTAACTTGCCCCCGACCCCCAAAAGGTGTATCGATGCGGGTCCCGCAGCAGCACCAAATAAGCAGAAACCGAAGGAGAACAGCATGGGCATCCTCGCCAACACAGTAAGCATCTGCCATTTCCAGGTACAGGGAGAGCTCCCGAAGGACGAGCTGCACGCCTGGGCCTCAAAACAACTCGCAGCAAACAGGTTCAACCCGATCGACCAGGGGACCGAAGAGCTCTCGCTCGGCTGGGTGCACCTGGACGACCCGAAGGAGTCGGACTTCGCCTCCCCCGCGGCCTGCTGGCGCGAGGGTTACCTGATCTTCACCCTGCGCCGCGACCAGCGCTCGGTTCCATCCGCCATCCTGAAGGCGCACCTGGAGAGGGCGCAGGACCAGTACCTGGCGGAAAACCCCGGTTTCTCCAAGGTCCCGAAGCAGAAGAAGGAGGACTTGAAGGAGGCGGTGCGCGGCATGCTCCTTTCCCAGACCCTGCCGACCCCCGCCACCTATGACGCGGTCTGGGACACCCGGACCGGGATTCTGACCTTCAGCTCGCTATCCCCCAAGGTCATCGAACTGTTCGAGGATCTTTTCAAGAAGAGCTTCGAGGGGTTGCGGCTGTCCGCCTTCCACCCCTACGCCAGGGCGGAAAGCGTGCTGGACCAGGGAAACCAGCTGCTCCTCAAGCAGGCGAACAAGGCGGGGAGCGACAACTTCCTGGAACTGATCAAGGAGAACCAGTGGCTAGGTACCGACTTCATGCTCTGGCTCATGTACCAGACCATGAACGAGGCGTCCGAGTACAGCGTCAACCAGCCGGGGATCCTGCTGGATAAGGAGCCGTTCGTGGCCTACCTGGACGACCGCGTCGTGCTGCTCGGCGCGGGCGAGAACGGCGCCCAGAAGATCACCGTGGCGGGTCCACAGGACCGTTTCAACGAGGTGCGGAGCGCCCTACTGAACAAGAAGCAGATCACCGAGGCGACCCTCCACCTGGAGGCCGGCGACGACCATTGGAAACTGACGCTCAAAGGGGAGCCGTTCCATTTCGCGTCGTTCAAGTCCCCTTCGGTCAAGGTGGAGAAGGACAACACCACCGACGAGGGGATGGAGCGCGAGGCTGTGTTTTTCGAGAGGATGGTGCTTCTGGAGAAAGGGACCCAGCTCTTCGACTCCCTGTTCGCCAGCTTCCTGAAGCTTAGGCTCGGCAGCGACTGGAGCGAGCAGGAGACGGCGATCCAGGGGTGGCTCAACATCTGCCCCAGCTGCCAGGGTGCCCTGTCCCAGAAATAAGCGAAGCTGAACTGCAATAGAACGCGGATGACGCGGATTGAGCGGATTCACGCGGATGTAAAAACCATTTCTTGCGTCCTGGTTTATCCGTGTCGATCCGCCTGATCCGCATCATCCGCGTTCCATGCCTATTGATTCTTTCCCTAGCTGCTTCCGGCTACCCCTGCCTAAACTCCCTGGGATCCCAGGCCCAGGGCCGAGACGATCCTCCCGCCCCCCAGCATCTCCTCGCCGCGGTAAAAAACGATGAACTGCCCCGGCGTCACCGACTTCTGCGGCTCGCTGAAACTGATCTCGCCGCTTCCGTCACCGAGCAGGGCGACGCTGCATTCCACGGGCTGCTGCCGGTAGCGGATCTTGCAGGAGGCCTCGAACCGCCCGCTCCCGGCCGGGACCACCCAGTTGAGATCGGTTACCCTCAGGCCATGGGCGTAAAGCCCGCCCGCCTCGCCAACCCTGACGCTCCGCTTTTCCGCGTCGATCGCCACCACGTAGAGCGGCTCCTTCCAGGCGATGCCGAGACCCTTTCTCTGCCCGACCGTGTAGCGGTGGGTGCCGCCATGGCGCCCGAGCACGGTTCCGTCCAGGTGGACGATGTCGCCCGACCTGCCGGTGAGGCGCGGGTCCTGTTCCAGAAAGGCGACGTAGTCGTCGTTCGGGATGAAGCAGATCTCCTGGCTCTCCCCCTTCTGCGCCACCGGGAGTCCGAAACCCTCCGCAAGCCGGCGCACCTCGTCCTTGGTCGGCATCCCGCCTAGCGGAAACAGCACTTGGGAGAGCTGGCGCTGGGTGAGGGTGTGCAGGAAATAGGACTGGTCCTTGGCGAGATAGCGCGCCTTCAGGAGATGCCAGAGCCCGTCGGCGCCCAGCTCGTTTCTCAGGTAATGACCGGTGGCGAGGAGATCGGCGCCCAACTCCCGCGCCTTGTCCAGCAGCAGCCCGAATTTCACGTAGCGGTTGCAGCGGACGCAGGGGTTCGGCGTCTCGCCGCAGGCGTACTGGGCGCGGAAGTCGTCTATGATGAGGCGCGAGAACTCCTGCTCCAGCCGGACCTGGTGGAACGGGATGCCGAGGTAGTCTGCGACGATCTCGGCGTCCCCCTTCGCCCCCGGCTCCTCGCCGGGCTGGGGAAAAAGTTTCATGTTGATCCCGATCACCTGGGCCCCCCGCTCCCGCAAGAGGGCGGCGACCGTGGAGGAATCCACCCCGCCGCTCATGGCGACGGCTATTTTCTTCCCGTGATAATTTTCTTTCATGTTCCGCTCCCCGCCCCTTCCTATCGTTGTGCATCCGCCCCATGGTTGACCGTTTACCCCAGGAGCGCAACTGTTAATTTAGTCGGTAACCCGCCCCGATGGGAAACCCGATGGACCACGGCACGCACGTCGCCCGCAGGCTTTCGCCCGGGGAATCGAACCAAATTCAGCAGTGAACGGTTTCCAAAAGTTTTACGATGTTGCATTACCCCCCATTCCCGGTGTATGAATGAAACCATGCACCGTACGGCGCAGGCCGAAAACACGCCAGGTAGCTGACCTAACCGCAGACAGGAGAGTAGTGACATGCCCCTTTCGCTCACCATCAGGCGTTTGTTGACCACCCAGCCGATCGAGCTCCCGGTTTTCCACCCCATCGCCATCAGGCTGCAGCAGCTGCTGGAGATCCCGAACTTCACCATGGACGCGGTCATCGCCCTCGCCAGCGAGGACCCCTCCCTAGCCGGTCAGATCCTGAAGATGGCCAATTCCGCGGTCTACATGGGGCGGGTGCGCACCGAGACCATCAAGGACGCGGTGATCCGGCTGGGCGCCCAGCAGGTCTCCAATCTGGCGATGGCGGCTTCCCAGGCGGGGCTGCATGAGTCCGACAACAAGTTGATCAACGGCTTCCTGCAGTCGCTCTGGCTGCACAGCCATGCCTGCGCCGTCGGTTCCCGGCAACTCGCCAGAAGTGCCGGGTATCCCCAGCATGCGGACCAGGCGTACATGGCGGGACTTCTGCACGACGTCGGGAAATTGTACCTGCTGAAGGCATTGGAGCGGCTGAACCGGTCGGGAGTCGCCCAGGCGGCACTGGAGAAGGATCTGCTCCTGGAGATATTCGACGAACTGCATGTCGAACAGGGTTGCCGGCTCATGGAGCACTGGAACATGCCGAAGATCTATTACAACGTGGTCGCCAATCACCACGACGACAACTTCGACACCGCCGACACGGTACTGACGGTGGTCCGGGTGGTGAATGCCGCCTGCAAGCTGAAGGGGATCGGCCTGATACGAAACCCGGGGATCGACATCCAGGCCCTGCCGGAAACCGCCCTGTTGCAGCTGACCCAGGAGGAGCTCGACGATCTATTCGAAGTCCTCGACGACGCCCAGGAGCTTTCGCTGTAAGCGAAAGCCGCTCACCCCCGGAGCGGGAAACCCCGCTGATACTCGGCGATGACCGGGAGGTCGGCATCGGCCCAGTCCAGTTCGCCCATCCGCTCGGCGGGAAGCCAGGAGATGGCGGAGTGCTCGTACAGGATGATCTCGCCCGAGACAATGCTGCAGACGTAGGGATAGAGCGTGACCGTGAAGCTTGGATAGTCGTGGGTGGCGGGGGTAAGCGCCCGGCCGACCTTTATCCGGACCCCCATCTCCTCCACCAGTTCCCGCCTCAGGCACTCCTCAAGCCCCTCGCCCGGCTCCAGCTTGCCGCCGGGGAATTCCCATTTGAGCGGCAGGTTCATGGAAGCGCTCCGGAGCGCCGACAGCACCAGCCCGTCGCGCTCGATGATCGCGCAGGCGACATGGACATGCCTTCTGGTTTCTTTTATCATGAGGCGACTATAGCATCATGCGCCGGACAATGGGAGCTCGAAAACGGCGGGAGGGAGCGCTTTTCTCCCGGCCAGGGGTCCGGCCGGCGCGGGACTCTAAAATCAGGAAAGGGTCTTTTTGAAGCGGAGCACGGCGCAGCAGAGGATGGTCACGCCGATGCCGAAAAGGGCGAGCAGCTCCGGCCAGAGTATGTCGATCCCCACCCCTTTCTGAAAAATGGCGCGGATGATCACCAGGAAAAAGCGCATCGGGTTCAGGCAGGTGAGCCACTGCACCGCCGGCGGCATGCTCTCGATCGGGAAAGCGAAGCCGGAGAGGAGCATGGCGGGAAAGATCACGAAGAAGGCGCTCATCATCGCCTGCTGCTGAGTCCGGCTCACCGTGGAGATGAGCAGGCCGATGCCGAGCGAGCTCATCAGGAAGAGCGCCGTGGCGCCGAACAGAAGCGGCACGCTGCCGCGCAGCGGCACCTCGAACCAGAAGACCGCCACCAGACTGATGAGCACCACGTCGATATAGCCGATCAGGACGAAGGGGATGGTTTTCCCGAGGATGAATTCCCCCGGCCGGATCGGGGTGACCATCACCTGTTCGATGGTGCCGATCTCCTTCTCGCGCACCACCGCCATACTGGAGAGGAGCATGGTGATGATGAAGACGATGTTGGTGATGACCGCTGGGACGTAGAAATTGCGGCTCTCGAGGTTTTCGTTGTACCAGGCGCGACTGGCGAGTTCCACCCCGCGGGCCGGGGCCGGACGCCCGGCGGAGCGCCTCTCCGCTTCCACCTGCAGTTGCGCATTGTAACTCGCCACGATCCTTGCCGCGTAGTTGAGGGCGATGCCGGCCGTGTTCGAGTCGGTACCGTCCAGGATCAGCTGCAGCGCGCCGCCGCGCCCCCCCGCCAGGTCTGCTCCGAAGCCGTGGTTCATCCTGAGCAGAGCCTTCACCTCGCCCCGGTCGATCAGTTCCCGGGCCCTTTTTTCGTCCGAGACCCGCTCCCGCAGATCGAAGTAGCCGGACTTCACGAACCGGTCCGTGAGCTCGCGGCTCCGGCTGCTGTTGTCCAGATCGTAAATCGCCGTCGCCACCTGGCGCACGTCGGTATTGACCGCGTAGCCGAAGATCACCGTCTGCATCGCGGGGACGACCAGCACGACGAAGCGCATGCGCGGGTCGCGCAGCACCTGGATGAACTCCTTGACCAGCATCGCCTTCAGCCGTTCGAACATGGACACTCCAACCCAAGACAAGAACCTAACTGCAAAAGCAACTTCCTTTTGTCCGCCAATACAGGCGGATAAAGGCGGATAAAACCATAAACCAGAAACGGGGGAATCAAAAACAAATCAAACGGGGTAAGGACGAAACAAAACCCGTATGACAGGTCTTGATTTCCCCTCTTCTTGGTGTTTGCCTCTCCGTGTCCGGCCTACCCGCCTTTAGTTCCCCTCGCTTCAAGCCTTTGACCTTATCCGCCTTTATCCGTCTGTATCGGCGGACCATTGCCTTTGATCCTGTTTTTCGGTTTCCGGTCACTCGATTTTCTTACGGAATTTGTGGTGCGCCAGCACGAGCACGCAGGCCGCGAAAAGGGCGAGCAGCATGGCGTCTCCGGCCAGGGTGGCGAGCCCCAG
>Ga0209125_1002152_pt1 | contig 15923 bp, 14 predicted proteins | sample BarGraIncub1131A_FD_184503 | JGI IMG/M metagenome (GOLD analysis project Ga0209125, IMG submission 184503) | Arctic peat soil microbial communities from Barrow, Alaska - Barrow Graham LP Incubations 11-31A (SPAdes) (version 2) | ecosystem: Environmental > Terrestrial > Soil > Wetlands > Peat...
CCTACCCAAATCAATCTCGCTTGTCAATAACTTTCTTACCAACAACAATCTTTTCTCGAGCACCCCGCAAAACTTCCGTTCCAAAAGGGACTCGCTTTCTATCATACACAATCTCATGTTGTCAAAATAAAAATAACAGATTTCTTTTTATTATTTTATATCCTACAGTTACATATAGTTACAAGCCACTGTTTTCAATTAATAATACGACAGTTAAAGTATCCTACTCGTAATTCTTAACGGTTTTTCCCATTGCATCCGAACAAGTTTTGAATTCGCATGCAATAATACCCAATTTTTTTGAAAATAATTGGTCATAAACGACTATTACCAGCACCCTCCTCCAAAATTATTTGATTATAGCAGACAGCCGAGATCATATTGCGTGTCAAAAGCTTAACCATTCACAAAATAAATCAGACTATATTGAGTATGTAGAGAAATTCTTGAGATAAACAGCCGTTCAAACGAAACGCCATAATTGTGTAGAATGTAATACGTAGCGTATCAAGTCGCTTAACAATTTATTCATTCACATAATAGCTGGTTTGGATGGCTGAATTACATGCTTGTAAACCTGCCCACCATCAACGAGATGTCTGTTTTTACAAATTGTGCGGGTCGGTAGGCCGAAGTGAAAGTTGTCACTAGATGGAGGGACTACGCCTTGATCTAATCAGAGTATGCCGATATCGTGGGAATGGTACATCAATCAGACCTGAATACGCCTGTAAGAGAGTAGCCATACTAAAAAACAAAGAGGGGATTCCGATTTGTAAGAGAATAGTCAGCCATTGTCCTTTCCAGCACAAACTGTGCGTACCATTTAATTCAGCCAGTCATTCTGTTTTTTAATCGGGTAGGAGGCGGGATTACTCCCGCCGTCCTCCCACACCACCGTGCGTACGGTTCCGTACACGGCGGTTCACGTTGATTGTTGAAAACGGTGAAACTGGTTGAGTAGTGATAGAAGTCCCAGTTTCGTGAAGTAGGGTGTATCAAAGGCTTGATTCATATGCGAGGCTCCTGAATTCCACCAGGGGCCTCGTTTATTTAAGACACTTCTCCATGCCCTTGCCTCTGATAATCCGCGTTGCATCAGTTTCTTCATTCTTGTGAATGGTCGCTTCCACTGCCGCCACAATATGCAGCGTAGTTTCCGGCGTATCCATCCATCAAGTTCCTCAAAGGGTTTCTTTACTTCAGACAGCTTGAAATAATTCGACCATCCACGAAGTATCGGAGTTATTTCTTCGATGACTCGTTTCAGGTTTCTCCCTCTCCCTTTACGGCTGATTTCCCGGATTTTAGCTTTGATACGATCCAGCGCCTTTTCCCCTACTTTGAGCTTGGGGGTGCGGTGGTGCGTCATGCCATAGCCAAGAAAGATTCGCTGCCAGGGACGATCAACAGCACTCTTGTTCTGATTGACCGTGAGCTTCAGCCGTGTTTCAAGGAATGTGGTGATGGAGGTCATGACCCGTTCTGCTGCTCGCCGTGTTCTGACATAGGTGTTACAGTCATCAGCATAGCGGCAAAAGGTATGATTCCGTCTTTCCAATTCCTTGTCCAGTTCGTCGAGAAGGATATTCGACAACAGGGGAGATAACGGCCCTCCCTGTGGTGTCCCTTCTACTCGTTGGGTGATTACTCCCCCCTCGAACAGGCCGGCTTGCAGGTAGCTGCGGATAAGATGCAGTACCCGCTTGTCTTTGACTTTCCTTGCAACCCGGGACATGAGAATGTCGTGGTTGACTCGGTCAAAGAATTTGGCAAGGTCGATATCGACCACCCATCTTAAGCCGCTCTCTACTGCTTTACGGGCGGCCTGTACTGCCTGATGAGCACTCTTGCCGGGACGAAACCCGTAAGAGCTTGCACTAAAGCCGGGGTCGAACAGCGGCCCGAGTTCTTGATGCACTGCCTGCTGAATGAGACGATCAAGGACGGTGGGGATTCCCAGCATCCGTGTGCCTCCTCCCGGTTTGGGGATTTCTACTTTCCGTACCGCTTGAGGGTTATACGTCCCGTTCAGCAGTTCTTCCTTGATGCGCGGCCACTCTGTTTGCAGGTATCCTTTCAGTTGACCGGTAGACATGTTGTCCACGCCTGCCGCTCCCTTGTTGGATACCACCCGGTTGTAGGCCTTTTGCATGTTGGCGCGACTGATTATTTCTTCCATCAGGCGCGTCTCCGCTTCCGCCCAGTAAGTTTCTCTCGTTACCGTGACACCTGATGCACCGTTGTTATGCTCTCGGGACTTCCGGCCCCTACCCTCCAACATGGCCCCCACCTTCTCATGTGAGGCTTCTGCCTTTGCTCGCGCCATCGAAATTCAAGACTCCTGTTCGTTCCAACGTGTTCAGCCCTTTGCCGGGAGGTTAGTCCAGCTCGTATGGCTTCTGCTGACTTCTGCCGAACATGAGGTCAATCTGTTTCCAGATTGCCATGCCCCGGATTTCGCCCAGTGCTGGACGGCAGATCTCCCCGGGTAATGCGCGTGACCTTCACCCCATATACCCGCCGCATATACAGACACATCCTCCCGAATGGTTATTGGGCTTTGAAGAGCATTGCCTCCTCGCCCGGATATGCCTGCCTCGTATGCGATTTCTGTTCGTCGGGCCAGGGTTTTGCCTGCGGCTTCCTTCAGATTCCGGGTCACCCCGGACACCCTTGCCGTTCGGCTAACGGTTCCCACCATCAGGGTCCGTAGAGGACTTGCACCTCCAAGTCACGAATCAGCTACCACAGCTGATTCGATGGTGCTTGCGCACCACGCGCCCTGCCGGGCGCACAATAGAAAAAAGGCTTACAGAATTAATCTGTAAGCCTCTAATTTTATTGGCGTCCCCTGGCGGACGCACTTCGAACTTTTCCCTATTAAAAGAGTGAACGTTCATACTTAGAATACTGGACTAGTTACAGGGAGGAGGTCAATGATCACGGGTTTCTTGTTCATACTGCCTGAGCTACTTATTTTATGAAGCGTACCTGGCTGTTAATTTCAGCAACGAGCTGAGCTTTCTTCGCATTGAACTTGACCTTGTTCGTCTCGAACAGATTGTTTCCCTCTGTGTCGATGGAGATGATCAGTGGGCCGAATTGCTTCACCCGACAAACCCACATCGCCTCTGGCATTCCCAGCTCGAGCCACTCGACTCTTTCAATTTCTTCTACCTCGCTTGCCGCCAATACGGCGCAGCCTCCAGGAAATACTGCATGAAGTGCTTTGTGTGTCTTGCATCCTTCTTCGGTATTGGGTCCCATGCCGCCCTTGCCGATGATAAGTTTCACACCGGTCTGTTCTATAAACTCCTTCTCATGTTTCTCCATCCTCATACTGGTGGTGGGGCCGATGGAGATCATCTTCCACCCCTCACCATCCTTGGCTACAATCGGCCCAGCGTGAAAAATTGCCAGACCCTGCAAGTCCACTGGCAGTTTTCTACCCAGTTCGACTAGTCTGCGATGCGGCATATCCCTGCAGGTAATCAGATATCCGTCCAGATAGACAATATCACCTGCTCTCAGTTGTTCGATGTCCTCATTCTTGATGGGTGTGGTTAGTGTTTTATTCACAGTGTGGCCCCCTTGTGCGAAGTGATCTCATACGACATATCATCGTTGATGCGGATCGTTCCTCGCCTGTGTGCCCAGCAGCCGATTGATATGGCGACACTGATGGTTGACGGATGTCGAGCGGCCGTTTCAATATGCACTCCCATGACAGAGTTCTTGCCTGATATACCTTGTGGGCCAAGGCCTATTTCGTTGAGACCTTTTTCCAGCAGCAGTTCCATCTCGGCACCTTTGGGGTTATGTTGCCGGGAACCGATAGGACGGAACAGTGCCCGTTTGGACAGATTGGCAGCAACGTCAATCGAGCCGCCGATTCCAATTCCTACCAGCAGCGGAGGACACGCATTTACCCCGTACGATGTCATAACGTCAAAAACGAACTCGACAATCCCTTCATACCCGGCAGCGGGCATCAGGGTCTTGCCCTGACCTGGAAGACTACAACCACCACCGGCCATGTAGACCTCGACTTCTATGCTCTTGCTGTTCGGTACGATCTGCCAGTCAATCCATGGAATCCGTTCGCCGGTATTGGTGCCGGTATTTTTTTCTTCAAAGATTTCCACGGCATTATGACGAAGCGGCGCCGTCTGTGTCGCTGCGTAGGCTGCATCGGTCAGGATGGTTCTTACATCAGCAAGCAGGGGAAACTCCGAACCAGCCTTGATGTAATACTGGATCACGCCGGTATCCTGACAACAGGGTCGATTCAATTCAGCAGCCTTTGCAAGGTTGTCAAACATGGAGTCGTAAACTACCTTTGCGAGAGGGCTGTCCTCAGCGTTACGCAACTCTTGAAGCTTACCCATAATATCGTCGGGAAGGTGCTTTCCGGCATAATCAGTAAATTTGGCCACAATACTAGTCATTGTCTTTACTGCCTGTTCGTTGTTCATGCTGAACTCCTTAGAAGGATGAAGAAAAATTCTTCTCAACTTGCTTCTTACTCCAATTTGCCAGTATCAGAGTGACGACTGCAGAGAGAACCAACAGACCAGCCACAAAGTAGAGACCGCCAGCAAAACTCCCTGTGCGCTGTTTGATAAAACCAATCATGGATGGCCCGACGAAGCCGCCCAGGTTCCCAATGGAGTTGATAGTCGCAATACCTGCCGCCGCCGCTGGCCCTGATAAAAACATGGTAGGCATGGACCAGAGCGGAGCCTTGGCAGAACTGATGCCAATGTTCACCAAGGTCAACGTCAGAATCACACCAATGAGACCAGTGGACCAGCCAGCCAGCGCTAATCCTGCTGAGGCGACCAAACAGGCGATCACAACATGCCAGGTTCGCTCACCTGTGCGATCAGAATGGCGATACCAGAGCACCATGGCCACAACCGAAACGATTGGCGGAATCATATTCAAGTAGCCAACCGTCATAGTGGATACGCCAAGTTGCTTAATGATCTGAGGTGCCCAGATTCCGAGCGTGTAGAGTCCAGCCGAAGTTCCAAAGTAGATCATGGAGAGTGCCAGCACACGAGGATCAATAAGTGCCCGCCACGGGGAGTGATGAGCTGCACCGGATCGGGCAGCGACTTCGGCATCCATGGTCTCTATCAGCCACGCCTTTTCATCTTCAGGCAACCAACTAGCCTTTGCAGGTCGATCAGTCATGTAGAAGAACGTGACCACCGCCATGATCAGTGCAGGGAGCGCTTCCAAAATGAACATCCACTGCCATCCTTTTAGCCCCATTACACCGTTCAGTTGCAGGAGGGCGGCAGATACAGGGGATCCGAGTGCGGTGGAGATCGGCGCTGCCGCCATAAATAATGCTATGACGCTTGCACGAGAGCGTCCAGGAAACCAGTAACTCAGGTACAGGATGATCCCAGGAAAGAAGCCAGCTTCTGCAGCGCCGAGGAGGAAACGGAGGATATAGAAGCTGGTGGGCCCTGTTACAAATACCATAGCGCCTGAAATGATTCCCCACGTGAGCATGACTCTGGCAATCCAAATTCGTGCACCGACTTTTTCGAGGATCAGATTTGATGGCACCTCAAATATGAAGTATCCAAGGAAGAATATACCCGCACCAAAGCCATAGACAGCAGGTGATAGGCCAATGTCCTTGTTCATGGTAAGCGAGGCAAATCCAATGTTGACACGGTCAATAAAGGCGATGAAGTAGAGGAACATGATGAAAGGTACAATTCGCCACGCGATCCTATGCAGTGTTCTTTTTTCAACCATATTCGACATAGTAAAACCTCCTCGTTATGGCAATGGATTAACGCATGGTGAAAACTAGCACTTTATATTATGGAAATAATCATCTAATATGTGAATATATAGGACACATTTCGTGAATAATCTGCCGCCGCTTGAAGACATGAGACTGTTCTGCGCAGTAGTGCGCAACAGAAGTTTTATTGCAACCGCCACGGAGATGGGCGCATCCCCTGCTTTTGTAAGCAAAAGGATCGCCATGCTGGAGGACGTACTGCACGTACGTCTGCTGCACCGGACTACCCGGCGTGTGAGCGTAACTGAGGATGGGGAAACGGTATATCGCTGGGCACTACGGATTATTGAAGATGTGGAGCAGATGACTGAGTCGGTCACAACATCCAAGACAATCCCAAGGGGGCTATTGAGGATCAGTGCAAGCGCTGGTTTTGGTCGCAAGCGGGTTGCACCAGTCCTCTCAGAGCTTGCTGTACTCTATCCGTCGTTACGTATACAGCTGGAACTGCTTGCCCGGCCTGTTGATCTGATCGGTGAGGGATTCGATCTTGATATAAGGATCGGAGGTGAGTCGGAACCTAACCTGATGGTCAAACGAATTGCCGCCAATGCACGCATACTGTGTGCGGCGCCAGCATATTTGGAGCGACGTGGCTTGCCTACTAACGTCTTCGACTTGGAGCAACATGATTGTATTGTTATTCGGGAGCGTGATCAGAGTTTCGGGGTCTGGAAATTAAAAGGGCCTAACGGAATGGAAACAGTACGAGTATCTGGGCCTCTATCATGTAACAACGGTGAAATTGTTCATAAGTGGGCTGTTGATGGGCACGGAATAGTTCTGCGTTCGACGTGGGATGTGGATTCAGACTTGCGAGAGGGGCGTTTGATCCGGGTACTTCCCGACTATCAACAGGATGCAGATATCTGCGCGGTCTATCCGTTGCGGCTGACAGAATCAGCAAAGATTCGGGTTTGTGTGGAATTCCTTCAAAAGCGGCTTTGTGGCAAACATCGAAGTTCACCGAAAAGATAAGTATTGGCGATGGTGGATGAGTGCCGTCAATCTCTCATGAATAATTATCATCAAGTATCCAAAGGCTATAAAAAAAAATACAACAAAAAGGCAACAAAAATTAAAAATAGGCTAGCTGATAACCAGCTAACCTATCGTTATTATTGGCGTCCCTTGGCGGACGCACTTCGAACTTTTTCAGGTGAACAAAGCGGCTAGTTCTTAACAATATTTATGTAAATGCCGATTGTCTTGGTGTCCACTTTTCTCGACCGACCTCACATTGTAAGGATATTGGTTTTATCAAGTTTTTTGATCATTGTACCGATGAGCTAACAAGAGGTACAAAAATGGATACTATGGCAATTGCAAATTCCTTACTTTCTATGCAGGCCGGCCAAACGAGACAAACCATTACGATGGCCATTGTTAAACAGGCAGCAGCTCAACAAAATATGGTTGCAAACCTGCTCGCACAAAATGCCCAGCAACCTATGCCGGAGGGGAGTAGTTTTTCAACCTACACTTGAATCCTACTGACTCACCTAACACAAAAAGCCCTGCTCGAGATATTCTCAGGGCGACTAGGTATGTTGCAGGTATGAAATGGGTCGTGCTTGTATGCTCAGTGGGTCCAGGGGGTAATATATTCTTCACTGCTCGTGACCTTATCCCTTAGAACTGTTCCGTTGCTAACTTAGTGATTTCGGTCTAGAAACTCCTGAGGGAGACTGGGGTGACCTTCCCCACCCAAACTGGTCCAGTTTTAGGGGGAAGGTCACATACACGGAAAATAAATTGGATTGAAAGGAACCATAGGGGTCTATCTGACATGGTACATTCTGTAGTCAAATATAGACACCGTGAAGCCTGAGTACGACGGAAACGGCTAGATGGTCATAAAAAAACACAATTACACAGTCTACAGAAAATGGGTTACAGCGCAAGCCGTAACCCACTATTTTTATTGGCGTCCCATCCCCCTGGTGGACGCACTTAGAACTTTTTGACACTGCTTATTATTGCTGTGGACTGAGTGAAGGCAATTGAAAAAGGGTTACAGACCTAAATCTGTAACCCTTTTTTAATTGCGGGTGTCGGTAGGCGCCAAGCACACTTGAGAGGTATGCGTCCTTACTTGGCGGGCTCGGTAATCGCATTCATCTGAAGTGTCACCGCAGTCTGCGCCAATAGTCTGCCGTTGACCGATGCTCCGGTGTTAACAGCGATCATGGTTTTACCCAGTACCACGCCCTCAAAGTGCGCATTGGTTCCGATAGTCGTCGCGCCGGCGACCTGCCAGAAGATGTTCTTGGCTTGGGCGCCGTTGGCCAGAGTTACTCGTGTAGAGTTGGCTTGGTTCAGTGTTCCTGCCACCTGGAAGATCCAGACATCGTTCGGGCCGCCCGAGAGCGTGACATCAGTGGTAATCATAAGACCGGTAGTCCATTTGTAGAGGCCGGGAGTGAGGGTTTTACCGCCGATCTCACCGGCGCCCAGTTCAGTGAAATCGGGTGAAAGTCGGCCCGCTGCGTCGAGATACGCGGTCCCCATATCGCCCACAACCGTAGTCAGGAAGGTGGCGTCATTCATCGAGCAGGGGAGGGGACCAGCCACGTCGACGGTATATATTTTCCCCGATACTTCCCCGCATGTGAGAAGGAGAGCTGCACCGGTTATGGGGCTCGTTCCAACGTCCCCTACAATGGCGGATCGATACACGTCGGTGATTCCGCTCTGGCTCAGAATCGCGAAACTACTGGCCTCGCCAAGACTTACCGGTTTCGGACCTTTGCCGGTTTCGGCGTTTGCGCTAGCGGCCACAAAAACGCTGAGCAGTGCTCCCAGAATCAACTTTTTTGAAGAAATTTTGCATTTGTTCATAAATCTGTTCCCTCCTTGGGGGACTTTCAAACTGAAAAGTATTTGAGTGGCAAGCCTGATTGTATGCCACTTCTTGGAAGGGTATGGAGCAACGAGCATGCCAGAGGTGAATTACGGATTCTTAGAGTGTAAGTAGCTTATTATACAGGATAATATTTAGAGCGTGCAGCGGTTTGAAGTAAAAGCAGTCAGTAACCGCCGTCGTATGTAACAGAACCGTTAAATACGTAGGGACCGAGGCGGTCCTTGTTGACAATTAGGTTTACGCTGATGGTGTAACTGTATTGAATCGCAATATTTGGCAGGAGGTAAAAATGTTTTAAAGGATTTTGTATTTGAAAAGGGGCACCGTTTGAAGGTGAATAATGGAAAAGTTGTTTTCGGATGAATTGAGTCAAAATTCCACTCTAGCAAGCACCTCACAGATTACACAATATGAATATACAATAAAGGCACCTGCAACACATGATTGCAAGTGCCTGTTTTTATTGGCGTCCCCTAGTCGATTCGAACCGAATTTAAGATTTGCTATATTTCAACATTGAATTAGCTTGTGAAGGTGTCTGGTATGTGCTAATCAAACTGCTAATAATAGAATGCGGAATCAAAAAACTTGAGAGAGCTAAGTTACTGATATTTAAGTACTGTTTTACGCACTAAAGGCGGCCAATTGGCCGCCTTTAGAATTAAGTATGGTGCCAAGTATTTCCCATGACCATCAAGCGCTTGAAAGCAAAAAAGCAACAACGTCCCACTAGCCCCCTCAAAGTCAGGTCAAGTACGGTGACCCAGCCATTTCCACATGGGTCAGGAACAGCCGTGTATCAAATTCCAGCTGGTGATAGGCGGGTTCCATATATTTGCAGAGTTGGTAGAAAGCCTTGTTGTGCTCCTTCTCCTTCAAGTGCGCCAACTCGTGCACGACAATCATTTTCAGAAATTCTCCGGGAGCATCTCGAAAGATGGATGCTATGCGGATTTCGTGCTTTGCCTTCAGCTTGCCCCCTTGTACACGTGATACAAATGTATGGGTCCCCAGGGCGTTGTTGATCACATGAATCTTCCCATCGTATATAACCCTGCTCAGCGGCTGGGCGGTGCGCATGAACTCGTTCTTGATAGTGACGGTAAAGTCATAGAGCGCCTTATCGGTTCTGACATCGTGCGCTTTCGGATATTTCTGTACAATGACGCTACCCAATCGGTTTTCCGCTACCAGTTCCGCCACCTGTGCCGTTATCTGCGGTGAATAGCCAGCTAAATATTTCAAATGGTGCATCTGCAGTTTGTTCCCTTCTTTTCGTTTCCGTATCATACCTAAAGTTCCTGCACAGGTCAAATGTATGGCCGGGAATGTGGCAGACTACGAATGAATTACGAGAAGGTTTTGGGCGTTACTGCTTGTCATATGCATATCCTGGGTCTCGGCGATGTCGCACTAGCAGCGGAATAAGCTTTGGCGGTGAACATGGATGTATTCTCCTGTTTGGTTTCGTTTTGGCGCTGATTCAGCCTTGGTGATGAAAGACGTGACCTGGTCGGAAACTCAGCGACCGGTCAGTTGTTCCAGTTTTTCGGGGTACCGTGCCCCTTGCACCGTAATCTGTGCGGCAGCACTGTCGATCTCACGGAGATCCTCGGAGGTGAGTTCGAGTGAAACTGCTCCGATATTCTCGTCCAGGCGATGCAGCTTCGTGGTCCCCGGAATGGGCACAATCCACGGCTTCTGGGCCAGCAGCCAGGCCAGCGCGACCTGAGCAGGTGTCGCCTTCTTCTGTGTTGCGAGCCTGCCAAGCAGATCAACCAAGGCCTGATTCGCTTTCCGGGCCTCGGTTGTAAAGCGCGGGAGAGTGGTGCGGAAGTCAGTACTGTCGAACGTCGTGTTTTCATCGATCTTTCCCGTGAGGAATCCCTTGCCCAGTGGGCTGTAGGGAACGAAGCCGATCCCGAGTTCTTCGAGGGTCGGCAGCACGTCCTCTTCAGGGCGTCGCCACCACAGCGAGTATTCGCTCTGGAGTGCCGTCACGGGCTGGACGGCGTGAGCGCGACGAATCGTCTTCACCCCGGCTTCAGAGAGGCCGAAGTGCTTGACCTTCCCTTCCTGAATCAGCTCTTTCACCGCACCGGCTACGTCTTCGATCGGCACGTCCGGGTCAACACGATGTTGATAGAACAGATCGATGACATCTACTTTTAGTCGCTTGAGCGAGGCCTCAGCCACCTGTTTGATGTGCTCCGGTCGGCTGTTCAAGGCTGGAGCGCCCCCTTTCATCGCCCTCGGATCGACACTAGTATTGAAACCGAACTTGGTGGCAATCACCACCTGATCGCGCAGCGGAGAGAGCGCTTCACCGACCAGTTCCTCGTTCGTGAACGGGCCATAGACCTCTGCCGTATCAAAAAAGGTGACGCCGCGTTCCACGGCTGTCCGGAGGAGCGAAATCATCTCCTGTTTGTCTTTAGGCGGACCGTACGAAAAGCTCATGCCCATGCAGCCAAGCCCGAGTGCCGAAACTTCCAGACCACTTTTCCCCAATATTCGTTTTTTCATTGTTTTCTCCTTTTCACTGTTTAACAGACTGACCGTACTGATAATTATACCGTACTCCAGGAAAAGCGCAGGCAGGTAGACTAATCCTGTTCGTTTTTTGCCCAATCGTCCGAACCATTGGATAATAGTTGTAACGCAAAGTGGGGATGGGTACTATTTGAAGGGGAGCAATCAATGATGAAAGAGTCAGCTATGCTGGGAATTGACAATAACAACCTGGAAGTTGCAATCGAAGCCTTGGAAAAAACAAAAACTTGCTTACAAATAATCTTTTTCAAACAAAGCTATTACCACGCAAGCGGAACAGGCGAAGACGGTTCTCCGTCTGGTGATGGAGGCGGATTGAGCAATTTTTCCTTTGGGAGCCGGTTATAGGGGACAAACCTCAGCACTTTCTTCTTTACAGTACCTTTATCATTTGTAGTGGCATTAACGAGTTCATATACTGCGGTAGATATTGCTGCTTCCATGTCTTTGTCCAGCGGCTGAGGTTCTTTGCCACTTTTAAGACGCTCTAACTGGTTAAATACCTTTTTTGCATAAATCTCGCTCTTTTCGGGCGTCTGGCTGTTGTAGCAGCCAATAGCTTTCCAGTTGTAGCCATACTTGTTAATGCAAGTAGCTAATATCCAGGCACCTGTCTTGGTATTGTAGCAAGCATCCCCCAAATGACGCCAGCGTTCTTGCCCCAGTGTCTTTTTCCATATGGTGTTGATCTGCATCAGTCCAACATCGTACGTGCCATTACTGTTTTTATTTACGATATCTGGCTTTGTGTTTGACTCTACTTTAGCAATTGAGCGCAACACCATTGGGTTTATACCATACAACTGTCCGGCTTCCTGAAAACAGAATGAATAGCCATCGCTGCTAAGGACTATCAGTAGAAGAGTAATCATGCAGACAATCTTAAAGTTAGATATCATACAAACTTTATAGCTGACCGGTAGTGTCAGTGTCAACACACAGGCCGTTTTTAGCTGCCTGGTCAAAGCATTGGGGTAATGAGACCAAGCTTGCTGGTAAGATGTGATTCAGATTTCAAAACTGGATTCTAAAACAGGCTGAAACTCAGGGTAAGTTCAATCGTAGCGTCAGACCAAGTCTTAACAACGACAACACAACTACGTCTCATCATGTCTTCCTGGCTTTATCTCAACGATCGTGCCATTTGGCGCTAACTTGGCAATTTCCTCTATTTCTTCGTCTGTAACGGCAATACACCCTTTCGTCCAGTCAGCCTCTGTGTGGCGATCACCAACCCACGAGAAACCATTCTTAATGCCGTGGATCATGATGTCGCCGCCCGGAGAAACACCGAGTTGTTTCGCTCGCTTTTTGTCTTTCTCGTTTGGATAGGAAATATGAAGAGACAGGTGATAACGGCTGCCCCTATTTCTTGAATCGATAACGTAGGTTCCCTCCGGGGTTTTGTTATCGCCTTGCCTTTCTTTTGAACCATTCGGGTTTCCCCCCAAGGCTATTTTGTAGGTCTTGAGCACCTTGCCCTTTGAGATCAACGTCAATTGTCGTTCTTTCTTTTCTATCAGAATCTTGTCCGCCGTTCCCTTCTGGGTTACAAAAATCTCTTTTTGCAGCTTACTATTCTCATTCTCTTTATTCCTAACCTCTTGTCCAAGCGCTTCAACCTTTTTTTGCAGTGTAACAAGCTCATTCCCATTGTTTTTAATCTCTTGCTGGAGAGTCCCAATATGTGTGTGCTGCGTAGCTATCGTCTTGTCTTTGATAATGACATTATTGATATTAAATACCATCAATGTACTATCCTTCCTGTACTCACTCCCCGGGTAATCCTTTATGAGTTTCTGAAAACATTCCAGAGATCTCTGATAATCTTTTTGCTCATTCCCAGGATAGGCATAAACAATACCCATCTCAAAAAGAACCCTGTCTCCCGCCGTGGGATATTTTTCAATAATCTGCTGATATTTGCCCAGAGAGGCCGTGTAGTTTCCCTGGCTGAAAAAATCATTCGCTTCTATAAAGGTTGACTTGGCCTGAGATCCCCCATCAAAGTGACTGCATCCGCATAGTAACAGTGGTGCCATTATGATGCAGACAAAGAATACGTTTAGATGCTTACCCATCCTACGTTGCTTTTTACCCATATTCGACTTCGTGTCTGTTAGTAATAGGTTTAATGATCGCAGAACCATTCCTCTCCCTCTTCCTGATATATCCAAAACATTTACCGAACGGTGGAAGCATACGGAAGTGGCAGAGAATCAAAACCCTGCCACTTCCTCTCCGGAGCACTAACAGCAACGTCAGCAGCTCCACATAAATCGACTTACTTCCTCATTGATTTTCGGAAAGTGTCGTCAGCCTTCTGTATCTTTTCATCTGCGATCCTGGCCTTTTCATCTGCCATCTTCGTTCTTTCATCTGCCATCTTTAGAGCATTTTCTGCCCGGGTTGCGGCAGCCTCTGCCTTTAACGTGGCCGCATCTGCGGCCGCCTTGGCAGCCTGCGCATCCTGCGCTGCCTGATCAGCTTTTGCACTAGTCGCCATCTGCTGCGACTGAACTTTTGCAAGGTCACCTGAAGTTGCACAACCTCCCAAAGTAATAGCAAAAACAAGCATCACTGAGATCACTAAAAGATTTTTCTTCATCGTTTTTCACCTCCTCTCTCTCGCTTGATAGGTTCAATCAATTTACCATCTATTTCCAAATCGATTTTCAAGCGCTTGATTGCATCGTTGGCCTCTCTGATATTATTGAAAGGGCCAGCGATAACACGGTAACTGTCGTTCTCCGCTATCACCCTTGCCGGGATTTGTGGCCCCTGGTGGTTGATAATGGCGGAAAGCCTCACAGCATCAATCTCGTCACGTTCGTTAGCAGCCAATACAGACCACGCATCTGTTTTCAGTTCTGGTATTTCCGGTCTGCCATATAATTTGCTTGGGTGCCTGACTTCCATGGGTTCCGCAACCCCTTTTCCACGTCCTTGCCTGAAATCTAATATGGGGACAGGAATCCCGCGAGCCTCGGCCAATACTTTTTTAACGTTACTCCAGTCTAGCGTGCGCCCTGATTCCTTTTCAATTGTTCTCAATTTTGTATAGATCTTATCAAACTCAGCAGCGTCCAAGTCTTCCGTGGACGCATGAACTTCCAAGTAAACGACTCCATCGCTAAGACCTAAGAGATATGGCTGGTTAACGATGCTTACCGGTGTTTTAACCGGAGTGTTCCCATAGAGCTTTTTCACGCTTTCCGGATAGAGTCTTATGCAGCCATTGGATGCCCTAAGACCAATGCTGGCCGGTTTATTAGTGCCATGGATCAAATAACTTGGCGCACTTAAATAGAGTGCGTATTCCCCCAAGGGATTTAGAGGTCCCGGCAGAACTGCAGTGGGCAGAGGATCTCCTTTTGCCAGATGAGCCTTAGCAATTGAGGCCGGCACATGCCAGGTCGGCCGGCTTACCTTGCGATCCACACGCATGAGGCCTCTGGGCGTGGGCTTCTCTTCGGTACCGACACCGACCGGGTAGGTCAACACTGCCAGTGGCCCACTATTTCCTTTAAATTCAAAAAGTCTCATTGCGGCCAAGTTGATCACGATGCCTTTTCTTGGAGCGTCCGGCAGGATAAAACTCAGGGGCAACAGGATACGTTTTCCAGCCTCAGGCGCCCATATATCAACCCCTGGATTAGTTGCACTGACTCCATTTAGTCCCAGGCTGAAGTGCCGTGCAATATCTGGTAGCGTATCCCCCTTTTCAAGAGTGATGTATCTCAACCGCCCAATGACATCATCTCCTTTTGCAACAGGAAACTCATTTCGTTCGAAATTTTCTTCCACATATCTTGGAATAAGCGGGTCTTCCTCATGAGCTCTTTCCATTGTAATACATCCCTGGAGAGATACTATAACGACAAAAAGAGCGATAAGACGAAGCGTATTGGATAAAGGTAACAGCTTAATGATTCGGCACATGGGTAAATAAGGTCCTTTCAATAGTGTATATCTCCCTGTGTCGTAAGTTCGACCCGGATCGTGACGCCGGGTTTCACCGCAGCTTCTGTATGCTCTGCTCTTTCCTGACAATTATCGTGCGTCCGGCACCCTTACCCTGGTCCAATATGATGGCACAAAAAAAGCCGGGGGCCGAATATCTACTGGATATTTCGGCGACCCGGCTATCTCTCTGTGAGACCCAGTAGGCTTTCCGTCCCATTCTCGCGAATGGTTTAGTATTATCGTTTATCCATGTATTGCATCATGCTTTATCTGCGATCATGTGCCCCCTGCCGAAGGGGAACTCATCATTGCCGCAGGTACAAATGTGATGGCACAAAAAAAAGCCGGGTCGCCGAATATCTTCTGGATATTTCGGCGACCCGGCTGTCTCGTTGAGACCCTTAGGCTTTCCGTCCCATTCTCGCGAATGGTTTAGTATTATCGTTTAACCAATGTACCGGCTGTACTTTGTCTGCGGGTATCTTACCTCATCGAGGAGGCTTGTCAAGAAATATTTAATAATTTCGGGTTCAGGCTTCCAAGCAGGTCAAGCTGACAAGGCATGTCACCAGTGCCAGTGGACGACAGGCTGCATTTCCCAAAAGCAGCCTGACCCCAGACATGTCCCTAAGGCCGGCACGCCGCCGGAGCGCCACCACCGCGGCGCCCACCTTGTGGCGCAGCATGCCGTCATTGACGCCGGTC